>Ga0070671_100000699_pt1 | contig 24049 bp, 21 predicted proteins | sample KBSS73metaG_FD_65341 | JGI IMG/M metagenome (GOLD analysis project Ga0070671, IMG submission 65341) | Switchgrass rhizosphere microbial communities from Kellogg Biological Station, Michigan, USA - KBS S7-3 metaG | ecosystem: Host-associated > Plants > Roots > Rhizosphere > Soil ...
GGCGCCGGCGTTGTTGACGAGGACGTCGAGGCGGCCGCCGGCGTCGGTCACGGCGCGCACGACGGCGTCGGCCCCTTCGGGCGTCGACAGGTCGGCGGCGATCCCATGGGCGCCGATCTCGGCGGCGGCCGCTTCCACCACGTCGGCCTTCCGAGCCGCGATGAAGACCGTGGCCCCCGACTCGGCGAAGCCGTCGGCGATCATCCGGCCGATGCCGCGCGCCCCACCGGTGACGACGAGGACCTTGCCGCTGACGTCGAAGAGCGAGCTCACGACGGCGGCGTCGACTTCATGAGCACGATCTTGCGGAGCGTGTAGCGCCAGCCGTCGGGGCATCGGCGGAACTCGTCGACGTACATGCCGAGCCGCAGGCCATGCCCGTGCTTCTCGACGAAGAGGAAGTTCTGCCGGCTCGACGCGCGGTCGCCGTCGACGACGATCGACGGCACGCCGGCCATGTGCAACCCCGGGTCGGCCTGGCCGATCTTCTCGGCGATCTCGGCCGGGCCCTTCCACACCTGGCGGAAGGCGTGCATCTCTGCGTCGTCGGTCCAGAGCTGCGTCCACGGCTCCATGTCCTCCTCGTCCAGGTACAGCGCGTACCGGGCGCAGAGGTCCTGGATGGCGAGGATGTCGAGTGCCACGTCGCCTGTCATCGACGGCCACCGTACGATAGTTTTGAGGTCGACGTCAATTTTGGGAGCCGCTGGTGAACGACAAGATCTACATCCACGAGTACGTCGACATCATCGGGCACAACCGGTCGCACTACCTGCACCACATCACCGCCAACTGGGGCCCGATCGCGCGGGAGACGCGCGAGCACCTCGCCTACGGCGTGTGGAGCACGGTCGGCATCACGTCGCGGTGGCCCCAGGTGATCAACCTCTGGGAGGACCAGGGCTGGGACGGCCTGGCCCAGTCGCTGCGGGTCGAGTACACGTCGTCCTCGGCCACCACCCACCAGGACCCCGAGCTCGCCGCGTGGTGGGCGGAGGCGGCGAGCTTCCGCAGCGGTGGGGTCGACCGCATCCTCCGTCCCGCTCCATGGACACCGACCATCGACGAGCTCATCGCGTCCGGCGTGCGGGGCGAGTGCTACGTGCACGAGATGGTGAAGCTGCGGCCCGGCTGCGCCGCGGAGTACCTCCAACTGCTCCGTGAGGACGGCGCCGACGTCCACCAGGCGCTCGGCCTCGACGTCGTCGGCGGCTTCGAGAACGCGCTCGTCGGCGGTACCGAGTGCCTGGTGCTGTGGTCGGCCGATCGGTTCGACGACTGGACCGGCTTCGAGCGCGACCAGCTCGACGATCCCGGGATGCAGGCGTGGCGCAAGCGCACGTCGGACCTGGTCGTCGACTGGGAGCGGGTGCTCCTCGTCGAGGCGCCCCTGTCCCCGCTGCGCCTCGGCCGCCAGCCATCGGTCGACGACCGCGCCAGCTACGCCTTGCCGGTGCGGCACTGATGGACCCGATCCGCGCCCCGCGGGCATCTACGATCGCGCCCGGATGACGAGCGCTCCGATCCGTCCGGCCGCCGGCGAACCGCGCTCCCAGAAGGGACGCCGGACCCGCACGCGCCTCTTGGAGGCGGCGAAGACGGTGTTCGAGCGCGACGGCTTCCTCAACGCGCGGATCGGTGACATCTCCGAGACGGCCGGCCTCTCGCACGGGAGCTTCTACCACTACTTCGATTCCAAGGAGCAGATCTTCCGCGAGCTCGCCGAGGCGCTCGAGGTGAGCGTGACGACGATGCACGAGCCGGGAGAGACGGCGCCGGCCGACGAGTCGCCGATCGAGCGCATCCGCTCCGGCAACCGCCACTACCTCGAGGCGTATCGCCGCGACGCCAAGATCATGCGGGTCATCGAAGAGGTGTCGGGCTACGACGAGGACCTCCGCGCCGTGCGGGTGCGCCGCTGGCGCGTGTTCTCGCACAAGCTCGAGCTGTCGATCGTCAAGCTGCAGGACGAAGGCGTCGCCGACAAGCTGATCGAGCCGCGCTACGCCGCCGAGGCGCTCGGGTGCATGGTCGCCAAGTTCGCCGAGATGTGGTTCGGCCAGGGCGGCACCTTCGAGATGGAGACCGCGGTCGACCAGCTCACGCGGCTCTGGACGAACGCGCTCGGCATCCCCACCGATGCCGCCGACGGTCCCGCGCAACGGGATGGCGTCAAGAAGCGGCTCCGACGGGCGCGCTGAGGTCGGCCCGACCGCTCGTCAATCGAGACGTGGCGTGCTGGGAACGGCGCCGGCGAGGCCGAGCTGGCGGGTGAGCTGCGCGCTGGTGCCCAGCACCGCGTCGAGGGCCAGCACGCGTGCCTGGTGGCGGTGCAACACGTGCTCCGCCGTGAAGCCGATGCCGCCGAAGACCTGTTGGGCGACCTGCAGCGCGGCGCGGCCGTTGCGTCCGGCGAGCGCCTTGAGCAGGATCGCCCGATCCGTCGTCGGTTGCTCGAGCGTGAGCGCGCACGCGTCGGCGAGGAGCCGCACGTGCACGAGACCCTCGGCGAGCAGGTGCCGCACCGCTTGGAAGTCGCTGATCGGCCGTCCGAACTGCCGGCGGTCGGCCGCGTAGGTGCACGCCAGCTCGAAGCCACGACGAGCGGCGCCGAGCATCTCGAGGGCGGCGGCAAGACGGGGGAGCGTGAGCGCGGCGTCGTCAGGCGATGGTGCCTCGATCGGCGTCACGTCGCATCGGTCGATCCGCCAGGTCGACACGACCGCAGGGTCGATCGACGCGCCCCCGGCCGGGCGGAGCGCGGCGGGATCGGCCGTGCCCACCGAGTCGGGCAGGAGGATCACCGCCAGGTCGGCGTGGACGACCTCGGGAGCGGCGTGGACGACGATGTCGTGACCGTCGGATCGCGCGCCGTACGTCGCGGCGGCGCGGCCCGGGTGGGTGAGCACCGCCTGCGCCATGAGCGCGCTGAGCCCCGCGGTCGACCGGAGCGTCTCGCCCTGGGCCACGAACAGCGCGGCGAACCCGGCTCGCTCGTCCTCGTCCCCGAGCCCGGTGCAGGACCAGAGCTCCAGGCTGTCCAAGACGTCCCAGTCCCAACCCGGCGGGTCGAGGTCGAGCGCGGCGGTCGCGGCGGCGAGGAACACCTCGTCCGGGAACGTCACGACACCGGCTCGGGCCCGAAGCCCAGCACGAAGCGGCTGAGCGTGGAGAGCTGCATCTGGCGGGTGCCGCCGTACACGCTCACGATCCTCGAGAACAGGTAGTCCTCCCGCCAGCGGGCCAGGTCACCGCGATCGTCGAGGAGGAGCTCGGGTCCGGCGGTCTCGAGCGCGAGGTCGAAGAGCCGCTGCTCGGTGGTGGTGAGCGCGACCTTGCAGATGGCCGCCTCCGGCCCGGCGAACGTGCCCCGCGCCAACCGGCGCACCGATGCCGCCGTGGTGCAGCCGAGCGCGAACAGATCGACCGCGGTCTCTCCCGCCCGATCGACGTGCGCCGACAGCGAGGCGAACCGCTCGCGGAGGTGGAGGTGACGGAGCCAGGCGAACGACGTCCGCTCGCAGGCCAGGATGTCCATGGCGATCTGCCATCCACCTCCGATCCTCCCGACGAGCGCGCCGCGGTCGAGCAGCACGTCGTCGAAGTGCACCTCGGCCAGCTCGTCGGTGCCGTTGGCCTGGCGGATGGGCATCACCGTGACGCCGGGCGTGTCGAGGTCGACGAAGAACACCGACAGACCGCGGTGGCGCTCCTCGAGCGTGCCGGTCCGGGCGAGGAGCACGCACCACTTCGCAACCCCCGCCCAGCTCGTCCAGATCTTGGCGCCGTTGACCCGGAAGCCGTCGCCGAGGGGTTCGGCACGCGTGCGCAACGCCGCGAGGTCGGAGCCGGCGTCGGGTTCGGAGAAGCCCTGGCACCAGAGCCCCGTGCCGTCGAGCAACGACCGCAGCGGCCCTCGCACGACGTCCGGATCGCCGTGGACGACCATGGGCGGGGCGAGGATCTCGACGTGCTCGAGCGGGCCGCCGACGGGGAGGCGATGGCGGGTGAGCTCGTCGTAGAGCACGGCCCGGTCGACCGCGGTGCCGCCGAGGCCGCCGACCGCCGTCGGCCATCCCTGACTCGCCCACCCGGCATCCCACAGATGCGCCTGCAGGCGGCGGAGCGCGGTGAGCCGCTCGTCGAAGGTGCGGAGCGGTGCGCGGCACGGCTCGAGCTCCTCCGTGTTGGCGTCGAGCCACGATCGCAGCTCCGCCCGGAACGTCACTGGTGCGACCGATCGCGGAGGACGGTCTTCTGCACCTTGCCGTTGGCCGTCATCGGCAGCTCGTCGCAGATGGTGATCCACCGCGGGACCTTGAAGTTCGCCATGCGCGTCCGGCACCAGGCGAGCAGCTCGTCGGCGTCGATCGCCGCGTCGTGCCGGGGGATCACGAAGGCGTGGCCCACCTCGCCGAGACGGTCATCCGGCGCGCCGACGACCGCGGACTGGGCGACCGCAGGATGGCCGAGCAGCGTGGCCTCGACCTCCGCCGGATAGACGTTGAAGCCGCCGACGATGAACATGTCCTTCTTGCGGTCGGTGACGTGCAGGTTGGCGTCGTCGTCGAGCCAGCCGATGTCGCCGGTGTGCAACCAGCCGTCGGCGTCGATCGCCTCGGCGGTGGCCTCCGGGTCCTCGAAGTAGCCCTTCATGAGGTGGCCACGAAGCAGGATCTCGCCGTCGTCGGCGATCTGGAGCTCCATGCCCGGGATGGCGCGGCCGCTCGTCTCGGCGACGACGCGGGGCGGGTCGTCGGGCCGGCACATCGTCCCGAGCCCGTTGGCTTCGGTGAGGCCGAACCCGACCAGGATGTGCTCGAACGTCAGCTCGTCCTGCATGCGGCGGATGAGCTCGGTGGGAACGGTCGTCGATCCGGTGATCGAGAGCCGCAGGCTCGCCAGGTCGTCGCGACGGGCGCGCCCCGACTCCATGATCGACCAGTACACGGTGGGGGGACCGGGGAACACCGTGATGCCCTCGCTCGCGATCGTCGCCAGCGCGTCGTCGACGTCGAACACCGGCAGGGGGTACGCGGTCGCCCCGGCGATGAGGCACGAGAGCCACCCCGCCTTGTAGCCGAAGGCGTGGAAGAACGGGTTGACGATCAGGTACCGGTCGCCGGGGCGAAGACCGACGACCTCGCAGAACGTCTCGAAGGAGCGCACGGTCACGCCGTGCGTGCACATGGCGCCCTTGGGCACGCCGGTCGTGCCGGAGGTGAACAGGATGTCGCAGACGTCGTCGTCGCGGATGTCCCGCGCCCGGTCCCACACGAGCCCGTCGCCGGCGGAGAGGTCGACCGCGAGCTCCTCCCACGGCCGCACCCATGCATGCGGGGAGCCGTCGAGGACGAAGACGTCGGCGAGGTCGGGAAGCGCGGCGCGGTGGGGCTCGAGCATGCCCGGGTAGTCCGCGCCGAGGAACGACCCCACGGTCACGAGCGCGCGCGCCCGCGTCCGCGCCAGCACGCCGGCGACCTCCGTGCCCTTGAAGCGCGTGTTCAGCGGTACGAGCGCGGCACCCGCGAGCTGCAGGCCCAGGGCGGTGAGGATCCACTCGTGGCGGTTGGGCGCCCAGATGGCGACGCGGTCGCCGGGCTCGATCCCGCGCTCGATGAAGCCGGCCGCCACCTTCGACGCCTGGGCCGCCAGCTGGGCGAACGTGAGTCGCGTCGCGCCATCGACGACGGCGTCGACATCTCCCCACCTCGCCGCCCGGTCCGCCAGGAGCTCGGGGATGCTCGTCATCCGGGCCCACGGTAATTGATTTCGACGACGACATCAATATTAACCTCGGCCCGATGGACTTCGACGACACGCCCGAGGACGCCACCTTCCGGGCCGAGGTGCGGCGCTGGCTCACCGCTCATGCGCGGCCGCGCCCGGTGGGTGGTGCTCACCGCCCGATGCTCACCGACGCGTTCTCGCCCGAGGAGGCGGTGCACATCGAGGAGTCCCGAGCCTGGCAGCGGACGCGCTACGACGGCGGATGGGCGGGGATCACGTGGCCGAAGGACCACGGCGGACGGGGCGGGACCTCGACGCAGCAGCGGATCTTCGACGAGGAGGAGGCCGCCTTCGACGTGCCGTCGACGATCTTCGCCCAAGCCATCGGCATGGTCGGCCCGACCCTCATCGAGCACGGGAGCGAGGCGCAGAAGGCTCGCTTCCTGGATCGCATTCTGCGGGGCGAGCTCGTCTTCTGCCAGCTCTTCTCCGAACCGGACGCCGGCTCGGATCTCGCGAGCCTCAAGACGAGCGCCGTCCGAGACGGTGACGTGTACGTCGTCAACGGCCAGAAGGTGTGGACCTCCAACGCCCACTACAGCGACTGGGGGATGCTGCTGGCGCGCACGGATGCGACCGAGCCGCGACATCGGGGGATCACCTACTTCCTCGTCGACATGTCGACGCCCGGCATCGAGGCGCGGGCGCTGCGCCAGATCACCGGTGCCGCCCACTTCAACGAGGTGTTCCTCACCGACGTGCGGGTCCCGGCGGAGAACATCATCGGCGAGCTCAACGGCGGTTGGGGCCCGACCATGGCCACCCTCACCAACGAGCGGTCCGGCATCGCCGGCGCCGGGCGCGCGCTGCTCGACGAGCTCTTCGAGCTGGCGGCCCGTCGCGGCAAGACGGGGGACGCGCTCGTTCGCCAGCAGCTGGCGGCGCTCCACACCGAGGTCGAGGTGATGAAGCTGACGGCCTGGCGGGCGCAGACCGCGATCGACCGCGGGCGCTTGCTCGGCCCAGAGAGCTCGATCGGCAAGCTGGCCATGAGCGGTCACGTCGGCCGCCTCGGCGACGTGGCGATGGCGATCAACGGGGCGGCGGGCACGCTTGCGGACGATCCGGCCGCGGCGCCGTGGGTCAGCACCTTCCTCGACCAGTGGGCGATCAAGATCGGCGGCGGCACCGACGAGATCCAGCGCACCACCATCGCCGAGCGCGTGCTCGGACTCCCGAAGGAGCCGCGCTAGCCGAGCAGGTCGTCGGCGAGGCGGCGGATGGCGTCGATGTTGGACGCACCGAGGAGGTCGGGGGAGTCGACCGAGAGCGCCACGCCGTCGGCGCCGGCGTCCTCCCAGCGGGCCAGGCGAGCGCGGAGCCCGGCGACGTCCCCGTCGCGCACCGGGAGGATGCCCTCGAGGCCGATCGAGTCGGGGTCGCGCCCCGCCGCGTCGGCTGCGGTGCGGATGACGGTCATCGCCGCATCGAGCCCGCGGCCGGGGTGGATGCCGGGGGGTGGCAGGTACCCGTCGGCGAGTCGCCCGACGCGGTGCCACGCCCGCTCGGTGCTGCCCCCCAACCACACGGGGATCGGACGCTGCACCGGGAGCGGCGCCAAGCCGGCGGCGACCACCCGCTCGCCGCACGATCCGCCGACCACGCCGTCGACCCGCCGCTCCGTCCACAGCGCGCGCAGCAGCGCGATCTGCTGCTCGAGGCGCTCGCCCCGATGCCCGAACGGCACGCCCAGCGCGTCGTACTCCACGTCGTTCCAGCCCACCCCGACACCGAGCCGCAGCCGACCGCCGCTCAGGACGTCGACCTCGGCGGCCTGCTTGGCCACGAGCACCGTCTGGCGTTGCGGGAGGACGAGCACGCAGGTCGACAGCTCCAGGGAGCACACCGCGGCGAGGAAGCCGAAGAGCACGAACGGCTCGTGGAACTCGTCATCGATGTCGTAGAAGCCCTGCCATCCCGGGCGTGCGTCGCGGTCGGCGCCGATGACGTGGTCGTACGTCGCGAGGAACCGGTAGCCGGCCTCCTCGGCGGCATGCGCGTAGGCGGCGATGGTGCCCGGATCGGGCCCGATCCGCCGCGTCGGGAACACGAGCCCGAGCTTCACCGGCGGACCATGTGGGCCGACATGTCGCCGACCAGCTCCGCGGTCGAGGTCCGCGACGTGAAGTACCACTCGGTGCCGTCGGTCTCGAACGTGTCGTTGTAGTGGCCCAGGTAGATGCAGCGGATCTCGCCGTCGACCACCTGGAACACCTGCGTCGGCGTCCACGCCTCGGCGCGCGTCAGGCCTTCGTGAAAGGTGACGTCGACGTTGGCGTTCACGTGCACTGTGCGGGGCGTTCCGTCGTCGTACAGCCGGAGGCGGCTGCGCAGCTTCTCGCCCACCGCGGGGCCGGTCAGGTCCTTCCCGGGTCCGAAGCGGTACGTGCCCCGCGCGAAGAGCTCGCCGATGGCGTCGAAGTCACCGCGGTCGACGAGTCGTGAGTACCGGTGGATCAAGGCCAGCACGGACTGCTGGGCCTCGAACCGGTCGATGGGTCCGGGCTCGGTTGGCGCCACCTGTGCGACAATACAGATTCGACGTCGAAATCAAAATACTAGGATGGTCCCATGGCCATCTCGCGCGAGCTCGTGGACCTGACGGACAAGGTGGCCGTGGTCACCGGTGGCGCCCAGGGCATCGGTGCCGCGATCGCCGAGGGCCTCGCCGCGTTCGGGGCCGACGTGGCGATCTGCGATCGCAACGTCGACGGGATGGGCGAGACGCAGGGGCGCGTCGAGGCGCTCGGACGGCGCTGCCTCACCGCCGAGCTCGACGTCCGAGACGCCGGCGCGGTCGATGCCTTCGCCGGCCGCATCGGCGCGGAGCTGGGCGGGGTCGACATCCTCGTGAACAACGCCGGCGGTGGGTTCCGCGCGCCGCTCTCGGAGGTCAGCGCCAAGGGCGTGCAAGCGCTCGTCGACGAGAACTACACGAGCGTGGTGCACTTCGTGCGGGCGTGCGGTCCGATGTTGCGGCCGGGCGGTTCCATCATCAACGTCACGTCGGTCGAGTCGTTCCGCGCCGCGCCGGGCTTCGCCGTCTACGGCTCGATGAAGGCGGCGGTCGAGCACCTGACCAAGACGCTGGCGCTCGAGCTCTCGCCGCGGCGCATCCGGGTCAACACGATCGCGCCCGACGGCATCCCGACGCCCGGTGATCTCGAGAACCTCGAAGCGGTGCTGGGCAGCGTCGAGGCGCTGGGCGCCCTGATCCCGCTCGGCCTCGGCGCGCCCGACGACTGTGCGGCGGCGGCGCTCTTCCTCGCGTCCGACCTGTCTCGCTACGTCACCGGGACGACGGTCCACGTCGACGGCGGGAGCTTCGCGGCCGGGGGCTGGCATCGCGACGCGAGCGGTGCGTGGCGCCCCTGACGGGGAGCAGATCCTTAATCTTGACGTCGGATTCAAAACGACGGTAGAGTGCAGGTGATGGGAACTGGGGGGGCGCTCGAGCTCGATGACTTGATCCTCGTGAGCATCGACGACCACGTGGTCGAGCCCCGCGACATGTTCGAGCGCCACGTTCCCGCCCCCTACGCCGACCGGGCGCCGAAGGTCGTCACCGACGATCACGGCGTCGAGCAGTGGATGTTCCAGGGCGTCAGCGCCGGGTCGACGGGTCTCAACGCCGTGGTGAGCTGGCCGAAGGAGGACTGGGGGCTCGACCCCAGCTCGTTCGCCGAGATGCGACCTGGGGCCTACGACGTCGACGAGCGCGTCCGGGACATGGACCGCAACGGGATCCTCGCCTCGATGTGCTTCCCCTCGTTCGCCGGCTTCGCGGCGAGCTTCTTCCACCGCGCGCCCGACAAGGACCTGTCGTCGGTGATGCTGCGTGCGTACAACGACTGGCACATCGACGAGTGGTGCGGCTCGCACCCCGGCCGCTTCATCCCCCTGGCGTTGCTCCCCGTGTGGGACCGCGAGGGCATGGCCGAGGAGGTGCGGCGCGTGCGGGCGAAGGGCTGCAACGCGGTCACCATGCCCGAGCTTCCCCACATCATGGGTCTGCCGAGCTACCACGACCTCGACTACTGGGGCCCGTTCTTCAGCGCCGTGTGCGACGAAGGCGTCGTGGTGAACCTGCACATCGGTCAGGGCTTCGACGCCATCAGGTCCGCGCCCGACGCCCCGATCGACAACCTCATCATCCTCGCCACTCAGGTCTCCGCGTTCGCCGCCCAGGACCTGCTGTGGGGCGGCGCGTTCATGGCCTATCCCGACCTGAAGGTCGCCTGGTCGGAAGGCGGCATCGGGTGGATCGCCTTCTACCTCGACCGCTGTGACCGGCACTACCGCAGGCAGCGCTGGTTGGGACATGACTTCGGCGGGAAGCTGCCGAGCGAGGTCTTCCGCGACCACTCGCTCGCGTGCTTCGTGAGCGACCCGTCGACGTTGAAGATCCGCCACGACATCGGCATCGACATCATCGCCTGGGAGTGCGACTACCCGCACTCCGACTCCATCTGGCCCGACGCGCCGGAGGAGATCTTCGCCGAGCTCACCGCCGCCGGGTGCACGGATGAGGAGATGCACAAGATCACCTGGCAGAACGCCTGCCGGTTCTTCGACCACGACCCGTTCACGGTCATCCCGCGCCGCGAGGCAACGGTTGCCGCGCGGCGGGCGCGGGCGGGCGATGTCGACACCGCGACCCGTTCGCGGCACGAGTGGCGGGAGCTCTACCAAGCCGCGCACGCGGCCCGGTAGTCGCCGGCGACGCCGGAGCACCAGAGAGAGATGTCGACGGCGACGTCGACGTAGATGACCACGCTTGACCGTCGACGCCAGATTGCCGTTCCGACGGATTCGATCAGGGAGGGGAACGATGATGATCCGTTCGCGAACGAGGGCGCGGCTTTTGCATGCCACCGGCGCGGTGCTCGTGCTCGTGCTGGGGCTCACGGCATGCGGCTCGAGCTCGAGTGGGAGCAAGCAGAGCAGCAGCACGACGGAGAGCGCCAGCAGCGGTCCCGTCCGCGGGTTCGACGGCACCACCGTCAAGCTCGCCGGCATCGGCATCAAGGCGCAGCTGCCCGGTTCGGAGTGGGGGGCCAGGGCGCGCATCAAGCGCTTCAACGACACGAACGAGATCAAGGGCGTCAAGCTCGAGTACGAGGAGTTCGTCGACGACAAGTTCGACCCCGCCGTCGCGCTGTCGGAGGTCCGCCGGCTCGTCACGCAGACGAAGGTCTTCGCCCTCGTCGGCGATGTGACACCCGTGAGCCCGGGCGCCTACACGAAGGAGCAGCACGTTCCCGTGTTCGGCTACGCGTTCGACAACAGCTACTGCTCGCAGGAGCCCGATCCCACCATCTGGTCGTTCGGCTTCATCGGCTGCGTCGTGCCCGACAACCCCAAGACGCTCCCCGACAACCTGGTCGAGCTGTACGACTACGCGTCCAAGGAGCTGGGCACGCCCCACCCGACGATCGCGCTGTTCAACACCGACACCGCATCGGGCCACAAGAGCTCGGACAACGCGCTGATCACGCTCAAGGGTGACGGCTTCGACACGCTGCCGGCCCTGCCGATCATCCCGCCGCCGCCGGTGACCGACTACACGCCGTTCGTCCAGCGCATCCTCACCAGCGATCACGGCCACGCCCCGCAGGTGGTGGCGTGCTACGCGGCGACCGACTGCGTGCCGATGTGGCTGCAGATGAAGGCCGCCGGCTTCAAGGGCATCTTCTACCACACGATCTACGCCGATCAGCTGGTGAAGCCCATGGCCGGCACGGTCGTCGGCGTGGGTTGGGCCAACTTCGCCGACCCGACCCCGGCCGTGACGCAGCTCTCCGACGACGTCAAGGCGGTCAAGGCCGATCAGGGCCTCGACATCGGCGTGGCCGCGGGCTACTTCAGCACCGACATGTTCATCTCCGCCCTCAAGAAGGCCTACGCCAAGGACGGCGCCAAGGGCATCACGCCCGAGAAGGTCCGGGCGGCGGCATCGACGATGACGTGGGAGATCAAGGGCCTCGTGGGCCCGACCAAGTACCCCGAGTCCTCGGTGAAGCCGACGCCGGCCTGCGGCACCCTGGCCAAGTCGGATGGCACGAGCTGGAAGACCCTGATCCCGTTCACCTGCGCCAGCCGGTCGTTCCCGGTCAAGTAGGCCCGGCTCACCTGGTCGACCGGGGCGGGCCCGACGTGGCGACACGCCGGGCCCGCCCCCTACCGTCTCCTCAGCACGATGGGGGAACTGCAGTGCTCTCCGACAAGAAGGTCTTGATCACCGGGGCGACCGGCCAGATCGCGCGGCCGATCGCCGAGCGGCTCGTCCAGGACAACGAGGTCTGGTGCGCGGCCCGCTTCACCGATCCGGAGCTGAAGGACGAGGTCGAGCGCCTCGGCATCCGGCCCGTGCCGTGGGACCTGGCCGCGCACGACAACTCCCACCTGCCGGCGGACTTCACGCACGTCGTGCACTCGGCGGCGTTCATGCTCACCGACGACCACGAGGAAGCGATCCGGGTCAACGCCGAGGGCGCCGGACTCCTCATGGAGCACTGCCGCACCGCCGAGGCGTTCGTGCTCGTGTCGGCCTTCGCCGTCTACAAGGAGCAGGACCCGCGTCACGAGTACGCCGAGGGCGACCCCCTCGGCAGCGCCACCGCATATGCGACCGCCTACCCGATCAGCAAGATCGCGACCGAGGGCGCGGTGCGCGCGGCGGCGCGGATCCTCGACCTGCCGGTGACGATCGCCCGCATGAACATCGGCTACGGCGCGGCCGGTCACGGCGGTGTCCCGGTGCAGTACTTCGACATGATGCGACGGGGCGTCGCCATCCCGGTGCTCCCTGATCGCGAGACCTACGGCTCGCCGATCAGCGAGGACGACATCGCGACGCAGGGGAGCGGCCCCCTCTTCGACATCGCCTCGGTGCCGGCGACGATCATGAACTGGGCCGGCGACGACGTGGTCTCGGCCACCGAGCTGTGCGACTTCCTCGGCGAGCTCTCCGGCATCACGCCCCAGTACCGCGAGGATGAGCTGGCGTACGTGTTCTTCGCGTCGGACAACGCTCGCCGCGAGTCGTTGATCGGTCGGTGCGACGTGAGCTGGCGCGACGGGGTGCGCAAGACGATCGAGGCGCGGTTCCCGGGTGCGGTGACCGCGGCATGATCCCGGACGCGACGGCGTACCTCGACGAGGCGACCCGACGCACCGGGTTGACCGACTTCGGTCCGGGCGAGATCGAGGAGCCGCTCGAGCGCCTGCTCCGGTCGGTCCGCGACGAGAGCCACCTGACCGATGTAGGGCGCGCCGCGCTCGACGCAATCGTGGTTTCGCGCCTCGTCACGCGGCTGCAGATCGAGGCGTGCTACGCGGCCGCGCCCGAGATCGAGCACGAGGAGCTGCGCGACGTCGTGTTCGTCGTCGGCCTTCCTCGCACCGGGAGCACGGTCCTCAGCCAGTTGCTGTGCCTCAACCCCGACACGCGGTACCTCCGGCGCTGGGAGGCCGCGGAGCCGTGGCCTCCACCCGACGCGGCGGCGCCCGAGGATCCGAGGATCGATGAGTGCGGGGCGCGGATCGCGCACTTCGAGCAGGTGGTGCCGGGCCATGCCGACCTGCTGCCGAAGAGCGGCCCGAACGACGTGGAGGAGGACCACGCCCTCCTCGAGCTGTCCTTCGTCTCGCCCGGCTGGGAAGCGGCCTTCCGGTGCCCGTCGTACATGGCGTGGCTCGTCTCCGACCAGGATCACCTCGCCGACGGCTGGCACTACCACCGGCGGGTCCTGAAGCTCCTCCAGTGGAAGTGGCCGGCGCAGCGATGGCTCCTCGGCGCCCCCACGCACAGCCTCTCGATCGAGGCGCTCGACAAGGCGTACCCGGACGCGCGCTACCTCTGGACGCACCGCGATCCGTCGGCGGTGATCGCGTCGGTCTGCTCGCTCGTGGCGATGGTTCGGACCGCGTTCGTCACCAACCCCGAACCGGCCGAGCTCGGACCGACCTTGTGCCGGAGCTGGGCCGAAGGGGTCGCGCGCGCGATGCAGCTGCGTGATCGCATCGGGGACGAGCGCTTCCTCGACATCGCCCACCGCGACCAGATGCGTGACCTGTTGGCGACCGTCCTGCGCGTGCATGCGTGGCTCGGCTGGCCCGTGACCTCTTCCTTCGAGGACGACGTCATGCGCTGGCGCGAGGCGAAGCCGCGGGGCGTCCACCACCCGGATCCGGCCGACTACGGCATCGACCCGGACGAGGTCGCCGCCCGCTTCGCCGCCTACACCGCTCGGTTCGCCGACCTCGTGCGCTGATGCTCGCCGACGAGAAGATCCTCGTGACCGGTGTGAGCGGGATGGTGGCCGCGCCCATCGCCTCCCACCTCGCGCAGCACAACGAGGTGTGGGGCCTCGCCCGGTTCGCCGACTCGTCGGCGCGCTCCGGCGCGCTGCACACCGACCCGTTGTCACGGGACGCCATCGAGGCGCAGGGCATCAGGACGCGCGCCGTGGACCTGGCGTCGCCCGACCTGTCGGAGCTGCCGGACGACTTCACCTACGTGTTGCACCTCGCGCACACGCGCCTCGCCGACATCGACAAGGCGGTGCGGGTGAACGCGGTCGGCGCCGGCCGGGTGCTCCAGCACTGCCGCCGCGCGAAGGCGGCGCTCGTCATGTCGTCGCATGCCGTGTACTCACCGCCGGCGGACATCTTCCATCCGTCGCGGGAGGGCGACGACGTCGGCAAGGCCGTCACACCGTGGGCGCCGTCGAGCCCGGCGTCGAAGATCAGCCTCGAGGCCGTTGCTCGCTTCTGCGCCGAGGCCTTCGACCTGCGCGTCGTCGTCACCCGACTCAACACCGTGTACGGCGTGCACGCCGGCCTGGCGGTCGGCTACCCGATGCTGAGCATGGACGCGGTGATGGCCGACGAGCCCGTCGACGCCATCGCCGACCCGAACCCGCACAGCCCCATCGCGCTGGACGACATGTACACGCACCTCGAGGCCCTCCTCGATGCCGCCAGCGTCCCCGGCACCGTCGTCAACTGGACGGGCGAGGAGACGGTGACCCTCCAGGAGTGGTGCGCGCAGGCCGGGGCGATGGGTCACAAGGAACCGAAGATCACCGTGACCCCGGTGCCGGGCACGCTGGCCGGCAGCGTCGGCGACGCGACCAAGCTGCGCAGCATCGTCGGACCCGCCCCCCGCACGTTCGCCAGCCGCTACGCCGAGCTCTTCCAGCAGCGCTACGGCACCTGACCGGTTGGGGCGTTCTACGCCTTCGCGATGACGTCGGTCGCGAAGCGTTCGGCGAGGGCGCGCTTGGTCTCGTAGGAGACGGACGGGTCGCTCTGGGGCCACGGGACGACGAGCAGGCTGCTCACCCCGTCGTCCTCGAGCTCGTGGACGAGCGCCGGGTCCATCTTCCGGCCCATGGGCGGGATCGCCATCCGCTCGTACGGGCCGGACAGCCCGTGCTCGGCCCGGATGGTGTCGATGGCTCGGAACTGCGCGCTCGTCGGCTCGTCGAACGGGGTCATCGGCATGTAGCCGTCGAAGTGGGCGGCGCGGCGGGCCGCGGCCATCGAGTGCCCGCCGATCCAGATCGGCAACCGCGCCGGCGGCACCGGGAACATGCCGCTGCGAGGGAAGTCGAAGTGCTCGCCGTGGTGCTCGGCGTAGCCGTGGTCCCAGAACGAGCGCAGGATCGGCAGCATCTCGTCCATGCGACCGCCGCGGGAGGCGAAGTCGTGGCCGAGCGCCTCGAACTCCTCCTCCAGCCAACCGGTTCCGGTGCCCAGGACGAACCGGCCGTCGGAGATGACCGACACCGTCCCTGCCTGCTTCGCCAGCGAGAACGGGTCGCGCAGCGGCACCACGTACACGTAGTTGAGGAACCGCAGCCTCGTGGTGACCGCGGCCATGGCCGAGAAGGCGCAGAACGGATCGAGGAACGGTTCCTCCGCCTGCAGCGGGTAGCCCTTCGGATGCGGGGTGCGATCGCCCACCTTGATGACGACGTGGTCGGGCAGGACGACGCCTTCGTAGCCGAACGCCTCGGCGTCCCGGGCATGGTCGAGCAGGAGCGCCATGGGCTCGAAGTTCAACGACAGCCAGAAGCGCATGGTCAGACGAAGATCGGCAGGTTGAGGTAGCCGCGCACGGTGCTCGTGTACAGCGGCACCGCGTTGGCGTGGTCGACGTCCCACTCCGGCCATCGCTTCAGGGTCTCCTCGAGGCCGATCCGCCCTTCCATGCGAGCGAGCGCGGCCCCGAGGCAGAAGTGGATGCCGTAGCCGAACGTCATGTGCAGGTCGACCTTGCGGCGGATGTCGAAGCGGTCGGGGTCGGGGTACTTGCGCTCGTCGCGTCCGGCCGACCCCGTCAACAAGACCACCTTGGCGTCCTTGGGCATGGTGACGCCGTGCAGCTCGACGTCTCGCGTGAGCCATCGGGCGTTCACGGGCGACGGCGGCTCGAAGCGCAACAGCTCCTCGATGGCGTTCGGGATCAACGACGGGTCGGCATGCAGCTCGGTCCGCTGGTCGGGGTGCTCGGCGAGGACCTTCGCGACCCAGCTGAGGTGGCGGGCGACGGTCTCGGTGCCGGCGACGAACAGCATCACGCCGAACTCGATGGCCTCGTACTCGGTGAGGCGCCTCGGCGTCCCGTCGTCCTCGGTGATCTCGGCCTGCACGATGTCGGTGAACATGTCGTCGCGAGGGTTTGCGCGACGGTCGGCCATCTGCCCCGCCAAGTACTCGTCGAGGCGGGCGCGCGAGGCCGTCGAGTGCTCGTTCGCCATGCCGACGCCTTCCTCGATGTGGAAGATGCCGTCGATGACGTGGCGCATCTCGTCCTGGTCGGCCTCGGGCACCCCGAGGAGCGACGAGATGATCGCCGGCGGGACGATGGCGCCGAAGTCCTGCACGTAGTCGAAGCTCGAGCGGCCGACCTGGGCATCGAGCAGCCGCGCGCAGACCTCGCGCACCCGGTCCTCGATCATCGTCATGCGCCTGGTCGTGAACGCGCGCGACACCAACGAGCGGATCGTCGTGTGCTTCGGCGGGTCGAGCCAGATCATCATCCCGGTGTCGTACGGCTCGTCACCCATCATCTCGATCGTGGTGCCGTGGCTCGAGGAGTACGTGACCGGATCGCGGTGGGCGGCCTCGATGTCGTGGTAGCGGGTCAGCACCCAGAAGTCGTGCCGGTCGTTGTGCCACACCGGCGCCTCGTCGCGCAGGCGCTTCCACAGCGGATACGGGTCGTCTCGCAGCTCCGGCGTGAACGGGTCCCAGTACAGATCGGTCATCGCCCGTCCCCCTTGCGCAGTCTCGGCATCGTAACGGCGTTCTTGACGTTGGCGTCGAAATTGTCAGCGGCGGGCGGCGGCGCGCGCCAGGGTCGGCACGACGCCACCGTCGACGAGGACGTCGCACCCCGTCATGTAGGCGGCCTCGTCCGACACGAGGAAGGCGACCACGCGGGCCACCTCGTCGGCGGTGCCCCGCCTCCCGAGGGGCGTGTGCTGGAGCATCTGCGGCATCAACGGCTGGTTCGACACCTCCAGGCGGCCCATGGGCGTGTCGCCGATGATGCCGGGTGCCACGGAGCAGATGCGGGCCCCTTGCGCGCCCCAGGCTCGCGCCTCTCGCTGCACGAGCAGCATCACGCCGCGCTTCGCCCACGAGTACGCGTCGCCGGCATCCGGGGCGAAGCCGGCGGCCTCCAGGCGGTCGAAGAGGTCGGGCGCGAGCGGGTCCTCGACGGCCGCGTCGAGCGCCGGTTCGAAGGAGGGGAGCATGTACGCACCGGACGACGCGAAGCACACGGCGGCGGTACCGGCCCCGGCGAGCGGGCGGAAGGCATCGACGACCAACGCGGTGCCGACGAGGTCGACGGTGAACATCTGGCGCCAGTCGCCCATCGAGGGGGACACGCCGGCCGCGTGCACGAGCGATCGCAGTGCACCCCGATCGGCCACCCGCGCGGCCAGGGCGTGCACGGCCTCGACGTCGGTCACGTCGCACTGGACCGCCTCGACGGCGTCCCCCGGCAGGCGCTCGATGACCGCCGCGGCGATCGGGTCGCGGTCGACGAGCACCAGGACGTCGGTCGTGCCGGCCAACCGCTCCGCGCACGCCAGACCCATCCCGCGGCCGGCACCCGTGACGACCGCGCAGGTCGGTCGGTCCGTCGCATCCATGTCGTCTCCGGTCACTCGGGCTGTAGTTCAATAGTGACGTCGTAATTCAATATTGACGTCGATACCAATACTAGGGTAGGAATGGTGCAGACGCCAATGTCGCCACTGGACCCCCTCGTGGCGGCGGGGCGACGCGGTGCCCAGGCACCGTGGGCGACGGATCGTCCGGCTCGTCGACATCTCCCGCACGAGAGGGCCGACGGGCCGGCGATTCGCTGCCACGCTGGGGCGCGGCACATCGACGAAAGGGTGAACCCGCCAATGGGCATGCTCGAAGGCAAGGTGGCCATCGTGACGGGGGCCGGGCACGGCATCGGTCGCGGGCATTCGATGGAGCTGGCGCGCCACGGCGCCAAGGTGGTCGTGAACGACCTCGGCGGTTCCGAGCGGGGCGAGGGCGCGTCCCGGGCCGCCGACCAGACCGTCGACCTGGTCACGTCGAAGGGCGGCGAGGCCATCGCCAACTACGGCGACGTCTCCGACCACGACGACTGCGGGCAGCTCGTGCAACAGGCGCTCGACACCTACGGGCGCCTCGACATCGTGGTGAACAACGCGGGCATCGTCCGCGACGCCGCCATCTGGAACATGCCGGTCGAGGACTTCGACACCGTGATGGCGGTGCACGTGCGAGGCACCTGGTCGATGTGCCACCACACGGCGAAGCACTTCCGGGCCAAGGCGAAGGCCGGCGACGCCGTCAACGGCCGGATCATCAACACGACGTCGGGCGCCGGGCTGACGGGGAACTTCGGGCAGACGAGCTACGCCACCGCGAAGGCGGCGATCGTGGGCCTGACCCTCACGCTCGCCCAGGAGCTCGCGTCGTCCGGCGTGACCGTCAACTGCGTGGGTCCCTCGGGCCTGACACGCATCACGGCGACGATGCCCGGCATGCCCGAGGCGTTCGAGCCCGACGAGGTCGGCGACGACGAGTTCCACCCGATGGACCCGGCCAACGCCTCACCGCTGGTCGCCTGGCTGGCCTCCGATGACGCGGCCTACGTCAACGGCCAGGTGATCCGCGCCATCGACGACCGCATCGTGTGGATGCAGGGATGGCGTGAGCGCAGGACGATCTCCAACGACGCCAAGAAGTGGGATGCGACCAAGCTGAGCGCCCGGATGGGCGGCGAGGTCTTCGGGGTCCAGCCGATCGGGCTGAAGTTCGAGCCGGCCTGAGGCCGCCGCTCAGGCCGTGATCGGGTCCCAGGCGTCGAGCTGCTGCGCGTCCGACGGGACGACGTGGCGGACGACGCGGTCGCGCCCGGCGCGCTTGGCTTCGAGGAGCGCGGCGTCCGCCCGGGCGAGGGCCACGCTGAGCTCCTCGAACTCGTCGCCGTCGACGACGCCGAAGCTGGCGGTGACGGTCGGAAGGCCGGCCTCCGCCGTCACGCGGACGAGGGCGATGCGCAGCCGATCGAGGATCTCGCTCGCCGCCTGAGCGGTGCACGACGGCAGCACCATGGCGAACTCCTCGCCACCGAAGCGGGACACGATGTCGTGCTCGCGGAGGTTGGCGCGCAGCGTCTGGGCGAAGAGCCGCAACGCCCGGTCACCGGTGTCGTGGCCGTAGGTGTCGTTGAGGTTCTTGAAGTGGTCGAGATCGGCCATGGCCACCGCGAACGGCGCGCCCGAGGTGCGGCCATGACGGACGGCGTTCTCGAACGCCCGGCGGTTGAGCAGTCCGGTGAGGCTGTCGGTCGACGCCTGCAGCTGCGTGTCGGCCATCACCCGGAGCAGGCCGAGACGGGCGCCCGCCTGCTTGGCGAGGGTCGACAGGTCGTGCACGGCGCGGTCGGCCGGCAAGGCGCCGACGGCGCCGGTGACGTGGATGACGCCGACGGTGCGGCCCATGATCGACACCGGCACGCACACGGCGCAACAGCGCCCGGCGGCTCGGTCGCGAAGCTTGGGGCACGCGTCGAGGGCCTCGCTGTCGCCGAAGCGCTGGACCTGGGCGCGGCGGGCGGCCGGGCACTGGTCGGGTGACTCGACGCCGCACATCGGCGCGCCGGCGGCGGAGGCCGAGGCTGCCATCCGCGTGAGGTGGGCGTGGCTGTTGTCGGCGAGGAGGAGCTCGGCGTCGGCGGCTCCGACGGTGGCGCTGAAGGCGCGCTCCACGACGTCGATGACCTCGATCTCGTCGGCGGCCATCTCGAGGGCGTTGGTGAGGCGCGACTCGAACTCCTGCGCCCGGGCCTGCGTCTCGCGCTCGACGGCCTCCCGGTCGGCGTCCACGAGGGCGTTGGTCAGCTCGTCGCGCAGCGAGTCCATGGCGGCCGCCGTCGCCGCTTCCTGCTTGCGCGAGGCCAACATGGCGAGCAACGTCACGGGACTGCCCAGCAGCACCGCGAAGAGCGCCGTGTACAGGTAGCGGGTGGCGCCGTCGCCCAGGGCGAAGCCGAAGATGGCGGCCGGCACCGTGAGCGATGCAATGCCGAAGTTGCCGACGATGGCGAGCAGCCAGTTGACGCGGCCGCTGCGCTGTCGGACGAGTTGGAGCTCGGCTTCGGTCATCGAGATGTCATCACGGCCCATGGTTCTCCCCTCACGCTGCCTTGGTGAGAACTGTCGGCGCCCGTTCAGAGGTCCTGAAGCTTTTCTTGTCCTTTCGCGCCCCGGAGATCGGGCGATCCCGGAAGAACCCGCCGTCTGCGAGGTCAGGCCGGGGCGAGCGGTGCGTCCTGGTTCAGCGGTCGGCGGAAGGCGGCCAGGAGGGCGACGAGCTCCTCGAGCTGGTCGTCGCCGAGCGCCGTGCCGAACCGGATGTCGGTCACGACGCGGGAGGCTCGCCGGGCCAGGCGGCGGCCGGCGGGCTCGATCAGCACGAGGGTGCCGCGGCGGTCGGTCGGGTTGGGCTCCCGGCGGACGAACCCCTGGTGCTCGAGCTTGTCGACGAGCTTTGACACCCCGGTCGGGTGCACCATCAGCCGGTCGCCGATCTTGGTGATCGGCAGGCATCCCTTGCGGGAGAAGCTCAGCAGCATCAGCACCTCGTACCGCGCGAACGAGAGCCCCAACGGGCGCAGCGCCCGGTCGACGGCGGTGTTGACGATCTGGCTGGCCCGGATGACCGAGATGGCCGCCGTCATGGCGAGCGGCTCGCCGAGCTCGTGCGCGAGCCACTGGCGCCGCGCTTCGCCGATCGGGTCGTGAGCCGCGGGAGCGTCGTCCATCGGCGCCACGGTAGCGGGCCCGCATGCGGAGATACATGAGCGGTCATATACTTGGGGGATGGCGAGCGCCGGCAAGACACCGCAGCATCCGGTCCGGTTCGTCACCGCGGCCAGCCTCTTCGACGGGCACGACGCGTCCATCAACATCATCCGGCGGCTGCTCCAGCGCCACGGCGTCGAAGTCGTGCACCTCGGGCACAACCGCTCCGTCGATGAGGTCGTGGACGCCGTGGTGGAGGAAGACCCGCAGGGCGTCGCCATCAGCTCCTACCAGGGCGGCCACGTCGAGTACTTCCGCTACCTCGTCGACCGGTTGCGGGCCGAGGGCTACGGCCACGTGCGGGTGTACGGCGGGGGCGGCGGGGTGATCGTGCCGGCGGAGATCGCCGAGCTCGAGGACTACGGCGTGGCGCGCATCTTCTCGCCGCAGGACGGCCAACGCCTGGGGCTCGACGGCATGGTGGAGGAGATCGTCGCCGAGTGCGACGTCGACCTGTCGGCCGACGACATCGACTTCGACGGCTCCGACCGCGCCCTCGCGCGCGCCATCACGCGCATCGAGGCCGGTCGTGCCGTGGCGTTGCCAGGGTCGACCAAGGACGTGCCCGTGCTCGGCATCACCGGCACCGGCGGCTCGGGCAAGTCGTCCCTCACCGACGAGCTGCTCAACCGGTTGCGGCGCGACCAGGAGGACAAGCTGCGGGTCGCCGTGCTGGCGGTCGACCCGACGCGGCGCAAGGGTGGTGGTGCGCTCCTCGGCGACCGCATCCGCATGAACGCCATCGCCGGCGGCGCCGTCTTCTTCCGCTCGATGGCGACGAGGAGCGCGACATCGGAGGTGCCCGAGGCGCTCCCGCGCGCCATCGACGCGTGCAAGGCCGCCGGCTTCGACCTCGTGGTCGTCGAGACGCCGGGCATCGGCCAGGGCGACGCCGGCATCGTTCCGTTCGTCGACACGTCGCTCTACGTCATGACGCCCGAGTTCGGCGCCGCGTCGCAGCTCGAGAAGATCGACATGCTCGACTTCGCCGACGCGGTCGCCATCAACAAGTTCGACCGCCGAGGCGCAGCCGACGCCCAGCGCGACGTGCGCCGTCAGCTCGCCCGTGAGCGGACGGACGTGCCGGTGTTCGGCACGATCGCCTCGCGCTTCAACGACGACGGCGTCACGGCGCTGTACCAGCACCTTCGTGGGCTCCTCGGCATCGCCGTGGGCTCGCTCGAACCCGTCGACACGACCACGTCGACGGGCTCGACGGTCATCGTCCCGCCCGCTCGCGAGCGCTACCTGGCCGAGATCGCCGACACCGTCCGGAGCTACCACGCCGAGACCGTGGCCCGGGCCGACCGGGCGCGCCGCCGCCAGCACCTGCTCACCGCGAGGGACGTCCTCGGCGTCGACGTCGACGGCGCGCTGCCCGACCGCGACCCGCTGCTCGACGAGTGGCCCGAGGTCGTGGCCGGCATCGACGGCAGGACGCACGCCTCGCTGTCCGGCACGCTCGTCCCGCGCGTCGCCGTCCCCCGCTATGAGGACGACGGCGAGCTGCTGCGGTTCATCCGCCGGGAGAACGTCCCTGGGCGCTTCCCGTTCACGGCCGGCGTCTTCCCGTTCAAGCGGCAGGACGAGGATCCGGCGCGCATGTTCGCGGGCGAAGGCGGCCCGGCGCGGACGAACCGCCGGTTCCACCTGCTGGCCGAAGGCCAACCGGCGACGCGCCTGTCGACGGCGTTCGACTCGGTGACGTTGTACGGCTTCGATCCCGACGAGCGGCCCGACATCTACGGGAAGGTCGGCAACTCGGGCGTGTCGATCGCCACGCTCGACGACATGAAGGTGCTCTTCGAGGGGTTCGATCTCATCGACCCGTCGACGTCGGTGTCGATGACGATCAACGGACCGGCACCGTCGATCCTCGCCATGTTCCTGAACACGGCCATCGACCAGCACCCCGAGCTCGAGCCGGCCGAGGTGCTGCGGCGCGTCCGGGGCACGGTGCAGGCCGACATCCTCAAGGAGGACCAGGGCCAGAACACCTGCATCTTCTCGACCGAGTTCTCCCTGCGGTGCATGGCCGACGTGCAGGAGTGGTTCGTCGCCAACGAGGTGCGCAACTTCTACAGCGTCTCGATCTCCGGCTACCACATGGCCGAAGCCGGCGCGAACCCGATCAGTCAGCTCGCCTTCACGCTCGCCAACGGCTTCACGTACGTCGAGGCCTACCTGGCGCGGGGCATGGCGGTCGACGACTTCGCGCCCAACTTCTCCTTCTTCTTCTCCAACGGCATGGACCCCGAGTACACGGTGATGGGTCGCGTCGCCCGCCGCATCTGGGCCGTCGCCATGAAGGAGCGCTACGGGGCCAAGGAGCGCAGCCAGAAGCTGAAGTACCACATCCAGACGTCGGGCCGGTCGCTGCACGCCCAGGAGATGTCGTTCAACGACATCCGCACCACGTTGCAGGCGCTGTGCGCCATCTACGACAACGCCAACTCGTTGCACACCAACGCGTTCGACGAAGCGGTGACGACGCCGACGGCCGAATCGGTGCGGCGCGCCCTCGCCATCCAGCTGGTGATCAACCGGGAATGGGGACTCGCCGTCAACGAGAACCCGCTCCAGGGCAGCTTCATCGTCGACGAGCTCACCGAGCTGGTCGAGGAGGCGGTCCTGGCCGAGCTCGACGCGATCAGCTCGCGCGGCGGGGTGCTCGGCGCCATGGAGACCGGCTACCAGCGCGGGCGCATCCAGGACGAGTCGATGCTGTACGAGCACGGCAAGCACGACGGCTCGATCCCGATCGTGGGCGTCAACACCTTCCGGAACCCCAACGGCGACGAGGTGCCGACCGCGCTCGAGCTCGCCCGTTCCGACGACGGCGAGAAGCAGGACCAGCTGCGCCGGCT
>Ga0070671_100000700_pt1 | contig 24031 bp, 23 predicted proteins | sample KBSS73metaG_FD_65341 | JGI IMG/M metagenome (GOLD analysis project Ga0070671, IMG submission 65341) | Switchgrass rhizosphere microbial communities from Kellogg Biological Station, Michigan, USA - KBS S7-3 metaG | ecosystem: Host-associated > Plants > Roots > Rhizosphere > Soil ...
GGAGAACCCCAGGCGGAGGTAGGCGTGGTCGTTCCAGAGGTAGTCGAGATAGGCCCTCGCGCGCCCGCCTCGCGTCGTCAGGTCGAATCCGTTCGCCGGCTGGCCGCTCATGGCGCGCTTAAGTAGGCTGTTCGCGCCGATTGCGGAAGCGGCGCGGGCCGGGCGGGACAGGCGCAGCGACCCGGCGTCAGCTTGACTTCGCCCGCCGGGGGGCCGACCTCAAGGCCATGACCGAGCCCGCCGCGTCAGAGCTCTCCGCCCGCCAGCTCGCGGCGCGCGTGGCGCGGGCGTATATGGCGCCGCGCTGGAAGGGCTGGGCGGCGGCCATGCTGGCGGCGATCGCCACGGCCTTCTTCACCACCAAGCTGGTGCAGATCCTGGAGCCGGCCACCAACGACCTGATGGTCTTCCACAAGCCGCACGCGATCGTCGTGCTGCCCCTGACCATCGCCCTCTATGCGATCGGCCGCACCGTCGCCCAGGTGATCCAGGCCGCGCTGGTGAACCGCATCGGCAACGGAGTGGTGGGCGACGTGCAGGTGCAGCTTTTCGAGCGCCTGGTCCACGCCGACCTGGCGCGCCTGCGCAGCCAGCATTCCGGGGCCTACGTCTCGTCGGTGCTCTATGACGCCGGCCTGATCCGCGAGGCCGCCACGACGGGCGTCATCAACTATACGCAGAACGGCCTGATCGTCATCGGCGCGCTGACGGTGATGGTCTCCAACGACATGCTGCTGTCGCTGGTCTTCGTCGCCGCCGGCCCGCTGGCCAGTTGGATCATGCGCCGCTTCTCCAAGCGCACCACCAAGGCCGCCAAGGGCGCCATGGCCGAGACCTCGGCCTTGTCCACCGCCATCATGGAAAGCCTGGATGGGGTGCGGGTGGTCAAGATCGACAACCGCGAGCAATACGAGATCGACCGCGTCGCCGAGGTGGTGAGACGCCGCCAGCATCATCTGATCAAGGGCGCGAACGCCCGCGCCCGCGCCGCGCCGGCCACCGAGCTTTTGATGTCGCTGATCACCGCCGGCGTCCTGGCCTACGCCGGCTGGCGCTCGCTGCATGGCGGCATGACCGTGGGCGCCTTCGTGGCCTTCATGTTCGCGCTCGGCACGGCGGCCCAATCGATGCGCCAGCTCGCCAACCTGCAGACCGTTTTCGCCGAGGGCATGAGCGCGGCGCGGCGACTGTTCTCGGCCCTCGATGTCGAGCCCGAGGTTCGCGAAGCCCCAGGCGCCATCCCCCTGCCACGGGGTGAGGGGGTGATCCGCTTCGAGGGCGTGGGCTTCGCCTACGGCCCGGAAGGCGCGCCGGCGCTCTCCGACATCACTTTCGAAGCGGCGCGCGGCCAGACCGTTGCGCTGGTGGGCCCCTCGGGCGGCGGCAAGTCCACCCTGCTCAACCTGATCCCGCGCTTCTACGACGTGACCCAGGGCCGGGTGCGGGTGGACGGCCACGACGTCCGCGAGGTGACGCTCGCCTCGCTGCGCGGCCAGATCGCCCTGGTCACCCAGGAGCCCTTCCTGTTCGACGACACCGTCCGCGCCAACATCGCCTACGCGCGGCCGGACGCCGACGCCTCGGAGATCGAGGCCGCGGCGCGGGCGGCGGCCGCCCACGACTTCATCCTGGGACTTCCCGGCGGCTACGACACCGCCGTCGGCGAGGCCGGCGCCCGCCTGTCCGGCGGCCAGCGCCAACGCATCGCCATCGCTCGGGCCTTCCTGAAGGACGCCCCGATCCTGCTGCTCGACGAGGCCACCAGCGCGCTCGACGCCGAGAGCGAGGCCCAGGTGCAGGCGGCGTTGAAGCGCCTGATGGCGGGACGCACCACACTGCTGATCGCCCACCGCCTGTCCACCGTGCGCGGCGCCGACCGCATCCACGTGATCGATAACGGCCGCATCGTCGAGAGCGGCGACCACGAGACCCTGGTCCGCCGGCGCGGCCTCTACGCCCGCCTGGCGCGCTCCCAGGACCTCGAAGCGGTTTGAAGGCGCTCTTCCGACATCCGGCGACCCAGGCGGTCCTGGGCTGGACGCTGGGCGCCTACCTGCGGCTGGTCCTGTCGACGGTCCGCTGGCGCCACGAGAACCTGGCCTGCGTCGAGCCCGTGCTGGCGGGCGAGGCAGGCGCCATCGCCCTCTTCTGGCATGGCCGCATCCCGCTCTGCCTCGCGACCGCGCCGCAGTGGTGGCGAAAGCGCACCCGGGCGTTCGTCAGTCCCTCGTCGGACGGGGAGTTCATCGCCCGGGCCCTGGCCATGTCGCGCTTTCCCGCCATCCGCATCTCCTCGGCCAAGAAAGGCGACTCGGCCAAGGCGCGCCAGGCCGTCGCGGCAATCCGCGAGGCGGTGGCATGGGTCTCGGGGGGCGGCGCGCTGGTGGTGACGCCCGACGGCCCTCGGGGGCCCAACGAAGTGATCGCGCCCGGCGCCCTGCAGATCGCCCGCCGGTCCGGCCAGCCGGTGTTCCTGATGGGTATCGCCGCCCGCCCCGCCCTGCTGCTCGACACCTGGGACCGGGCGATGTTCGCCGCCCCCTTCGGCCGGGGCGCGGTGGTGTGGGAAGGCCCGCTGCACGTGCCCGCCGACGCCTCCGATGCGCTGCTGGCGGAGCTGGTGAGGGACTGGTCCAAGCGGTTGTCGGCCGTCACCCGGCGGGCTGAAGCGCTGGTCGCACGTTCCGCCCCTGCATTGATCCGCGCCCAGGGCGGTGAGACATAGGCCTATGGCTCACGCCGACCCCCGCCCGCACGATCACGACCACGACCACGACCACGACCATCTGGGGCCCGGCGCGCACGGCCATCACCACGGCCATGCCCACCACCATCATGCCGCCCCCGAATCCATGACCCGGGCCTTCGCCATCGGCGTGACCCTGAACGCCCTGTTCGTCGCGGCGGAGGTGGCGGCGGGCCTCTGGACTGGGTCGCTGGCCCTGCTGGCGGACGCTGGTCACAACCTCTCGGACGTACTGTCCCTGCTGCTGGCCTGGGGCGCGGCCGCACTGGCGCGGCGAGCGCCGGCCGGCCGGCGCACCTACGGCCTGCGCAAGGCCACCATCCTGGCCTCGCTCGCCAACGCCGTCGTGCTGCTCGTGGCGGTGGGCGCGATCCTTTCCGAGTCGCTCCGGCGGCTGGCCGAGCCGGCCGAGGTGCAGACCGGCGTGGTGATGCTCACCGCGGGGCTGGGCGTGGTGATCAACACGGCCACGGCCGCCCTGTTCTTCCGCGGCAGCCATGGCGACCTCAATGTGCGCGGCGCCTTCCTGCACATGGCCGGCGATGCGGCCGTGTCGCTGGGCGTGGTGGCCGGGGCCTTGGTCATGTCGCGCACCGGCATCGCCTGGCTCGACCCGGCGCTGGGCCTGGTCATCGGCGTCGTGATCGTCGCCAGCTCCGTGGGCCTCTTGAAGGAATCCGTCGACCTGGCGATGGACGCCGCGCCCAAGGGCGTGGACGTGGCCGCCGTGCGCGACTGGCTAGGGCGGCAGGACGGGGTGACGGAGGTGCACGACCTGCACATCTGGGCCATGAGCACCACCGAGACGGCGCTCACCGCACACCTGGTGCGGCCCGGCAACCCCGACAGCGACCACTTCCTGCACGAGGCGTGCGAGGGCCTCGCCCGCCGCTTCGGCATCGGCCACGCCACGCTTCAGGTGGAGGCCGACCCCGACCACGCCTGCCGGCTGGCCCCCTCCGAGGTCTTGTGAGGCCAGGCTCGCCGCCCCTTCCGCTCGCCCTCTACGGCGCCGGCTCGGGGTTGCTGGAGCCGCTGGCGCCGCGGCTGCTCGCCGCCCGCGCGAGGGACGGCAAGGAGGATCCGGGGCGGCTCGCCGAGCGCCTGGGCCGGGCGAGCCTGCCGCGGCCGCCCGGGCCGCTTGTCTGGCTGCACGGCGTCAGCGTGGGAGAGAGCCTGTCGCTGCTGCCGCTGGCCCAGGCCCTCCGACGCGCCCGGCCCGACCTCGCCCTGCTGGCGACGTCGGGTACGCGCACCTCCGCCGAGCTGCTGGGACAACGCTTGGCGGGCTTGGCCCTTCACCAGTACGCGCCTATCGACGCGCCGGGCGCGGTCCGCCGCTTCCTGGATCATTGGCGCCCGCACGTCGGCCTGTTTGCCGAAAGCGAGCTTTGGCCCAACCTGCTCCTGGCCGCGCGCCGCCGCGGCGTGCGGCTGGGCCTGGTGTCGGGGCGGATCACGGAGGCTTCGGCGAAGGGCTGGGGCCGCATCCCCGGATCGGCCCGCGCGCTGCTGCAGGCCTTCGACCTGGTGCTGCCGCAGGACGAGGCCAGCGCCGGACGGCTGGCGCGCCTGGGCGCCAAGATCGGCCCGAAGCTGAACCTGAAACGCGCCGGCGACCCGCCGCCCGCCGATCCGGCCGAGCTCGCGCGCCTGCGCCAGGCGCTGGATGGCCGCCGGGTGGTGCTGGCCGCCAGCACCCACCCGGGCGAAGAGGCGTTCATCGTCCGGGCCTGGCGCTCCGCCGCGCCGGACCTGCTGATCCTGGTCCCAAGGCACCCCGAGCGCGGCGAGGCCATCGCCGCCGAGGTTTCCGGCCCCGGCTACGCGACCGCCCGGCGCAGCCTGGGCCAGCCGCCGCCGGCGGGGCCGGGGGTCTATGTCGCCGACACCCTGGGCGAACTGGGCCTGTTCCTGCGCCTCGCGCCGCTCACCGTGATGGGCGGCGGCTTCGCGCCCGGCGTGGGCGGGCACAATCCGCTGGAGGCCGCGCGGATCGGCTGCGCCGTGCTTACCGGCCCGCACGTGTCCAACGCCCGCGAGATCTACGACGAGATGATCGCGGCCGACGCCGCGGTGCAGGTCGCCGACGAGGCCGCCCTGGGCGCGGAGCTGCGCAGCTTGGCCGCTGACCCTGGCCGCGCGGCGGCGCTCGGCCGCGCGGCCCGCGGCTACGCCGATCTCCAGGGCGCGGAGCTGGAGCGCGCGCTTCCCCTGATCCTGGGGCTCGCGCCCGCATGAAGCTCGCCACGCCGCACTGGTGGTACAGCCGCGACCGAAGGGTCATGCCGGCGACACGCCTGCTGCTCACCCCGGCCGGCTGGGTCTGGGCGGCGGTCACCGCGCGGCGGCTCGCGCGCGGCGTCCCGCAGGATCCCGGAGTCCCGGTGGTCTGCGTCGGCAACCTCACCGTCGGGGGCGCCGGCAAGACGCCTGTCGTCCGCGCGGTCGCCGAACGCCTTAGGGCGATGGGGATCCAGGTCCACCTGCTGTCGCGCGGCTACGGCGGCCGGCTCCCTGGCCCTTTGCGCGTCGATGCCAACGGGCATACGGCCGCCGATGTCGGCGACGAACCGCTGATGCTGGCGCAGGACTTCCCCGTCTGGGTGGCGCGGGATCGGGCGGCGGGGGCGAGGGCCGCCTTGGCCGCCGGGGCCCAGGTCGTCGTGATGGACGACGGCCACCAGAACCCGTCGCTGGTCAAGGCGCTCTCGCTGGTGGTGGTGGACGCAGAGACGCGCGGCGGCGAATGGCCGTTCGGGGACGGGCGGGTCTTTCCCGCCGGTCCGATGCGCGAGCCGCTGAGGGCCGGCCTCGCCCGGGCAGATGTGGTGGTGGCGCTCCGGCCCGGCGATCTTCCCTCGCTCGATCCGGAGTTGGCGGCGGCGCTGGACGCCCGCCCGCTGATCGAGGCCCGCCTCGCCCCGGCGGCGCCTCCTCCGCCCGGACCGCAACTTGGTTTCGCCGGCGTCGGCAAGCCCTGGAAGGTGGAGCGCGCCTTGTTGGCCGCGGGCTGCGAGCTTTGCGACTTCGCGCCCTTCCCCGACCACTTCGCCTATGACGAGGCGACCTTGACCCGGCTGGCCGACCGCGCCGCTCAGTTCGGCGCGGGGCTGGTCACCACGGAAAAGGACTGGGTGCGCCTGCCTCGGGCTTGGCGCGGGCGGGCGACGCCCTGGGCCGTCCGCGCGGTCTTCGAGCCCGAGACGGCGCTGGACGCATGGCTCGCCGCGCTCAGAACATTTTCCGCCGAAGTGGATACCGGTTCGGCGTAGAAAATGCTCCAAATTCAAAGTGTTTGAGCGAAATCCGATTCTATCGAAACGGATTTCACTCAGGCGGTGAGCACCACCTGCATGCGCGCCGCTTCGGCCGCTTCGCCGTCGTCGTCCTCGGCCAGGGCGCGGATCAACTCCAGGATCTTCCGGCGAAGACGGGCCCGGCCCAGCTTGGGGAAAATGGTGGCGATTTCGACGCCTTCCGGCGTGAGCAGGAAGGACTGGGCGTTGGCGTTCGACGGCGACGCATCTTCCATCTCCGCGACGCCCGCCAGGCCGTCATAGAAGTAGGACACGCTGGTGTTGAGGGCGCGGGCGATCTGCCAGAGCTTCGAGGCGCTGACGCGGTTGGCGGCGCGCTCGTACTTCTGGACCTGCTGGAAGGTCAGGCCCAGGGCTTCGGCCAGGCGCTCCTGGCTGATGCCGAGCTCCTTGCGGCGCATGCGGATGCGAAGGCCGACATGACGGTCGACGGGGTGCGGCCCTTCGACGTCGTCCGCTCCGGACGAGTCCGATCCCCCACGTCGCGAAACAAATTTCATGACCTGCCTTTCCAATCCCTCCTGTGCGGCCAAGCTCGTTCAACCCGGCCATGCAGGACGCCTTGAGGTTGAGCTGAACGATTGGCCCGGGGAAAGAAAGTTGAGCCCTACCCGATTTGGGGGGTGATGCCCATTTTGGGTGACCCGTGGCGCAGCTTAAGCAACGCGAGGGCCCCGCGCACGCGTTTGTACGGAAAGAGATTTTTCCTCTATCCTGTCAATTGTTAGTCGGCCCGATCCAATGCGCGCCAACCGATGTCCCGTCGATAGAAACCGTCGATGAAATCAAGCTGCGCTGTCGCGGCGTAGACCTGGGCCAGGGCCGTCTTCAGGTCCGGCCCCAACGCGCATACGTTGAGCACGCGCCCGCCGGAGGCCCGCAGACTTCCATCCTCCGCGCGCCGCGTTCCGGCCTGGAAAACCACCGCGCCCTCCGCCTGGGCCGCCTCCAGCCCGCCGATCAGGCCGCCGGCCTTGGGCGTGTCGGGGTAGCCCTGGGCGGCGACCACTACGCAGGCCGCCGCCTCGTCGCGCCAGACAGGCTGCGGCGACGCCTTCAAGCCGCCTGTGGCGCAGGCGTGCAGATAGGGCAGCAGGTCGCTATCGAGACGCAGCATCAGGACCTGGCACTCGGGATCGCCGAAGCGGACGTTGAACTCCACCAGCTTGGGGCCTTGGGCCGTCGCCATCAGCTCGACGAACAATACGCCGCGATAAGGGGCCCCATCGGCGGCGATCCCGGCGAAGGCCGGCTCCACCAGCCGCGTGCGCACCTGCTCCACCAGCTCCGGCGTGAAGACTGGCGCCGGGGAATAGGTCCCCATGCCGCCGGTGTTCGGACCCTGCTCGCCATCGAAGGCGCGCTTGTGGTCCTGGGCCCAGCCGAACAGCATCGAGGCCTCGCCGTCGCAAAGCGCGAACAGCGAGCCGATCTCGCCCTCCAGGAATTCTTCGATCACCACGCGCGCGCCCGCCGCGCCGAAGCGCCCGCCCAGCGCATCGTCGATCGCCGCTTCGGCTTCGCCCCGCGTGGCGGCCACCACCACGCCCTTGCCGGCCGCCAGGCCGTCGGCCTTGACCACATAGGGCGCCTCGAAGCGGTCCAAGGCCGCGCGCGCCGAGGCCGCGTCCTCGCAGACCACATAGGCCGCGGTGGGAAGACCGTAGCGGTCGGCGAAGCCCTTGGTGAAGGCCTTGGAGGATTCGAGCTGGCCGGCCTGGGCGGTCGGGCCAAAGCAGGGGATTCCCGCTTCGCCCAGCGCGTCCGCCAGGCCCGCCGCCACCGACGATTCCGGCCCGATCACCACCAGGTCCGCAGCGATCTCTCGAGCCAGCGCGAGCAAGCCTTCGACGTCGGTCGCCGACACCTCGCGCGTTTCGCAAAGCTCGGCCATGCCCGGGTTGCCGGGGGCGGCCACGAGGCGCGTCAACTTGGGCGACTGGGCGATCTTCCAGGCGAGCGAATGCTCGCGTCCGCCGCTTCCCACCAGGAGCACGTTCATGGGCGGGCTTTGGCGCGGCCGGTGCGGCCGGTCAAGCCTGCCGCGCCATGTCCAGGGCGTAGCCGGCGGCGCGGACGGTGCGGATCGGGTCGCGGGTCTCGGGGACGCTGAGCGCCTTGCGCAGCCGGCCGATGTGAACGTCGACCGTGCGCGCCTCGACGTAGACGTCCGACCCCCAGACTGCGTCGAGCAGCTGCTCGCGGGAGAGCACGCGGCCGGCGTGGCGCATCAGATAGTCCAGCAGGCGGAACTCAGTGGGACCCAGGTGCACCTCGCATCCGGCCCGCCTCACCCGGTGGCCGACACGGTCGATGGTGATGTCGCCGCAGCGGACCTCGTCCTCAGCCAGGCCCGGCCGCAACCGACGCAGCACCGCGCGCACCCGGGCGGCCAGCTCGGTCATGGAGACCGGCTTGACCACATAGTCGTCGGCGCCCGTGTCGAGACCGCGGATACGATCGGTCTCCTCGCCCCGGGCGGTCAGCATGATGATCGGCACGTTGCGGCTCTCGGGCCGCTGGCGCAGGCGCCGGCAGACCTCGATGCCCGACACCTCGGGCAGCATCCAGTCCAGCACCACCAGGTCGGGCAGCTTCTCCTCGACCGCCACCAGGGCTTCCTCGCCGTCGTTGGCGAGCAGGACCTGATAGCCCTCCTTCTCGAGGTTGTACTGCAACAGGGTCCCCAGGGCGTCCTCGTCCTCGACAACCAGGATGGTCGGCCGCACGGGGGCTTCTCCTCAGGCGCTCAGCGCGTCGGTCTTGGGACGGACGGGCGCGATCATGTCCTCTCCCGTGATCTGGTAGTGCACGATCTCGGCGATGTTGGTGGCGTGGTCGCCGATACGCTCGAGGTTCTTGGCGACGAACAGCAGGTGGGCGCAGGCGGTGATCGTCCGCGGGTCGCCCATCATGTAGGTCAGCAGCTCCCGGAACAGGCTGTTGTAATGCTCGTCCACGTCCTCGTCCTGGGACCAGACCGCCAGAGCCCGCTCCAGGTCCTGGCGGGCGTAGGCGTCGAGGACGGCGGTCAGCCGGGTCAGCACCAGCTTGCCCATTCGGTCGATGGAGCGGGTGAGGTGGGTCATCGGGTCGGCTTCGATGATCGCCAGGGTGCGCTTGGCGATGTTCTTGGCCAGGTCGCCGCAGCGCTCGAGGTTGTTGGCGACCTTCATCGCCGCAACGGTGCGGCGCAGGTCGTCGGCCATCGGCTGCCGCAGGGCGATGAGGCGGATCGCGCGCCGCTCGATCTCGCGCTCGGCCACGTCCAGGCGGTCATCGCGGCCGACCACGGCGCCGGCCAGCTCCTGGTTGCGCTTGACCACCGCGGTCAGGGCGTCGGCCACCTGGGCCTCGGTCAGCCCGCCCATGCGCGCGCATTCGGCGGAGAGCTTGTTCAGCTCCTCCTCGAAGGATTTCAGGGTGTGCTCGGTCATTGCGGGACGGTCTCCTGCGCGCCCGTCGGCGCAACCAGGCTGCGGCGGCTGTGGCTATGCAACAGCGTCATGACACTTTCGCGACGCCCTGGACGGGCGGCGCCTCGTGGATCTGCGGTCGGGCGCCGAGCATGGGCAGATAGACGGTGAAGGCCGAGCCCTGGGTCGGCGCGCTCTCCACCGCCAGCCCCCCGCGGTGCCGGTTGACGATATGTTTGACGATGGCGAGGCCGAGGCCCGAGCCGGCGCGCTCGCCGCTCTTCTGGCCCTCCACCCGATAGAACCGCTCGGTGAGGCGCGGCAGGTGCTCGCGCGCCATGCCTTCCCCCCGGTCGCTGACGCGCACCGCCACATAGCTTGGCGCAAGCACGTCGGGGACCAGCAGGGAGAAGCGCGCCAGGCCCGGCCGGAAAGGCGCGCTGGCCGCCTCCGGCGACAGGTCGGCCTGGACCACGACGTCCACCGTCTTGCCGCGGGGCGAGTATTTCACGGCGTTGTCGACAAGATTCTGCACCACCTGGAGCACCTGATCTCGCTCTCCGGCCACCACGGCCTCCCGGCGACGGGGCGCCTTGACCTTCAGCGTCACGCCGTTGCGCTGGGCCAGGGGCGCGGAGGCCTCCGCCACCTCCTGCACGCAGGCGGCCACATCCACCCGGCCGGCGGGCGCGATATATTCCGCCAGCTCGATGCGCGAGAGCGACATCAGGTCCTCGATCAGCCGCGACATGCGCGCGGCCTGGCCTTCCATGATGCTGAGGAACCGATCCCGGGCGACCTCGTCGTCCTTGGCGTGGCCGCGGAGCGTCTCGATGAAGCCGGTCAGCGACGCCAGCGGCGTGCGCAGCTCGTGGCTGGCGTTGGCCAGGAAGTCGACCCGTGTGCGCTCCACGCGCCGCATCTCGGTCTCGTCGCGGAACACCAGCACGGCCAGCCGGCGGCCGTCGGACGCCGCGCCCAGCGGCCATGCGCCGGCCCTCAGCGTCTTCGGCTGCACGCCGCTGGTCTCGTAGACGCACTCGGCGTCGCGACCGGCGAACAAGGCCTGATCGACGATCTCCAGCACCGCGGGATCGCGGATGGCGTTCACCAACAATCCCTCGCCGCGCTCGATGCGCAGCAGCTCACTGGCCGCGGTGTTGGCGAACAGGTAGCGGCGGCTGGTGAGGTCGTCCGGCTCCAGCGCCGTGATCACCAGGATCGGGTCCGGCAATGCGTTGACGACGGCGCGGAACGCCGGCGGCTCGCCCCCGCCGGGCGACGCGTCCAGGCGCAGCGCCTGATAGCGCGCCGCGCTGGAACGGTCGGCGGCGAAGACGCACACCGCCGTCGAGGCGGCGACCAGGGCGGCGGCGATCGCCGTCGTGGCGGCGTCCAGGCGGGCGATCAGTGCGACGGCCACCAGCGTCGCCAACCCCGCCGCGCCCGCCGCGACGATCGGCCAGGCGGACCCGTCACGCACAGGGCTGTTTTCGGGCGTCGAGGATGCCACTAGAATCTCCCAGGTTCTGAGCATCGAGCATCTCCACGGCCGTGTCACGGGTGTGACAGGCGCGGGCCAAGCGGAACCATTCCCCGTCTCGGCCGGTTCGCGGCGGCGTTCGGAGGGCCATGCCATGAACCATATGGAAACCGACGGCGCGGCGAAGTCGCAGCCAGACCACGCAGCCGAGCTGCAAAGCGAGCGCGAGCGCACGCGGGAGGTCGACCATCGGGCCAAGAACAGCCTGCAGCTCGCGGCCAGCCTGGCCTTGCTGATGGCCCGCCGCACGCCCTCGGGGGAAGCCCGGGCCGCGCTGAAAGCCCTGCACAACAGGATCGCCGCGATCGGCTCCGTCCACCGGGGCTTCGCCACCGGCCTCGAGTTCGGCCGCTTCGACGTCACCGCCTTCGTCGAGGACCAGCTTGCCCTCAGTTCCCGCGCCGCGCCTGAGGGCGCGGAGCTGCGGACCGATCTGGAGGCGCTGGACACGCGCGCGTCCTGCGCGGCGCCGCTGGCGTTGATCCTGAACGAGCTGGTCAGCAACGCCCTGCTCCACTCCGGGGCCACGCCCAAGGTGACGGTCAGGCTGCGCCGTTTCGGCGAGGACGGCTTCAGGCTGGACGTGGCCGACGAAGGGCCGGGTCTTCCCGAATCGGCTGAGAGCCTCGGCTTCGGTTTGACCCTGGTGCGCCTGATGGCCCAGCAGCTTCGCGCCGAACTCGCCTTCGAAGCTATGCAACCCGGTCTGCGGGTGGTCGTTAAGGCGCCATGAGCCATCGCCGTCCGCGCCTCGCGTCCACCCGGAATCCGCGGTGAACGCACCTCTGATCGCCGTCGTCATCGGAACCGGCGCCGCCCTCTGCTCCATGTCCAGCTTCATCCCCCAGATCCTCAAGATCTGGCGCGAACGCGACGCCTCGGCGGTGTCGATGCGGATGTATGCCGTGACCGTGACCGGCTTCACGCTCTGGTCGATCTACGGCGTGCTCATCGGCAGCTGGCCGGTGGTGGGCTCGAACCTGGTCTGCCTGCTCCTTTCGGCGGCCATCCTGGTGCTGAAATGGCGCTTCGATGCGGGCGCGCGGGCGGAGCCGAACCGCTCGCCCCCTTGAGCGCGCCAGGCGACGTTGGATACGGCTTCGCCGCCCGAGGGGGGTCTAGCAACTTGGGCGATCGCCGCTAAAAGGCTCAGGCGGAAGCTCGGACGGACGGACAGGCATGAGCGATCGGTTGGCCGCGGCGGAAGCGGCGTTGCGGGCCGGCCGGAGCGCCGAAGCGGTCGACCATCTGCAGGCGGCCATCGCCGAGGACCCTGCGCGGTCCCTGCAGGTCTACCGCGTGCTCACCCGCCAGCTGTACCTGCTCGGCCGCTTCGAAGAGGGGGAGGCCGTGACGGGGCGCGCCATCGAGCGCTTCCCGCGCGACCCCGAGCTCCGCAACCTGCAGGGGGTCCTGCTGCGGCGGCTGGGGCGGTTCGAGGAGGCGCTGAGGGCGCTGGACGAAGCGGTGCGGCTGGCCCCGCGCGAGGAGTCCTCGCAGGTCAACCGGGCCAACGTCCTGCTGGACCTCGGCCAAGGCGCCAAGGCCGAGGCGGCCTGGACGCGTCTGGTGCGTCAGCATCCGCGCAACGCCGAACACCAGCGCCAGCTCGGCCGCGCGCTCCTCAAGCAGGGCAAGACGGAGCCGGCGCTGGTGCGCTTTCGCCAGGCCGTGACCCTGAAAAAGGATCTGGTGGAAGCCTGGATGGACATGGCCGGCGTGCTCAACGAGCGGTTCCGGACTCAGGAGGCCGAGGCGCTGTTGGAAAAGGCGCTGGCGGCCAATCCCGGCAATCCCCGCCTGGCCGAGGCCCGCGTCATCGTCATGCGCCGCGCCGCCGAGCCTGAGCGCGCCCTGGCCTATCTGGAGAGCCTGCTGCCCGATTACGGCGATCAGGCCTGGCTGCACCAGCAGCTCGGCCACTCCCATCAGGATCAGGACCGGGAATTGGCCGAGACGCACTACGCCCGGGCCGTGGAGCTGGCGCCGGACAACCTCGACTACCTCACCGCCCGTATCGAGAACCTCGAACGGATGCGCACCGGCGACGAGGCGGCCAACATCGAGAAGGCCTACCAGCTCGCCCGCGCGGCCCTGGACCGCGGCGTCCGGTTCACCGATCCCGCCCAGCTGAAGGTGATCTTCGAAGTGCTGGTGCGCGTGGCCGACTTCGATCGCCTCGCCAAGCTGGCCGACTTCCGCACGCGCGGCCGGGCCTGGGCCGAGAGCGGCCGTCATTCGGCGCTGATGAAACAGCTTGCGGGCGTCGAGTCCGACGCCGACCGGGCGGAGCTGATGGAGCAGCACCGCATCTGGGGCCGGGGCGCCGAGGCGCAGGCGGCCGAACATCCGATCCGCCGCCCGCCGCCCAGGCCGGCCGACGGCCGCATCCGGCTGGGGCTGATGTCGTCGGACCTGCGCCAGCATCCGGTGGGCTATTTCGCCCTGCCGTTGTTCCAGGACGTCGACCCGCGGTTCGACCTCTACTGCTATTCCTTCTACACCGGCCAGGAGGACGCGACGCAGCAGCTGATGGCGTCCAAGTCGAAGGCCTTCCGCTGGCGGCCCGCGATCCGCGCTCCGGACGCCGCGCAGATGATCGCCGACGACCAGCTCGACCTGCTGATCGAGCTGGGCGGCTCGACCCACATGAACAAGCTGGAGGTGATGGCCTACCGTCCGGCGGAGAAGCAGGCCAGCTGGCTGGGCTACCCGCACTCGGCCGGGCTCTCGACCATCGACTACCTGGTGGTCGATCCCTACGTCATGCCGGAAAAGCCCGGCATGATGATGGAGCAGCCCCTGATGCTGCCACACGCGTGGTATCCGTTGGGCGCCTCCGCCTTTCGGCCGGAGCCCGCGGCCGACCCCGTCGCGCCCGTGTCCCGCAACGGCTACGTCACCTTCGGCGCCGCCAACAATCCGCAGAAGTACACGCCCCATGTGCTGGAGGCCTGGGCGCGCGTGATGCGCGAAACGCCGGCCTCACGCTTCCTGTTCGTGCGCCCCGAAGGCGGCGGCCAGAGCTTCCGCGACCACATCCGCGGGCAGTTCGAAGCCCATGGCGTGGCCGGCGACCGCATCGACTTCGAAGCCGTGCGCGGCGCGCACCTGCCGCATTACAACCGCATCGACATCACCCTCGACTGCTTTCCGCAGACGGGCGGCACCACCACTTGCGAGGCGCTTTGGATGGGAGCGCTGGTGGTCACCCTGGTGGGAGACGGGGTGTTCGAGCGGTTGAGCTATTCCACGCTGATGAACCTGGGCCTGGGCGAGTTCTGCGCCCGCACCGTCGACGACTATGTGGCCATCGCGGTGGCGCTGGCGTCTCAGCCCGCCAGGATCGCCGACCTGCGCGCGGGCATGCGCGCCCGCATGCAGCAAAGCCCGCTGGGCCAGACCCGCGACTGGGCGCAAGGCTTCTACCAGGCGGTGGCCGACACGCTGGGGAAGTAGGGACGTCTGGACGCCCCCCTCCGTCTCGCGCTGCGCGCGATCCACCTCCCCCGCTCCGCGATGGAGGATCTAAAGCATCAAGATGCTCCACCGTGACCCGGGGGAGCTGTCAGCGAAGCTGACTGAGGGGGCACGCGGCCTCAGCCGCGATACCAGCCCACATAGGCGTCCCAGAACTCCGCCTCGTCCCAGCCCTCGCGGCGGACAGGCTCGTCGTTCACCCGGCGAAGGGGCTCGGAGAAGTCGGACTGCTCGGCGAAGGTCACGGGGCATTCGCGACCCAGCCGCGCGGCCGCTTCCTTGGCCACCCTCAAGGCGAAGTCCCCCTGGGCGGCGATCCAGCCGCTCGGGCGGCAGACCAGCGGCGTCGTCGGCTCGTCCAGCAACCGCCGCAGATACCGCGCGTAGGCTCGGCCCAGCAGCGGCGCCGGCAGATGGTCGCGCAGATAGCGCGGCGTGCGCACCTGCGGCGTCTCCCCGGCCCGCCAGCTGCGGAAGAGATAGGCCGGGAAGGACCTCGCCTGCTCATAGGCGCCATAGGGGCTTGGAACGACCAGGCGCCCGAAGCCTAGGCCCGCGTCGGCGGCGAAATGGCGGAAGGCCAGGCTGGTGAGCGTCTTGGAGAGGCCATAGGGCGTCACGGCAAGCGGCTCGGACGCCACCCCGCCTTCGCCGGCCTCGAACACCGTCCCGGTGATCACCAGCGCGCGGACGCCGGCCTCGCCCAGCTCGCGCAACGCCTTCGGCGCGCCGCTGGCGTTCTTCTGGAAGGCGGCCACGGCGTCGAAGTCCGCGTCGCGGTAGCCGGTGATCTCGGCGGCGTGGTGGGCGAGCGCCGCGGGCCTTCTCGTGCGGACGATGTCCATGAAGGCCGGCGACGCGAACGGCGCGGAGAAGACGACCTCGCAGGACCCCTGGAGACGTTCGATGCGCGCCAGCCGCTCGCCGTCATAGTCCGACCTCGCCCGGCGCAGCGGGGCGACCACGCTGAAGCCGGCTTCGGCGAGGGCTTCGGCGATCCAAAGCCCGGTGAACGAGCTCGCGCCGGTCAGCAGCACCATCTCGCCCATCAGCCGGCATAGTCCGGATAGGCGGCGTCGCGGGGCGAGATCACCCGCGGCGGCTCCGGCCATTCGACGCCGAACGCCGGGTCGTCCCAACGCACGCCGTCTTCGCGGCCTGGGCGGTAGGCCGGCGCGATCTGGTAGAGGACGTCGCTGTCCGCCTCCAGCGTCAGGAAGCCGTGGGCCACGCCTTGCGGGATCAGCAGGGCGCGGGCGTTGTCGGCCGTGAGCTCGCACGCCGTCCAGCGACGATGGGTGGGGCTCTCCGGCCTCAGGTCCACCGCCACGTCGAAGATCCGGCCTCGCACGCAGCGCACCAGCTTGGTCTCGGCGAAGGGCGCGGGACGCAGGTGCAGCCCCCGCAGCGTGCCCCTGTGCGTGTTGCGCGACAGGCTGGTCTGGGCCGGGACGAAAGGATGGCCGGCGGCGGCGAAGGCGTCCGGGCAGTGCAGGCGGGCGAAGGCGCCGCGATCATCCACGTGCAGCTCGATCTCCACCACGACGACGCCCGGAATCTGCGTCGCTGAGAACCGCATCAGCCGACCACCGCCGTGCTCGGCGAGGCCACCACGAAGCGGCCGCCCCAGTCCTTGATGTCGGCGAGCTGGTCCATGATCTCGGCCTTCAGGTTCCACGGCAGGATCAGCACATAGTCCGGCCGCACCTCGGCCCGGGCCTGAGGGGCCAGGACCGGCACATGGCTGCCGGGCAGGTAGCGGCCCTGCTTGGCGGGGTTGGCGTCGAAGGCCGCGACGATGTCGTCGCTGGTGACGCCGGCGTAGTTCAGGAAGGTGTTGCCCTTGGCCGCCGCCCCATACGCCGCCACGCGCCGCCGCTCCGTCCTGGCCTGCTCCAGGAACGCCAGGAAGCTCGCGCGCACCGCCTCAACGCGGGGGGTGAAGCCCTCATAGGTTTCGATACGCCCAAGCCCCGCCTTCGCTTCGCGGTCCCTGAGCGCCGCCAGGGCGTCGCTCTCGCTGAAGCCTGCGCCGGCGTGGCAGCAGAACAGCCGCAGCGACCCGCCGTGGGTGGGCAGCAGCTCCACGTCGAACGGCCGCAGGCCGTTGGCCCGCAGCACCTGCTCGACCGCCAGCAGCGACAGATAGGAGAAGTGCTCGTGGTAAATGGTGTCGAACTGCACCTGCTCGATCAGGTTCAGCAGGTGCGGGAACTCGAAGGTCAGCACGCCTTCGTCCTTCAGCACCTGGCCAAAACCCGCGACGAAGGCGGAGATGTCCGGCACGTGGGCCAGCACGTTGTTGGCCGCCATCAGGTCCGCACGCACGCCGCGCGCCGCCAGCGCCAGCGCCGTCTCGGCGTTGAAGAACAGGCTCTCGGTGGGCACCCCGCGAGCGCGGGCGGCCTCGGCTGTGCCCGTGGTGGGCTCGATTCCCAGCACCGGGATGTCCATGGCCACGAAGTGCTGCAGCAGGTAGCCGTCGTTGCTGGCGACCTCCACCACCAGGGATTCCGGCCCCAGGCCCAGCCGGGCGGCCATCTCCTCAGCGTAGGCCTTGGCGTGGGCCACCCAACTCGCCGAGAATGAGGAGAAATAGGCGTAGCCGGCGTCGAAGATGGCTTCGGCGGGGACCACGTCGTCCACCTGCACCAGGAAGCATTGCGCACAGACCCGCGCGTGCAGCGGATAGGCCCGCTCGACCCCGGCCTCCAGCTCCTCTTGCGTGAGATAGCTGTTGGCGAGCGGCTGGTCGCCCAGGTCGATCAGGGTGTGGGCCAGGGGGGCCGCGCAGAAACGGCAGGCGGGCGAGGCGCTCATGGGCGGCCTTCGTAGTCCTCGATCTCCTCCACGCACAAGCTGCGTGCGTCCTCGCCCGTGGCTTGGCGGCGATACCAGTCCATGGTCAGCGCCACGGCGGCCGGCGCGTCCAGCCGGCTCTGGAAGCCCAGGGTGCGCGCAGCGAGGCCGGAGTCGATCGACAAGGCCTGCGCCTCCAGCGACGCGGGGTCCGGCTCATGACGCCAGGGCTTTCCGCCCAGCGCCTCGACGCCCAGGGTGGCGAGTTCGCCCACCGTGACCGACGGGCCTCCCGGCTTCGGCCCGAAGTTGAGGGCCAGGGGCGGCCGCTGCCCCTCCGCCAGAGCCTCGAGATAGGTGAAATAGCCGGCCAGGCAGTCCAGCACGTGCTGCCAGGGACGGGTGGCCCCTGGGTGGCGCAGGACCACCGCCTCCCCGGCCCCCGCGGCGCGAACGATGTCGGCGCACAGCCGGTCGCGGCTGAAGTCGCCGCCGCCGATGACGTTGCCGCCCCGCGCGGTGGCGAGCGGAACGCCGATGCGGTCGAAGTAGCTTCGCCCGAAGCTTGCGGCCACCATCTCGCAGGCGGCCTTGGAGCCGGCGTAGGGGTCTTTGCCGCCCAGCGCGTCGTCTTCGACGAAGGCGCGGCCCGTCTCGGCGTTGGCGTAGACCTTGTCGGTGGTCACCACCAGGATCGCCTTGAGCGCGGTCTGGGCGCGCAGGGCCTGCAGGAGGTGTGCGGTTCCCATGACGTTGGTGGCGAAGGCTTCGACCGGGTCCTCCACGGCGGCGCGGACGATCGGCTGGGCGGCCATGTGCAGCACCAGGTCGAAAGCCCGCCCGGCCATCGCCTGCTCCACCGCGTCCTGGTCGCGCAGATCGACGAAGCGGGAGTCCATGGCCTCGGCCACTCGGGCCAGGCGGAACAGGCTGGGGTTCTGGTCCGGCGGCAGGGCGAGCCCGGTCACCTGCGCGCCCATCCGCGACAGCCAGATCGCCGCCCAGCCGCCCTTGAAGCCGGTGTGGCCGGTGAGCAGGACCCGTTTGCCGCGCCAGAAGGCCGGGGTCACCGCCACGGCGCCTCGCCGGACGCCCACAGCGCCTCCAGCTGGTTCTTGTCGCGCAGCGTGTCCATCGCCGCCCAGAAGCCCGCGTGCCGGTAAGCGGCCAGCTGGCCGTCGGCCGCCAGACCCTCCAGCGGCTCGTTCTCCCAGACCGTGGCGTCGCCATCGATACGGTCGAGCACCTCAGGCTGAAGGACGAAGAAGCCGCCGTTGATCAGGGCGTTGTCGCCGGGCGGCTTCTCGGTGAACCGCTGCACCAGGCCCTCGCGAATCTCCAGCGCGCCGTAGCGGCCGGGCGGCGTGACGGCGGTGACGGTGGCCCGCTTGCCGTGCTGGCGGTGGAAGGCGGCCAGCGCGCCAAGGTCCACGTCCGCCAGGCCGTCGCCATAGGTCATGAAGAAGGGCTGGCCCGGATCGAGGTAGCGCGTCACCCGCTTCAGCCGCCCGCCGGTCATCGTCTGCTCGCCGGTCTCGACCAGCGTCACGCGCCAGGGTTCGTGATTGGTGGCGTGGTACTCGATCTCGCCCTTGCCCAGGTCGACGGTGACGTCGGCGTTGTGCAGCACATAGTTGGCGAAATACTCCTTGATCATATAGCCCCGGTACCCGAGGCAGACGACGAAGTCGTTGAAACCATGACGGGAATAGAGCGTCATGATGTGCCAGAGCATCGGGCGGCCGCCGATCTCGATCATCGGCTTGGGCCTGAGGTGGCTCTCTTCCGAGATGCGGGTGCCGAGCCCGCCCGCGAGGATCACCGTCTTCATGCTTGACCTTCGTCCGAGGCGCCGCGCGCGCGTCCTTCCTTATCGTGAAGCCTGGCCGCGATGAAGGCCCGGCTCAGAACCGGGTGTCCTCCCGGATGAACCTGTTCAGCACATTGGTCGGCCGGATGCCGTAGCGGACCGTCGCCCGCTCGACCCGGCCATGCGGCGCATCCTTCAGGGCTGCGAAGAAGCTGCGGTCGGACATGTCCTTGGGCCCTTCCGACCAGCGGCCGAGCGCGCGGGCGGCGATCAGCTTGTCGACCAACAGGCAATTGACGTCCACCAACCCACCCTGCGGCGCGAAACGGCCGGCGTAGGGGCCGACCGAATCCCAGCGGTCGACACAGAGTTCCCGGCCCGTCGTCTCGTCGATCAACAGGCGCAAGGCGTAGGCCCAAGCCTTACCGCGCACCGCCTCCAGCAGCCCCGCCAGATGCTCCGGCTCCCAGGCGTTGTCGTCGTCCAGATAGGCCACGTGGCGGGCGTTGGCCATGAAGCTCATGATGGCGCGAAGAGCGCCCCCGTCGGTGGCGGGATGGACGCCGCCGTGCCGCACCGAGGTGGAGAACGGCAGCTGCAGCACGATCGCCGAGACGTTGTCGGGCCGCCGCGCCAGGACCTGCTCGAGGTGCTCCGGCGAATCCGCGGCCTGGTCGACGCCGATGGCGAGTTGGATGCGCCCCTGGAGGGACTGCCGGTAGATCGACTCCACCGACCGGACAATTCGCGGGCGCAGGATGGTCGGCATGACCACGGCCACGGCGACGGGCGCCTGCGGATCGCCGGCGTCGGGATAGTAGCGGCCGATGGAAAGCGGGGCGGCTGCCATCGGCTCAGCGTTCCGCCAGGTTGCGCCAGAGTTTCCGCGCGAACCGCACCTTCTGCATGTAGAGCGCGATGACGTTTGGATTGCGCGGTTGCGGCCGCGGCCTCTCCATCTGCGCCTTCGCCGCTTCGAAGCTGGCGAAGGCGACATGCGCGCGCAACTGGTTGTAGGTGAGTTGCGGCAGCAGGAATTCTTCGTCCCGGCCGATCTCGTGCACCGTGCCGTTGCCGCCCACCGGCCGGGTGTGGATCGCCGGACAGGCGTCGATGACATAGGCCCGCAGGCCCCGCCCCAGCGCCACCTCCGCCAACTTGGCGGCGACGATCTCCAGGCCCCAGCCCGACTTGAGGAACTCCAGGGCGTGGATGCCGCCCAGGAAGGCGCTGCGGAACAGGTCCGAGCGATAGGCGGGCATCATGTTCTCGACCCAGTTCACCGTATGGCACGCGGCCCCGGCGATCTGGCGGGTGCCCTGGAAGGAGACGTGCTCGTTCTGCACGGCCGGCTGGAAGACGTCGGCGTCCAACGCCTGCGCCGCCACGAACAGGGCGGCCACGTCCTGAGCGCCGCGCTCGAAACGAATGTCGTCGTCGGGCAGGAAGACGTAGCGATAGGCCGAATAGTCGAACCCTTCGCCCAGCAGGACCTCCTCGAGCAGCACCTGACGGCACAGGTCGATCTTCAGGCCCTTGCGGCGCCAGACGCGGTCGGCCGAGGCGGCGTAGCGCTTCGCCGTCTCCTCGGAGTCGCCGTAGTAGATCACCCAAAGATCGTAGGTCCGGTCCGGCGCGATCGCCTCGTGCAGCGAGCGGTCCCCAGCCATCACCACCACAAGATCGCGTCTGTCCTGCCTCATGCGATCCTCATAGAGAACGTTCGGCGAAAAGGGACCCGGTTTTGTCCCGAATCGCGCCCAAGCTAGCCTTGCAATCCTGGCTCCAGAGATAGCGTCGCTCTCTGGAAAGTGACCGGCTACGGTCTAGTTTCACTTTGCCGCCCAGCCCGTTTCAGCTAAGCTTGGACGTCAGCCTAGCTCTCCATGGCTGTGTCGCATTGGCTGGGCAGCAATCCGCAAGGGTCGCTGCCCGGCCTTTGTCGTTTTAGGGCCTTACCCTACCGACTCCGCAGCTTGGATTCGCCGGAAGGTGGCGAGCGCCTGTCCCACCACCTGGTCCATATTGTAGTAGCGATAGGTGGCCAGCCGGCCCACGAACCAGACGCCGGGCGTCTGCTGCGCCAGGGCCTCGTAACGCTTGTACAGGGCCTCGTTCTCGGCGCGCGGCACCGGATAATAGGGATCACCCTCGTCCGTCGGATATTCGTAGGTGATGGTGGTCTTGGGGTGCGCCTGGCCGGTGAGGTGCTTGTATTCGGTGATCCGGGTGTAGGCCTCGGTCATCGGGTAGTTGACCGTCCCGACAGGCTGGAACCGCGGCATGTCCAGGGTGACGTGCTCGAACCGAAGCGACCGGTAAGGCAGACGTCCGAACCGGAAGCCGAAAAACTCGTCCACGGCGCCGGTCCAGATCAGCCCGCGGCGCGGCTTGATGCCGGCCACGTCGGCATGGTCGGTGGAGAGCCGCACCTCGATGTTGGGATGGTCCAGCATGCGCTGGAACATGGCCGTGTAGCCGGCCGCCGGCATCGCCTGGAATGCGTCGGTGAAATAGCGGTCGTCGCGGTTGGTCCGCGTGGGCACGCGCGCGGTCACCGACTTGTCGAGCTCGGAAGGGTCCAGGCCCCATTGCTTGCGGGTGTAGCCGCGGAAGAACTTTTCGTAGAGCTCACGCCCGACGCGGGAAACGACCACGTCTTCGGAGGTGCGGATCTCCGCCACCGGCTCGGCGCGGGCGGCGAACCAGGCCTCCAGTTCCTCGCTGGAAAGCGACAGGCCGTAGAGCTGGTTGATGGTGTCCAGGTTGATCGGGATCGGCGTCATCTGGCCGTCGACCACCGCCAGCACCCGGTGCTCGTAGGGCCGCCAGGCCGTGAAGCGGCCGAGGTAGTCGAACACCGCTTGGGCGTTGGTGTGGAAGATGTGCGGGCCGTAGCGGTGCATCAGCACGCCCGCCGCGTCGTGCTCGTCGTAGGCGTTGCCCCCGACGTGGCCGCGGCGGTCGATGAGCAAGACCCGCTCGTTGCGCTCGGCGGCGAGCCGCTCGGCGAGCACCGAGCCGGCGAAGCCGGCGCCGACGATCAGCCAGTCGCAGCTCACGGCGTGGGGGTGAGCGCCAAGGCGCCGAAGCGGGCCATCCAGAGGATGCCGCGTCGCAGGAAGGGCCGCCGACCCGGGGGGCAGGCGGCGAGGACTTCGGTCACAGTCGCCGGCCCGTTGGCCGAAAGCCATTCGAAGATGTGCTGAGCCTCCGCCAGCGACGGGCGATGGTGGTTGCTGTAGGTCGCCAGCGGCGACTTCAGCACGGGCTCGACGTCCTCCCAGGCGACCCCGGGGGCGACGCCGACCCCCCAGTGGAGGCCCATCGTCGCCGTCGGATAGCCCTCGAATAGGGCGAAAGGGTCGGGCCGGAAGGGATTGCCCTTGCGCGGTGGCGCCGGCGGCGCCGCCCGGCGGCGCGCGTTCTGCTCGGCCCACAACGCCTGATACTGCGGAATGACGGCCGCCCAGTCGAACACCTCGCGGGCGCGTTGCCGGGCGCTGGCGCCCATGCGGCGGCGAAGCCCTTCGTCCTCGGCCAGGGCGACGATGGCCTCGACGGCGCAAGGGTAGTCGATGGCGGTGAACTGCCCGGTGGCGCCCACATAGTTGTCGTAGTTCAGCCAGCCGGCCTGGAAGGCGTAGGCCAGGTCGCCGCCCTCGCCCGGCGCCGGCGCCCAGGTGTCGATCCGGAAGCCGTCTTGGCCGTGGCGCACCGTGTCCTTGTAACCGTCCCAGTCGGTGACCACGCAGGGCAGGCCCGCCGCCATGGCCTCCACCGGCGTGAGGCCGAACGTCTCCTGGATATTGTCCGAGAAGCTGATGAACAGGTCGGCGACGGACCAGATCGAGAAGCGCACGTCGGCCGGCCGGCCGTCGATATGGCGATATTCGACGGAAGGGCAGAGCTCACGGACCGGCTCGTGGAAGGCCGCCTCCTCCTTTTCGCCGCCGACGCCCGCCCAGCCTGAGTTGACCCAGTAGAGCTTGCGCCGGGTGCGTCGCGCCGCCTGCTCCAGCGCTAGCGCCATCAGGGCGGGGTTCATCTTGGCGCGGAAGTTGAACCGACCCACATAGAGGGCGACGATCCCATCCTCGGGGATGTCCAGCCGCTCGCGCCAGGCGCGGCGGTCCGCCTCCGACGTGCGGAAGTCATCGACGTTCACGCCCAGCGGAATGGTGACGCGCAGGGGCTCGGGGGCACGGCGCGGGCCATAGGACTCGGTGAGGAACTCGCGGATTCCCGAGAGCTGGGCCTCGGTGGAATCGCGGACCGCCGTCGAGGTGCAGATCAGGGCGTCGAACTCCCGCACCGGCGCCAGGAAATACTGGGCGAGCGTGCGCATGACGCGGTCGGTGGCGGTGGTGTGGGTGATGCCGCACAGCGCGTAGGCGGTGTCGCCGTAGATCGCGCGGTTCCAGGACTCTTCGTCCAGCGCGGGCACCGGCATGTTCAGGACGCCGACGGAACGGATCTCGGCGCGGCTCTGGCGCCAGATGATGTCCTTTTCCGTCGGATGGATGCGGCGGACCAGCTCGTCGCCGGCCTTCACGGCCTTGCGGGTGACGTTGAGGAACTCGAAGGCCGGCACGTCGCCGTGGCGCAGGAAACCGCGCAGGAAGCTCTCTCCGGCGGAATGGCGCCCCAGCAGCTGCGGGCCGGTGGTGTCGTAGCCGTCCGGATGGAAGTAGAGCGCCGCGTTCGACATGCAGGCCTGAAAACGACAGCCGCGCCCGAGACGCAAGCGAAGAAAAGAAAAGGGCCGCCCCGAAGGGCGGCCCCCAACTTCGATCCTAGCCGGAAGGCTTAGACGATGTTGCTCGAGTCGATGTCCGCCAGGCTGCGGCCGACCAGGACGACGGCGTCGTCCGTCGGGTCCAGACCCGTGGTGCCATCGGTGTTGGCGAACACGAC
>Ga0070671_100000703_pt1 | contig 24017 bp, 17 predicted proteins | sample KBSS73metaG_FD_65341 | JGI IMG/M metagenome (GOLD analysis project Ga0070671, IMG submission 65341) | Switchgrass rhizosphere microbial communities from Kellogg Biological Station, Michigan, USA - KBS S7-3 metaG | ecosystem: Host-associated > Plants > Roots > Rhizosphere > Soil ...
CGCGGCAGCGAGGAGCCACGCCAGTGAGATCGAGCGCGCGGCGATCGCCCGGCCCCCGGGAAAGTCGCTGCGTGAAGGTCTCATGGTGGAAGTGACGGTCGGCGGAGGGCTTCCGTTAACCGCGGCCGTTCCCAAGTACGACCGGCGAACGACCGGAGCAGGGGCACGGCCTCCCCGCGTCCGACCGGGGGACGACCGGCGCGAGGGCACGTCCTCCCCGCGTCCGGGGGCGATGCCCTCCTCTCGCGGGGAAGACTATGATGGCGCTCCCTTGTCAGGAGGAGCGATGCCGGATCTCCGGCAGGACGGTCGGCGGGCGGATCCGCGGCGCGATGCGCCGGCGCCGCGGCAGGACGATCGGCGGGCGGATCCGCGGCGCGATGCGACGGCGCCGGTCCGCGCGTTCTCTGGATCGCGCTCGAGGGGGATCTCGAGGCTCCTCGGCTCGACGCCGCGCTCCCGGCTCACGGAGCTGGGAGACGCGGTCGCGCGGCAAGACAATCGGGGGTGGGCGGGTTCGCGGCGACGCGATCCGCCGGCGCTGCGGCAGGACGATCGGCCCGGCCCAGCGGCGCGCGGCGGCGGCGGGGAGGGGCCGGTGGTGCTCGTCGTCGGCGCGGGCGTGATCGGGATGACGACGGCTGTGCGGCTGGCCGAAGCGGGCCATGGGGTGCGCGTTCTGGCGCGCGAGCGGACTCCGAAGACCACCTCGGACGTCGCGGGCGCGGTGTGGCTGCCCTTCCTGGGCGGCGGGCCGGGGCGCGCGCTCGGCTGGTGCCGCCGCAGCCTCGAGGTCTTCGCGGATCTCGCTGCGGATCCCGGGGCGGGCGTCGTCTGGCAGGAAGGGGTCGAGCTGTTCCGGGCTCCGGCGGCGGAGGATCCCTGGTGGAAGCCGGCGGTAGACGTTTTCCGCCGCGCGCTCCCCGGGGATCTGCCGGCCGGGTTCGTGGACGGGTTCGTCTTTCGCGTGCCCGTGGTGCGGATGCCGACCTACATGCGCCGTCTCGAGGAGCGCTTCCTGGCGCTGGGTGGGTCGATCGAGGAGCGCACGGTCGAGGACCTCGACGCCCTCCATCGCGAGTCGCCGTTCGTGGTCAACTGCACGGGGATCGGGGCGCGCGCGTTGACGGGGGACCTGGAGCTGCATCCGGTGCGCGGCCAGGTCGTGCGCGCGGAGCCGGGGCTGGCGGCGCGCTTCCTCGGAGCGGACGATGCGCCCGGCGGGCTCGCCTACGTCATCCCGCACGCGGACTGCACCGTGCTCGGCGGCACCGAGGATGCGGAGGTCTGGGACCTCGAGCCCGACCCCGCGGCGGCGCGCGCGATCGTGGAGCGGTGCGCGGCGCTCGCGCCGGCCGTGGCGGGGGCGCGCGTTCTGGGGCACGCGGCGGGTCTGCGACCGGTGCGCCGCGAGGTGCGGCTCGAGACCGAGCGGCGCGCCGGGGGCGTCGTCGTGCATGATTACGGGCACGGAGGGTCGGGTGTGACCTACTCCTGGGGCTGCGCGGAAGAGGCCGTGCGGCTCGTGGAGTCGGCGGTGCGCGAAGGAGCGTGAGCGTGGCGCGAGCGTGGATCGGCACTTCGGGGTTCAGCTACAAGGAATGGCGTCCGGCGTTCTATCCGGAGAAGATGTCCGACAAGGAGTTCCTCGCCTTCTACGCGTCGCGGCTGCGCTCGGTCGAGATCGACCGGACCTTCTACCGGATGCCCAACGCGGCCACGATCGACGGGTGGGCGGAGAGGACGCCCGAGGTCTTCCGGTTCGCGATCAAGGCGTCCCAGAAGATCACGCACTTCGAGCGGCTGCGTCTCCCGTCGGAGGCGCTCGACTATCTGGTGGGGATCGTCGCGCGGCTCGAGCAGCGGCTCGGAGTCCTGCTCTTCCAGCTTCCGCCCAACCTCAAGCGCGACGACGGGCGCCTGACCGCCTTTCTCGAGGCGCTGCCTCCCGGCCTGCCGCGCGCCTTCGAGTTCCGCAATGCGTCGTGGTTCACGGAGGAGGTCTACGAGATCCTGCGCAAGGCGAACGCGGGACTCTGCATCCACGACGCGGACGAGGGCGAGGCGCCGTTGGTGACGACGGCGGGCCTGGTCTACGTGCGGCTGCGCCGATCGGACTACCCCTCCGCGCTTCTCGACGAATGGCGGGAGCGGATCCGGGGCTGGACCGGGCAGGGGCTCGAGGTCTTCTGCTACGTCAAGCACGAGGACAATCCGGACGCCCCCCGGCTGGCCCTGGAGCTGGCCCAGGGCCTAGATTAGGGGGGAGGACTAATCCCCATGCGGGGGGGGCGTGTCCAATGGACAAGACCGCAGGGGGACAAGGGGATCGTTCCAATGGAAAGGACAGGTACGACGATGAGAAGGCATGCACTGGTTTCGATCTTGGTTCTCGCGCTCGGGAGCGCCGCGGCGATGGCGGCGACGTCCGGAAGGGCCTGCGTCCTGCAGGCGCGCGAAGAGCTCCAGTCCTGCAGCGCCGAGTGCATCAACGATTTCCGTAACGAGCGATTCATCTGCCGCAACGTCGAGCCCGGCTGCGGTCGCGAGTGCCTGGGTCATCGCGAGAGCTGCATCGAGACCGCGAGCCAGCCGCTGGTGGACTGCGTGACCGGCTGTCAGGATACGCTCGCGGACGCCAAGGCCACCTGCGTGACGACCTGCAACGGCGACAACACCTGCCTGGACGGCTGCATCGACCAGGCGCAGGTCGACGCGTTCACCTGCCGGGACAACTGCCGCGAGGAGTTCCGCATGGGCGCGGGGCCCACGGAGATCGAGTCCTGCCGCGCGACGTTCCGTGAATGCGTGCGCGCCTGTCCTCCGGCCGAGTAGGCCCGGCGCCCGTCACCAGCTCCGAATCCCCTCGAGTGGGGCCTTCGCGCGATCGAGCGCGGCGGCCCCACTGTCGTTTTGGGGACGCGTGGGAGAGCGGATGGGCGCCGTCCGCGCGGTGACGGGCGTGTCACTGTAAAATGACCGCCGCACGCACCACGCATGCGGTAGGTTGTTCACGGAGACGCGGAATGGGCACCGCCACCAAGCGCAAGGACGAGCTGATCTGGCTGACCCGGGATCCGGACGTCGGCGAGGTCCCGCTGGCCACGCTCGCGGAGCCTCCGGTTCCCGGGCGTCCGACGTTCGTGCGCCAGCACTTCCCCGTGCCGGCGATGGACACGGACGGATTCCGCGTGACGGTGGGCGGCGCCGTGGGGCGCACGCTGAGTCTCGGCCTGGGAGACCTGAAGGGCCTTCCGTTCGTGCGCCGCACGCACACGCTCGAGTGTGCGGGCAACGGGCGGGCGTGGATCCGTCCCCTGGTGCCGCGCGTCCAGTGGGGGCTGGGAGGCGCGAGCGTCGTCGAGGTCGGCGGCACGCCGCTCGCCCCGCTGCTCGAGCGCGCCGGTCCGCGCGCGAGCGCGCGCGAGGTGGTCTTCACGGGCGCGGACTCGGGGACGGTCGAGGGACGCGTCATCTCCTACGAGCGGAGCCTGCCGCTCGACGTGGCGCTCGATCCACAGGTGCTTCTGATCACCGAGATGAACGGCGAGCCGCTGCGGCCCGAGCAGGGGGCTCCGCTGCGCCTCTTCGTTCCGGGCTGGTACGCGATGGCCACCGTGAAATGGCTCACCGGGATCACGGTCATCGAGGAGGCGTTCCGGGGCTACTACCAGGTCGACGACTACGTCTATCACGAGGCGGACGGCTCGCACGTGCCGGTCACGACGATGCGTCCGCGCGCTGTGATCACGAGCCTCGCGGACGGCGACGTCGTGGGGCCCGGCCCCGTGGCGATCGAGGGGATCGCCTGGTCGGGGACGGGGTGCGTCGAGCACGTGCGGGTGAGCGTCGATGGAGGCGCGTCGTGGGCCGCCGCGACGCTCGTGGATCGCGAGGGGGACGCGCCGCGGCCCTGGCGCTTCCTCTGGACGGCGCCGACTCCGGGCGGCCACGAGATCGTGGCGCGCGCGCGGGACGCTTCGGGGAACGAGCAGCCGCTCGAGGCCTCGTGGAACGCGCTCGGCTACGGCAACAACGCGGTGCAGCGCATCCGCGTGAGCGTCGGCGCCGCCGCGGCGCGCCGATCCTGATCGCGCACGCGCTGCGCGGGGGTCGGCGACGGGACGAAGTCGCGCGCGGCCGCTCTGGAAGAGTCTCCTCGGTCAGGCGCTAGCGCCCTAGTCTCGAAGAATCCGAAGATCCGCGCCGCGCGCGCCGGCGAAGACCGTCCGGTAGGGCTCCTCGTCGGGCGCTCCCGCCCCGGCCGTGCGCGGGCCCTCGCTCGTGGCCCGGCCGGCGTGCGGTGCCATGGGAAGCGCGATCAGCGGGGCCCGCTTGCCGGGCGTGACCGATCCCCAGGCGTCCGCCACCCCCAGGGCCTCGGCGCCGCCCAGCGTCGCGGCCCTCACGAGCGCCGCGGCGGGGACGCCGGGGGACAGAGCGCGCAGCGAGGCGAGCTCGGCCAGCAGGTCGAGGTCCGTGTTCGAGGCGAGCGAGTCGGTCCCGAGCGCGAGGCGGACGCCTTCCTCGAGGAGCATCGCCACGGGCGCCACGCCGGCGCCGACCCACGCGTTCGAGCGGGGGCAGAGCGCGAGCGTCGTCCCGCGGGCGGCGAGAAGGCGCGCGTCCTCGCGCGTGAGATGGACTCCGTGCACGGCGATCGTGCGCGGTCCGAGGAGTCCGGCCGCGTCGAGGACCTGGGCGGGAGAGAGCCCGGGCGGCGTCCATCCGACGGGGAGGGCGCCGATCTCGTCCATGAGCGCGCGCAGGGGGCCGTCGCCGCGTCGCAGGAGCGCGTCCTCCGCCGCGCTCTCGGCGAGATGAACGGATACGATGTCGGCCCTCGCGCGCGCGCGATCGGCCATGCGCCGCAGGAGATCGGGATCGGCCGCGTGGGGGCCGAGAGGAACGAGGGATCCGGGAAAGAGCGCCGCCGCGCCCGGCCGGTTGGGCGCGCGCGAGGCGCGAGAGGCGCGGGAGGTCCCGTGGGGGACGGAAGCGCCTGTTGAGGCCGCGTCCAGGTCCCGCTCGGCATCGTCGAAGCGCGCCGCTCCGCGCTCCTGCCATCCGATCACTTCGAGGAAGAAGCGCCCCTCGAGAGAGGAGGCGCGCAGCGGCGCGAGCGCGGCGGTGGTGTTCCCTACATCGCCGATCGCGGCCGTCCCCGAGGCGACGATCGCCGCGATCGCCCGGTCGATCCCGCGCGCGATCTCTTCCGGGGACGGCGCCTGTCGCGCGATCAGGGCGCGGACCCACGCCGTGAAGTCGCCGCGCGGCGGGGGCGCCTGCTCCATCCACGAGAGCTCGAGGTGCGTATGCGCGTTGACGAGGGCGGGGAGGACGACCGCGTCGCCGAGGTCGGTGACTCCGGACGGTCCTTGCAGGCGCCTCGCCCGGTCCCCGAAGCGGGCGAGCACTTCGTCTGCGGAGGCGACGGCCACGATCCCGCCCTCCTCGATGGCGACGGCGGCGTCCTCCATCGGCGGCTTGTCGACGGGGACGATCCACGCGCTGCGGAAGATCCTCACGCCGTCATCGTAGCCGAGTCCGCGGCGCGTCCGCGCGTCCCCGCGGGCGGCGCCGCGATCGAGCGGGTGGCGTCCCGCTGCGGTGGATGGCGTCGCGCTGCGGCGAATGGCGTCGCGCCCCGGCGGGTGGCGTCGCCCCGCGGCGGGTGACGTCGCGCTGCGGCGGGTTGCGTCGCGCCCGGCGTGCGCCGGTCTAACGGCCGGTCGCGGGAGCGGCGGGCGCGGGGAGCATCGACTCGATCTCGCTGCGGAGGCGGGTGTCTGCCGCGTCGCCGTCGTGGACCTCCCCGAACTGCACGTCGCGGACGGTCCCCTGGGCGTCGATCAGGTAGAGCGCGGGCCAGTAATGGTTGTCGAGCGCGTTCCAGTAGCGATGGCCGTTGTCGAGATAGGAGGGATAGGCGAGCCCGTGCTTCTCGCGCGCCGTGTCGACCGCCTTGGGATCCCGCTCTTCTTCGAACTCGGGGCTGTGGACGCCGATGACCGTGAGCCCGCGCTTCTTGTAGCGCTCGTCGATCGCGCGCACCCACGGAAGCGTGCGCGTGCAGTTGATGCATCCGAAGGTCCAGACGTTGATGAGGACGGGCCTTCCCCGCTGGGACGCGAGGGAGGTGGGCGTCCCCGACCAGGACGCGCGTTCGAGCGAGGGGAACTCGGGGGCCGCCTTCCCGACGAGGCCGGACTCGCCAGCGCCGGTCCGGGCGCCGAAGACGAGGGCCGCCATCGCGCCGGCGGCCAGAGCTAGCAGGAGATGTCGGTTCATGGCGTTTTCTTAGATGCCGGTCGAGCCTTCCGGTCGCCGCTCATCCTAACGGAGATTTCTCCCGCCGCTCGATTCCATGAACCCCGGTCACCCTGGCCGCCCCACAACTCCTTCGAGGAGCCCCTCCCGCCATAAGCCGCGGCCGCGAAGCGGCCGTCGGCTTCATGAGGGCCGGGAGTGCCAGAGCCAGAAAAACTGATTTCGCTACAGCTTCGCCTGGAGTAGAATCAAATCTCTCTCCGAAGGACGCTCGATGGAATCCCAGGACGCCAACCTCCTCGATCTCTTCCATCCCGTGGTGCGAAGCTGGTTCGCCTCGCGCTTCGCGGAGCCGACTCCGGCGCAGCGGCGCGCCTGGCCCGCGATCCGCGACAAGCGCCACACCCTCGTGGCCGCGCCGACCGGGTCGGGCAAGACCCTTTCCGCCTTCCTCGCCGCGCTCGACGATCTCGTGCGGCAGGGGATCGAGGGGACGCTCCGAGACGAGACGCAGGTCGTCTACATCTCGCCGCTCAAGGCGCTCAGCTCCGACATCCAGAAGAACCTCCAGGAGCCGCTCGCGGGGATCGAAGCGGGCCTGCGCGCGGCGGGGCTTCCGGAGGTTCCGATCCGCGTTCTCGTCCGCACGGGCGACACGCCCATGGCCGAGCGCGCGCGGATGGCGAAGAGACCGCCTCACATCGTCGTCACGACGCCCGAGTCCTTCTACATCCTGCTGACCAGCGAGAGCGGCCGCGCGATGCTGTGCACGACCCGGACCGTGATCGTGGACGAGATCCACGCGATGGTCGGGGACAAGCGGGGCTCGCACCTGTCCCTGTCGCTCGAGCGTCTTGCCGCGCTCGCTACGGGCGATCTCGTGAGGGTGGGGCTGTCCGCGACGCAGCGCCCCATCGAGGAGGTCGCGCGCTTCCTGGTGGGGGCGGGCGGGCTCGACGCCGACGGCGCGCCCCGCTGCGCGATCGTCGATGAAGGCCACGTGCGGGGTCTCGACCTTGCGATCGAAGTGCCGGGCTCCCCCATGAGCGCCGTGATGTCGAACGAGGTATGGAGCGAGGTCTACGACCGGCTCGCGAGCCTCATCCGGCAGCACCGGACGACGCTGGTCTTCGTCAATACGCGCCGTCTCGCCGAGCGCGCCGCGCGCCATCTGAGCGAGCGGCTGGGCGAGGACCGGGTGACGTCGCACCACGGCTCGCTCGCCAAGGAGCAGCGCCTGCGCGCGGAGCAGCGGCTCAAGGCGGGCGAGCTGCAGGCGCTGGTCGCGACGGCGTCGCTCGAGCTGGGGATCGACATCGGCGCCGTGGACCTCGTCTGCCAGCTCGGGTCCACGCGCACGATCGCCACCTTCCTTCAAAGGGTCGGCCGCTCGGGACACTCGGTCGGCGGCCACCCCAAGGGAAGGATCTTTCCTCTCACGCGCGACGAGCTGATCGAGAGCGCGGCCTTGCTCGATGCGGTGCGCCGCGGCGAGCTCGACCGCCTCCACGTTCCCGAGCAGCCGCTCGATCTGCTCGCGCAGCAGATCGTGGCGTCGGTCGCCTGCGAGGAATGGAAGGAAGACGATCTCTTCGCCCTAGTGCGCCGCGCGTGGCCCTATCGGGATCTGCCGCGCGCCGCGTTCGACGAGGTCGTCCGGATGGTCGCCGAGGGTTTCGCGACGAAGCGCGGGCGGCGCGCGGCGTACATCCATCGCGATGCGGTGAACGGACGCCTGCGCGGGCGGCGCGGGGCGCGGCTGACGGCGATCACCTCGGGAGGCGCCATCCCCGAGAACGCCGATTACCAGGTCGTCCTCGAGCCCTCGGGCGCCGTGATCGGAACGGTGAACGAGGACTTCGCGGTCGAGAGCCTGGCGGGGGACATCTTCCAGCTCGGCAACGCGTCGTGGCAGATCGTGCGCGTCGAGAGCGGAAAGGTCCGCGTGGCGGATGCGAAGGGCCAGGCGCCCACCATCCCGTTCTGGATCGGGGAAGCGCCCTCCCGCTCCCGCGAGCTGTCGGAGGCGGTCTCGCGGCTGCGCACGACGATCGAGCAGCGTCTCGAGTCGGCCGAGCTGGCCGTCGCGCCTGCGCTTCCGCCGGCCTCGGGACGGCAGCAGGGGACGAGCGCCGCCTCCTCCATGAGCGACGCGCCGAAAAAAGCCACGGAGGATGCGGCGAAGGAAGCAACCATGGGCGCCCTGGAGGTAGCCACGGAGGGCGGACCGGAGGGCGCGACGGAGGCGGGGATCGCCGACGTGACCGCATGGCTCACGGGCGAGGTCGGCGTGGCTCCGGAGGCGTCGATCCAGATCGCGGAGTACCTCGCTTCGGCGCGCGCCGCGCTCGGCGTCATGCCGAGCCGCGAGACGCTCGTGATCGAGCGGTTCTTCGACGAGAGCGGCGGGATGCAGCTCGTCGTCCACTCGCCCTTCGGCAGCCGGATCAACCGCGCCTTCGGGCTCGCCCTGCGCAAGCGCTTCTGCGTGAAGTTCAACTTCGAGCTGCAGGCCGCCGCGACCGAGGACGCGATCGTCATCTCCCTCGGCCACCAGCACAGCTTCCCCCTCGACGACGTCTTCAAGTACCTGCGCAGCACGACCGTGCGCGAGGTGCTGCTCCAGGCGATGCTCGACGCGCCGATGTTCGGGATCCGCTGGCGCTGGGCGGCGACGCGCTCGCTCGCAATCCCGCGCTGGCGCGGCGGGAAGAAGGTACCGGCCCCGCTCCAGCGCATGGAGTCGGAGGACCTGCTCGCCGCGGTCTTCCCCGACCAGCTCGCGTGCCTCCAGGAGAAGGGGGGGCCGCGCGAGATCCCCGATCATCCGCTGGTGAACCAGGCGATCCACGATTGCCTGCTCGAGGTCATGGACGTCGCGGGGCTCGAGGAGCTGCTCGGGATGATGGAGCGGGGCGAGAAGAGGCTCGTCGCGCGCGATCTGCGCGAGCCCTCGCCTCTGGCCCACGAGATCCTCACCGCGCGGCCCTATGCGTTCCTCGACGACGCGCCGCTGGAAGAGCGCCGGACCCAGGCGGTCCGGACGCGCCGATGGATCGACCCGGCGACCGCCGACGATCTGGGGACGCTCGACGCGGGGGCGATCGAGAGAGTCCGCGAGGAGTCGTGGCCGCTCGTGCGCGACGCGGACGAGCTGCACGAGGCGCTCGCGCTCCTGGGGTTCGTCTCCCCCGAGGAGGCGGGCCCGCAGCGCGGCGCCTGGGAGAGCTGGCTGGGGGATCTCGCCGCCGACCGGCGCGCGACGATCCTGCGCGGCGCGGGAGGCGCGGGCGCGCTCTGGGTCGCGGCCGAGCGGCTGGAGGAGGCGCGGGCCGTTTTCCCGGAGGCGGCGATGGATCCCGCGATCGAGCCGCCGTCCTCGCAGCGCCGCGACGAGCCGTCCGATCCCGGGGTTGCGCTCGCCGAGCTGTGGCGCGGGCGTCTGGACTCCACCGGGCCCGTCACGGCTCGCGCGCTCGCGGCGCTCTCCGGGCTTCCGCCGTCGCAGGTCGATGCGGCGCTCCTGCGCCTGGAGGGGGAGGGGTTCCTTCTGCGCGGGAGCTTCACGCCCGGCGTCACGGAGGTCGAGTGGTGCGCGCGCCGCCTGCTCGCGCGCATCCACCGCTACACCCTCGAGCGGCTGCGGCGCGAGATCGAGCCGGTCTCCTCGGCGGACTTCATGCGCTTTCTCCTCGACTGGCACCACGTCTCCCCCGAGTCCCGCATGGAGGGCTCGCAGTCCCTCGCGCGCGTCCTCGATCGGCTGGAGGGTTACGAGGCTCCGGCGGCGGCGTGGGAAGGCGAGATCCTCCCCGCGCGCGTCGCGGACTACGACCCGCTCTGGCTGGATGCGCTCTGCCTGTCGGGAAGGCTCGTGTGGGCGCGCACGCGCATGGCCGAAGGGGGCGCCGCGGGCGCAGCCCCGGAGTCCGCGGCCTCGGCGGGGCAGCGCAACGCGGCCTTCGCGCGCCGGCTTGTCGATCCGGGCGGTCGCGGCGAGAGCAGCGATCGCGGCGAGAGCAGCGCGGAGGCAGCGCCCGAGGCGCCCGAGACGCGCGCGCGACGCGGCGCCGGCCCCATCCGCTCGACGCCGATCCGGCTCATCGGAAGGCGCCACCTCGAGGACTGGATGGGGACGTCCGCCCGCGCGGGGCTCGGCTCCCTCTCCCCGGATGCGCAGGCGGTCGCGGCGAAGCTCCAGGAGAGGGGAGCTTCCTTCTTCGACGAGCTGCTCGAGACGACGCGCCTGCTGCGACCGCAGCTCGAGGATGCCCTCGCCGAGCTCGTCGCGCTCGGCCTCGTCACCTCGGACGGCTTCAGCGGGCTGCGGGCGCTCCTCACCCCGTCCGAGAAGCGGCCGTCACGGGCGTCCATGCATCGCCGCCGCGCGAGCGGCGTCTTCGGTATGGAGAGCGCGGGCCGATGGAACCTCCTGCCGCCGGCGAGCGGTCCGGATCCGGAACGCGCTCCTGGGCGAAGCGCGACGCCGGCGTCCGCGCCGGCATCCGCGCCAGCGTCCCCGCCAACCTCTCCGCCCACCGCCCCCTCCGCGTCCGCGTCCGCGTCCACGTCCGCGGCCGTTCCGGCTTCCGCCTCCGCCTCGTACGCGGGCGAACCCAACGGCCTCGAGGCGATCGCGCGCGCGCTCCTCGCGCGGTGGGGGGTCGTCTTCCGCGCGCTCATGGTCCGGGAGGGTGATCTGCCTCCCTGGCGCGATCTGCTGCGGATGCTCCGGCGGCTCGAGGCGCGGGGCGAGATCCGGGGAGGGCGGTTCGTGGACGGCTTCTCCGGCGAGCAGTTCGCGCTGCCCGAGGCGGTCGCCGCGCTGCGCGCCGTGCGCCGGCGGGATCCCTCGGGGACGCTCGTCGGCGTCAGCGGCGCCGACCCTTTGAACCTCGCGGGGATCGTTCTTCCCGGGGAGCGGCTTCCGGCGCTGGCGGGCAATCGGGTCCTCTATCGCGACGGGGTCCCGATCGCCGTGCGCGAGCGCGGTGAGGTCCGGTTCCTCGTCGAGCTCGATCCGGCGGCGGGTTGGGAGGCGAAAAACGCTCTCCTCCAGCGGCGTGTCCCGCCGAAGCTCAAGCTCCACCTGGGCCGATCGGCCTGACAAGAGGTCCCGGCCTTTTCCGGCCTATTCTCGAGAACGGATCTGCCTTCGAGGGTCCGAGGGGGGTACACTCAAAGCAGGGACAGGTCCCCCCGGAAGGGCCTCATGGACGCTTGCAGGAGGACCGGGGGAGTCACCAGGTTTCAGGGTTAGGAACGGCATGCGTGGATCTCCCGTGAAGGTGAAGACGCTCGGCAAGGACTCCGATGACCGGTCGAAGCCGGACGTCGTCGTCATGGCTGCGTCCGCGGGGGGTCTCAAGGCGCTCAGTCAAGTGCTCAACCATCTCCCCGGGGATTTCCCGGCCGCCATCCTGATCGTCCAGCACGTGGACCCCAACCATCGGAGTCTGATGGCCGAGATTCTCGGCCGTCGGACGAAGCTGGAGGTGAAGCAGGCCGAGGAGGGAGACACCCTAGGGGCCGGCAAGGTGTTCATCGCGCCGCCCAATCGTCATCTGCTTCTGACGGGAGACCGTACGCTCGCGCTCTCGGAGTCGTTGCCCGTCAACTTCCTGCGTCCCGCCGCGGACCTTCTCTTCGAGTCCGCGGCCTCGGTTTGCAAGGCGCATGCGGTGGCGGTGGTGCTCTCCGGAACGGGCCGGGACGGCGCCTCCGGCGTGAGCGCCATCAAGAGGATGGGCGGTGTCGTCATCGCCCAGTCGGTCAACAGCTCGGAGTTTTCGGGGATGCCGGGCTCCGCCATCCAGACTGGCGATGTGGACCGCGTGCTCCCCCTGGAAGAGATCGCAGACGCGCTCGTCGCGATCACGTCGAGGAAACAGAGCTGATGGCGAGCAAGAAGAGCCAGAAGGAAATTCCGAACGAAAAAGGACGTAGCAAGGACGCGGGCGGCATGGCAAGGCTCAGGGGAGTGCAATCGCCGGAGACGCACTCCACGGACAAGCCGTCGCAGCTCGAAGCGCTCCTCGACTACCTGCGCACGAACCGGGGGTTCGACTTTACCGGCTACAAGCGCACGACCTTCGAGCGGCGGCTCGAGAAGAGGATGCAGGAGGTCGGCAGGAAGACGTACGGCGAATACCTCGACCACCTGGAAGTCGATCCGGCGGAGTTCGCGCGGCTCTTCGATACGCTCCTCATCAACGTGACCGCGTTCTTCCGGGAGCCGGAGGCCTGGGACTTCCTCGCCCGCGAGATCGTCCCCAAGCTCCTCGAGTCCAAGGACGACGGCAGTCCCATCAGGGCATGGAGCGCCGGATGCTCCTCGGGAGAGGAGCCCTGCTCGCTGTCGATGGTCCTGTGCGAGGCGATGGGACCGGAGGCGTTCCGCCAAAGGGTGAAGATCTACGCGACCGACGTCGATCAGGACGCGCTGGCGCGCGCCCGCGCGGCGGTCTATTCCCAGTCCGCCCTCGAGGCCGTGCCGGAAGACCTGCGCGAGAAATATTTTTCGTGGGGCAGGGACGGCTACACGTTCCGCGCCGACACGCGGCGCGCGATCATCTACGGCCGTCACGATCTCATCCAGGACGCCCCCATCTCCCGGCTGGACATTCTCACGTGCCGCAATACGCTGATGTACCTGAATTCGGAGACGCAGGCGCAGGTCCTCTCGCGCTTCCACTTCGCTCTGCTCCCCACCGGATACCTCTTCCTGGGGCGCGCGGAGACGATGCTGTCCCGCGCACCGTTCTTTCAGCCGATCAACCTCAAGCACCGCGTGTTCTCGCGGGTGGCGTCGAGCCAGGAGACGCGTCCGGCGCAGGCTCCGAAGTCGGACGACGTGGAGCGCAGCGTCCCGCAGGAAGAGCGTCTGCGCCACCTGGCCTTCAATACGGGACCCGTCGCGCAGATCATGCTGGACAGCAAGGGAGTCCTGACGCTCGTCAACGAGAAGGCGAGGAAGCTGTTCGGTCTCGGTGAAAGCGACATCGGCCGTCCCTTCCAGGATCTCGAGGTCTCCTATCGTCCCGTCGATCTGCGCACGCCCATCGAGCAGGCCACGGTCAAGAAGCGGGCGATCACCATCCCCAACGCCGAGCGCTACGTGCCGGGCAGCGACTCGCAGTTCCTCGAGATCCACGTGGCGCCGGTTCTCGACGGCGTAGAAGCGCTCGGGGTGAGCCTCGTCTTCAACGACGTGACGAACGCGACCAACCTGCGTAACGAGCTGTCGCGCGCCAACCACCAGCTCGAGGCCGCCTCGGAAGACCTCCAGTCCTCGAACGAGGAGCTGGAGACGACGAACGAAGAGCTGCAATCGGCCAACGAGGAGCTGGAGACGACGAACGAGGAGCTTCAGTCGGCGAACGAAGAGCTCGAGACCATGAACGAGGAGCTGCAGTCCTCGAACGAGGAGCTGCAGACCCTCAACGACGAGCTGAGCACGCGATCGGCGGACCTGGGCCGGAGCAATTCGTTCCTGGAGTCCATCCTGAAGGGGATGCAGGGCGGCGTCGTGGTCACCGACCTGGATTCCAACGTTCAGGTCTGGAACCGGGTCGCCGAGGACATGTGGGGACTGCGCGCGGACGAGGTCCTCAGGCAGCCTCTGTTCTCGCTGGACATCGGCCTTCCGCTCGAACCGCTTCGGGGGCCGCTACGCCAGGCGATGGACGGACTGACCACCGAGAGCACGATCGACGCCACGAACCGTCGCGGAAAATCCTTTCGGTGTCGCGTCACGTGCATGCCTTGCGCCGCGACGGATGGCAAAAGGATCGGTGCTATTCTCATCATGGTGGACAGCGACGCGAACGCGTAAAGGAATGGGCGAGGGTTCCGCATGGGCCCGCAATCGTTCGAGAGCGCCATCAAGGCCCTACGGGTACGGGTCGGAGAATTCCGCGCGCGCGCCGCGCAACAGGCGCAGGTATCCGACGTCACCTCCGAAGCGCTCGCGGAGCTCTCGAACGCCCTCGAGGAGCTCAGGGTCACCTCGGAGGAGCTCAAGCAACAGAACGAAGACCTGAGCCTGGCACAGTTCGAGCGCGAGCGCGAGCGCCGCAAGTATCGTGATCTCTTCCAGTCGGCGCCGGACGGCTACGTGGTCACCGACACCGCCGGCCTCGTGACCGAAGTCAACGAAGAGGCGCAGCGCCTGCTCGGCGTGAAAGCCACGACGCTCATGGGCAGGCCTCTGCACATCCGGGTCATGCCCGCCGATCTGTCCCGCTTCCTCAACATGCACTACGACAAGGCGCCCATCGTTCAGGTTGCCGAGATGGGATTGAGGAGGCGCGGTGCGCCCCCTTTTCTGGCCACGGTCACCCGGACGATCATCTCGGATTCGAACGGCGCCCTTCTGGGGCACCGGTGGGCGGTCCACGATCTGACGAGCATCAAGCAGAGCGAAGAGAGACTGCGCCAGAGCGAGACGCTCTTCCGCGGACTGGTGGACGGGGCCAAGGACTTCGCGATCTTCCGGCTCGACGTCGAGGGACGCGTGGCGAGCTGGAACATCGGCGCGGAGCGGATCTTCGGATACGAGGCCGACGAGGTCCTCGGACGACCGTTCGACATCCTGCGCGCGCCCGAGGATCATTCCACTTCCGAAGCGCGGCTCTTCGCGTTGGCCGACCGCTACGGCAGGGCGGAGGTCGAGGGATGGCGCGTCCACAAAAGCGGCCGGCGCCTATGGACCAATTCCGTCATCACGCCCCTGCGCGACGGGCGGGGTCGGATCACGGGGTACGTCCGGGTCCTGCGGGACGTGACGGACAGGCGGCGCACGGACGAGGCGCTCGCGGAGCGAAGCCGGCTGTCCACCCTCCAGGCCCACGTATCCACGTCGCTGACGCAGGGCGGGGACCTGGGAGGCTTGCTGCAGCGCTGCTGCGAGGGGATCCTCGTCAATCTCGAGGCCGTGCTCGTGCGGATCTGGACGGTCGACGAAGATGGGCGCACTCTGCGCGTTCGGGGAGCCGCGGGCGCGAAGGACAAGCTGCCCACGACGGCTTCGATGAACGGCGACAGTCTCGTCGCGCGCGTCGCCCGGCACCTGCGCCTCGATGTGACGGAGCGTGGACCTGCGATCGCGGATCCGATGACGCGCGCATGGTGGAAGCGCAAGGGCCTCTCCTCCTATGTGGGACATCGGCTGATGCTCGAACGGCGCCTGGTGGGAGTCCTGGAGGTCTACAGCCAGCGGGCGCTGGACGATCTCTCGCAGCAGACGCTCGAGACGCTCTCGCGATCCATTGCCCTGGGCATCGAGCGTCATCGCGCCGAGGCCCGGCTCGGGAGCGCCCTGCGGCAGCTCGAGCACACGATGGAGACGATGCCGGACGCCGTCTTCACGCTGGATGCGCACGGCCGCCTCGTACAGTGGAACCAGAAGCTGGAAAGGGTCACGGGCCTGACCCGGACGCGGCTCCAGGGGCGGGCGATCCGGGACCTGGTTCCGGAGAGCGAGGCCGCGACGGTCGATGAGAAGTTCTCCCTGGCATGGGCCGGAGGAGGGGTCGAGTGGGAAGGGCATCTGCGCCGCGCCGACGGCTCCTGGGCGCCCATCAGCTGGTCTCTCGCGGGAGGCCACGTGGGGCCGGAGGGAGTGCGCGGCGTGACCGGCGCGGGACGCGACATTTCCGAGCGGCGTGAAGGAGAGATGCGGCTCGCCCAGCTCTCGCGCCATCTTCTTCACCTGAGAGAGGAGGAGCAGCGGCGGATCTCGCGAGAGCTGCACGACAGCACCGCCCAGAACCTCGCCGCCCTCTGCATGAGCCTCACGGCCCTGGAGAAGACGAAGACGCGGCTCGACGAGCCCTCACGGACGATCCTGGACGAGACCACCGAGCTCGCCAACCGCTGTCTTCGCGAGGTCAGGACGATCTCCTACCTGCTCCATCCGCCATTGCTCGACGAGGTCGGAGTGCCGGCCGCCCTGCGCTGGTACGCGAAGGGCTTCGCGAAGCGAAGCGGCGTCAAGACGCGTGTCCGCCTTCCCCAGGCGCTGGGCCGGCTGGAGCCGCAGCTCGAAACGTCCATCTTCCGGATCGTCCAGGAATCCCTGTCCAACGTGCATCGCCACGCCCGTGCCGGCGCCGTGTCCGTCGAGCTGCGCAAGAAGAAGGACTCCATTCTGCTCGAGATCGCCGACGACGGGCACGGTATCGCCGCCCTGCGTCAAGGCCCGCCTGCGTCTTCCGGCTCCGGAGAAAAGCGCTCCGCGGACGGTCGCCCGCCCGCCAGAGAGGTGTTCGAGAATGAGTGGATGGGGCTGGGGCTCACCGGGCTCCGGGAGCGCGTCCAGGAGCACTCGGGCCGCATGGAGATCACATCGGGGACCGGCGGCACGACGCTGCGCGTCGAGCTGCCCATCACGAGAGGAACCGCACCATGACCGCGGAGACGAAGACGACCGAGACCGCCGATAGCTTGAGGATCCTCATTGCCGACGATCACGAGGTCGTGCGCCGGGGAGTGCGCATGCTGCTCGAAGCAGAGCCCGGCTGGACCGTCTGCGCCGAGGCCAGGACGGGGCGCGAGGCCGTCGAGGCCGCCACGCGGTTGGCCCCGGACGTCGTGATCCTCGACATCGGCATGGAGGAGCTCAACGGCCTGGAGGCCGCCCGCCAGATCCGCAAGGTCCTGCCCGACTGCGAGATCCTCATCCTCACCATCCACGAGTCGGAGGAAGTGATCCGCGAAGTGCTGGCCGCAGGGGCCAGGGGATACGTCCTCAAATCGGATGCGGGCCGCGATCTGGTGGCGGCCGTCGGAGCCCTCAGGCGGCACAAGCCGTTCCTCACGACGCGCGTCGCCGAGCTGATGCTCGGCGGGTACCTGGAGCGCGGTGACGGAGCCCAGAGCGTCCCGGCCAAGCGCAGCGGCCGGCTCACGCCGCGCGAGCGTGAATTCCTCCAGCTCCTGGCGGAGGGCCGCAGCAACAAGCAGATCGCGGCGGTCATGGGAGTCAGCACCAAGACCGCGGAGACGCACCGCAAGAACATCATGCGCAAGCTGGATCTCCACTCGGTCGGTCAGCTGGTGCGCTACGCGATCCGGCACCGGATCATCGAGGCCTAGGCCGCGACATCCGGGTGCGCGAGAGCCGCTCTGCGGCTGCGCAGCTCTGCGGGTCGTCGCTCCCTACCCGATATCCCAACCGGAATTACCCCGTTCCGGGCATGGTCGGAGGGGCTCCACTCGTCCAGAATTCGGGCATGGAACCGCCCTCGCCTCTGACGCCCGTCCGCGCACGGGAGCGTCGCGATACGGATCACGTTTCCCCTCTGGCGGGCCTCGATTCCGAGATGGGCGTGGCGGTGATCGCGCCCGGGCGCAGCCGCCTCTACGAGGAGGCGGGAGCGCTGACCTTCTCGCTCTTCGCGAATCTCGAAAGCGTTCGGCCGCTCGTGGAGCGGCACGTGGAGCTTACCGGCGATGGTGCCGGCCCGCTTCTCGCCTCCTGGATTCACCACTGGATGGCGCTCTCCCATCGAGAGCGCATCCTGTTTGCGCGCTTCCGCGTCGAGACGATCGGCGAGCATCAAGTGACCGGATCCGCATGGGGGGAGGAGATCGATTCGGAGCGGCATCGTCTCCATCGGGACCCGGGAAGCATGCGCCTGCGCAAGGCGCACCTCATCGAAGCCAAAGACGCGTGCCGGGCCTTCCTGGTGTTCGGGAAATCGGAGCGCGACCACTGACCCCCGGCCGCGAGCCTCCGCAGGAGCGCGCATGACTCCCGGCAAGACCATTCAACGGGCCGGGTTGCGAGTCTTGCTGGCGGAGCCGCAGGTTGCGATACGCGAGAGCGTGGCGGCGTTCCTCGAGCGCGCCGGTCACGAGGTCGTTGCCGAGGCGCGCGACGGGCTGGAGGCATCGAGGCTCGCCGGAGCGCACCTGCCCGATCTGGCGGTGCTGGATCTTTCCCTGCCGGTCCTGGGCGGCCTGGCTGCGGGAAGCCTCATCCGCGGTTTGAGCCCGCGCACGTCTCTCATCGCCATCGGCGGTCACGAGGACGGGGCGCTCATGACAGCGGCGCTCGAGGCGGGTTTCGTCGGATTCGTGGTGAGGGAGCGCGCCGCGGCCCAGCTTGCCCGGGCGATCCACGTCGTGCGCGATGGAACCCTCTTCATCGGCGGCATCACGGACCTGGGCGGCGGCGGCGCGGAAGGGGCCCGCCCCGAAGCAGCGGACTCTGCGCCCCGGCGCCGAGGAGCCCGCCGCGACACGAAGTCCCGGCGGAACGCCCCCTCCCGGTTTCCCACACGCTAGAAGAAGATCGTGAAGCGGGTGGGACGGCCCGGCCCCCCCTCGAGCGAGAACTCGAAGCCGTGACGGTCGAGGATCTCCTGCACGATCGTGAGCCCGATCCCCTGACCGTGCGGGCGCGTCGTGAAGAAAGGCGTGAAGAGCTGCGCCTGGACCTCTGGGGTCAGGGGTCCGCCCGTGTCCTCGACGACAAGGCGCGTCCGTGAGCCGCCGACCTCGGGGCCCAGGCTCACCGTGATCGCGCCGTCCTCGCCGATCGCCTCCATGGCGTTCTTCACGATGTTGACGAGCGCCTGCTCCATCTGACCCCGATCCATCGGGAGCCGAGCCGGTCCCGTCTCCATCGCAAAGAAGCGCCAGGTGATTCGCCTCCGATCGAGCTCCGCGCGGAACAGCGCGCCCACGTCCTCGACGAGCCCGCGCACGTCCACCTCGCGCACGTGCGGCGCGGGGAGCCGCACCACGTCCGAGAAGCCCTGCATGAAGACGTTCAGCTCGCGGGTCCGGCCGATGACGACCGCGAGCGCGCGCTCGAAGTCCTCGCGGTCCTCGGCGCGGATCTGGTCCTTGTAGTGCAGACAGGAGTCGAGGAGGGATGTCGCCGCGCCGACGGAGTTGTTGACCTCGTGCGACATCATCCGGATGAGCTTCTCGTAGGCCGCCTTTTCGGAGCGGCGCAGCTCCTCCGTCAGCTCTTCCATCATGAAGAAGGGGCGCGCGAAGCCGTGGTCCATGAACTCCGACCGCTGGCACTTCGCGCGGCGCCCGCCGCCGAGCGCGATGACCTGGGAGGCTCCGCTCGCGAGGGCGGCGAGGCGGCGCGCGTGCGGGCCGGGCGCTTCGTCGAGGCGGCGCCCGACGAGGCTCTCGCGGCTCTCGCGGAGAAGGCGCTCGGCGGCGGGGTTCACGGTCGCGATCCGTCCGTCGAGATCGAGCGTCAGGATCCCGGACGGGGATGCCGCGAGGATGCGGTCCATGAAGTGGCTCTGCTCTTCGACGCGGATCCGCTCCTGGCGCAGATGGTCGACCATGCGGTTGTAGACGGAGACGAGCTGATCCATCTCGGACTGCCCGACTTCGCGGAAGCGGATCCCGAAGTCGCTCTCCTGGAGGAACTGGGCGCCGGACCTGACCAGGTCCAGGGTGCCGAAGAGCGAACGCACGAGCGCGATCCCCACGATGAAGGAAAGGGCAAAGAGCACCTCCACGGCGAACAGAAGCGCCTTGTTCTCCCAATAGGTGCGCACCGCGATCGCCGCGAAGAACAGGTGCGCGGCGGCGAGGTAGAGGAAGAACCGGCGGCGCAGGCTCACGCGTCGATGCCGTACTTCTGCATCCGGCGGTAGAGCGCCGCGCGGGAAAGTCCCAGGGCGTCCGCCGCGCGCGTGATGTTCCCCTCGTGGTGGCGCAGGCTCTTCTCGATCATGGAGCGCTCGATCTCGTCCATGGTCATGCTGCCGACCTCGGGGAGCGTCTCGCGCCGCGCGCCGGAGGCGGGCTCGGCCGCGGTCCGCGCGAAGTCCTCGGCGTCGAGCGCCGCGCGGCCGGTGACGAGGACCGTGCGCTCGATGAGGTGGCGGAGCTGGCGGACGTTCCCGGGCCAGGGCTGCGCCTCGAGCCAGCGCGCCGCGGCGTCGGTGAGGCGCCGCTCGGTGGGGACTCCGTACGCGCGCGCGGCGTCCCCCAGAAAGCGGGCGGCGAGCGGGGCCACGTCCGAGGCGCGCTCGCGCAGCGGCGGCAGGTGGATGGTGATGAGGTTCAGCCGGTAGAGCAGATCCTCGCGGAAATCCCCGCGCGCGACGGCCTCCGGAAGGTCGCGGTTGGTGGCCGAGACGACCCGCACGTCCACCGTGCGCGTCGTGGACGAGCCGAGCGCCTCGTACGTCCTGTCCTGCAGGACGCGCAGGAGCTTGGCCTGGGCGGAGGGGTCCACGTCGCCGATCTCGTCGAGGAAGATCGTCCCGCCCCCCGCCAGCTCGAAGCGGCCCTTGCGGTCCGCGCGCGCGTCGGTGAAGGCGCCGCGCACGTGACCGAACATCTCGCTCTCGAAGAGCGTGGGAGGGATCCCTGCGAGATTCACCTTGACGAAGCTCCCGGCGCGGCGAGGGCTGTTGCGGTGGATCGCCTCGGCGATGAGCTCCTTGCCGGTGCCGCTCTCGCCGGTGATGAGGACCGAGGCGTCGGTCGCGGCGACGCGCACTGCGAGGTCGAGCACCTGAAGGAAGCGCGGATGGCGTCCCTCGATGCCGCGCAGATCGAACTGCACGTCGAGCTCCTCGCGCGTGCGGGGCGCCTCCCCGGCGGAGGCGGGCGCCGCCGCCGCGAGCTCGAGGCCGGTCCGCACGGTCTGCAGGATCTGCTGGTTGGTCCAGGGTTTCGTGATGAAGTCCGAGGCGCCCGACCGCATGCCCTGGACCGCGAGCGTGATGGATCCCCACGCGGTCATCAGGACGACCGGAAGCGCGGGACGGCGCGCGCGGATCTCACGCAGAAGGTCGATCCCTTCCTCGCCGGACGTGTTGCGCGAGAAGTTCATGTCCTGCAGCACGAGCCCGATGTCGTCGGCCTCGATCCGGCGCAGGGCCTCGCGCGGGGAATCGACCGCCACCGGGCGGTAGCGGGCCTGCTTCAGGACGAGGCAGAGCGACGCGGCGACAGCGGGGTCGTCGTCCACGATGAGGATGGTGTTTTCGGTCCTCACGATCTCCGCCTATTCGTAATGGAGCGCCTCAGCGGGCGTGATCCTGGACGCCATCCGGCTCGGATAGGCGCCGCACAGGAGCGTCAGCCCGTAGAGGAGAACGACCGAAGCGGCGAGGCTCGCGAGCACGATCCCCGTCGAGATCGGTCCGACGAGAGCGAGCAGCGGAAACTGGATTGCGATGACGCCTCCGAGCACGATCCCCGCCGATGCGAGGACCACCAGCTCGCCGAGGATCTGCGTCTGGATGTCGCGGGCGGTGGCTCCCTTGGCCCGGCGCAAACCGATCTCCTTGATCCTTTGAGTCACATTCTGCCACAGCACTCCCGTGAGCCCGAGCCCCACCATCAGGATCAGGAAGACCGCGACCATTCCCGCCGAGAGTAGCGGGGCGAGCCGGACCTTGTTGGCGAGTGCGCGCATCTCGGAGAGGGGCCGGATCTCGAACGACCAGCCCTTTCCCGTCGCCTGGAGCGCGGCGACGATCCGCGCCTCGGCGCTCTTCGGCGACCCCGGACGCAGGCGCAGGATGAGGTTCTCGGAAGCGTGCGCGCTCGGGCTCTGCGGATCGGCGCGAGAGATCACGAAGTTGGCGGGAGCGGAGAGCTCGCCGTTCTTGCGGAAGTCCTGGAGGACGCCCACGATGCGCTCCTCGGGACGGCCATCGGCGGCGATCGCGAGCGGCTTGCCGATGGGGCTCGCCGTGCCGAACAGCTCCCGGGCGAGGCGCTGATTGATGACCTTGGGGTGGTAGTTGGCGCCGTCGTCCTCGGCGGAAAACCAGCGGCCGTCGATCATCCGGAGCTTCATGATCTTGTCGAACGCATCGCCGGCGACGATGACCCCGAATTCGAAGGGCGCTCCTCCGTTCGGTCGATCGTAGCTGGATATGTCGTGCGAGTTCGAGAACGGAGCCGCGGAGACGGTCGTGACCTGCTCGACCTCGGGTATGCCGCGCACCGCGATCGCCAGCTGGCGGACGGTCTCGACCTTGTCCGGCCCCCACTCGCCCTCGGGGCCCGGGGCGACGACGGAGACGTTCCAGACGTCCTCCCAGGCGAACCCGAGCGGGCGCCGGTAGCCGTCGTAGCAATAGATCCCGAGCGCGGCGACCCCGAAGAGCACGAGGAAGGAGATGGCCATCTCGAGGACCAGGAGGAAGTTGGCGCGCTTGCGGTTCCAGACGAGCTTCAGGATGTGACGGATCATCGCGAGCCTCCTCTCAGCGCCTCGACGGGGTGGAGGCGCGACATTTTCAGCGCGGGATAGACTCCCGACAGCAGGCCGAACAGCGAGGAGAGCCCGATGCCGTAGAGGAAGACCCGGTAGTTGGGGGCGAACCTCGCGTAGGGGATGATCTCGCTCGAAGCGATGATCTGGAGCGCCACGGCGGACAGAGCGAGCCCGATCGCGCCCCCCACGAGGCAGAGCAGCACGTTCTCCACGACGAACTGCCCGACGAGGGTGCGCCGCGACGCGCCGAACGCCTTGCGTACGCCGATCTCCGAGGCGCGCTCCATGATCCGGCTGACGTTGAGGTTCACGAGGTTGATGGCGGGCAGCACCATGAAGAGGACCATCGCTCCGATGATCAGCGCCAGGAGTCCCGCCGCGCGTCCCGTCTGCACCTTCAGGTCGAACATCTCCCCCGCGAACGACTCGAACGGGGTCTCCGCCGAAGTCTGCAGCGTGGTGTAGTTCTTCGGGTCCGGCATCGGGATCCGGGTGACGCGCGTCGCGAACTCGCGGCGGATTCCCGGCAGGTCCGAGCGCCCGTGCGCGAGGATCGTCGCCAAAAAGCCCCCCATCATCTCCTTGCGGTACGCGTCGCTCTTGGCCGTGGTGATGGGGACGTAGATGTCGCTGAACACGATGGTCCGGAGAAAGGGGACCGCCTCCACGACGCCGACGACGCGGAAGGTCTGTCCGTCCGCTTCGAGCGTCCGGCCTACGGCCGATGCCTCGCCGAAGAAGCGCCGCCGGGTCGGCTCGTTGATGACGGCCACGAAAGCGCCGCTCTTCTCGTCCTCGTCGGTGTAGGGACCGCCCTCCAGGAAGCGGAACTCGTAGATGCGCCAGAAGGCGCCGTCGGTCCGCTTCAGGTAGGACGTGACGCGCGCGCCGCCCTGATACGAAGTCACGGAACCCGGCGATGAGTGGAGCGAGACCTCCTCGGCCCCCGGGAGCCCGCGAACGGTCTGGTCCAGCAGCGCGTAGCCGGGGTCGCCGGATCGGATGGAGTGCGGCCCGATCATGCGGGCGCGGAACACGCCCAGCGAGCGGTCGAGCTTCGTCTCGGGAGGGCAGGGTCCGTATTCGGCGTCGAACATCGCCGTGGCGACCATCAGGACCAGGAGCGTGAGCGAGATTCCGAAGAGGCTGATGAAGGTGAAGAACTTCCGCCGGAGAAGAACCTTGACGGCCAGCTTGAGATAGCTCTGCAGCATGGTTCCTCCTCAGTTGACCTGGCGGCCGTCGAAGAGCCGGATGGTCCGTTTCGTCTTTGCGGCCTGTCGGGAATCGTGCGTGACCATCACGACGGTGCAGCCCTCCCGCGTGTTGAGGTCCTGCAGGATCGCCATGATCTCGTCGCCCATCTGGCTGTCGAGGTTCCCGGTGGGCTCGTCGGCGAGCAGGATCTTCGGCGAGCCGACGATCGCGCGCGCGATCGCGACCCGCTGCTGCTGCCCCCCCGAGAGCTGGCTCGGGAAGTGGCGGACGCGCGAGGACAGACCGACCCGGTCGAGGGCCGCGAGGG
>Ga0070671_100000709_pt1 | contig 23948 bp, 18 predicted proteins | sample KBSS73metaG_FD_65341 | JGI IMG/M metagenome (GOLD analysis project Ga0070671, IMG submission 65341) | Switchgrass rhizosphere microbial communities from Kellogg Biological Station, Michigan, USA - KBS S7-3 metaG | ecosystem: Host-associated > Plants > Roots > Rhizosphere > Soil ...
GAACAGCTCGTGGACGAGATCGTCCGGGGTGTCCTCGACCATCTTGATTTCTTCAAGGACGACCTTCTTTTCGCGCGCGATGTCCTCTTCCGTAAAGGCGGGCCGGCGAACGATGTCCGAAAGCACGTCCACGGCGAGAGGCAGATGCTCGTCGAGCACCTTGATGTAGTAGCTCGCGTACTCCTTCGCGGTGAACGCGTCCATCTGGCCGCCGATCGAGTCGATGGTCTGCGCGATGTCTTCAGCACTGCGTGTCGCGGTGCCTTTGAAAAGCATGTGCTCGACAAAATGAGCGATGCCGCTTTGCGCCTGCGGTTCGTGCCGCGATCCGCGCGCGAGCCAGACACCAATGCTGACCGACCTCACGTGGGGCATCCGCTCTGTCAGGAGTCGGAGACCATTCGGAAGCACGTCGCGAACGATAAGTGGTTGTGTCACGAATGCGTGGGAGTTGAGGTCAGCGTCGATCAGCGTATTTGCGGCCATGCCGCAAATCGTTGACAGACATGGAATTAGAAGAACTGGCGCATGATAACACGCGCACGAATTGCGCCGCAAGGAAACTCGCGGTGGGTTTTCACACGACTGCTAGAATCGATCGCTTGGATCTTGCAGCAAACGCAGCACATAGCATGAGCGCTTCGCGCGTGAACGTGGCCGAGCTGGATCTCCAGGAGCTAGAGCGTGCCCTTGAGGCGCGCGGTCGGGAACAGTTCCATGCGCGACAGCTCTACCGCTGGATTTACAAGCGAGGTGTCCTCGACTTCGAAGCGATGACCGATCTCTCGAAAGAGTTGCGCGCCAGGCTTGCGGAGGAGTTCGAGGTCGTCACACCTCAGGTGGTGACCCACAGCCAATCCATCGACGGAACGCGGAAGTTTGTACTCGAGCTGGCGGACGGACGCCGCATCGAGGCCGTCTTCATTCCCGACACGCCCGCGATGACCTTCTGCATCTCGACCCAGGTCGGCTGCGCAATGGGATGCGGGTTCTGTCTCACCGGGAAGATGGGTCTCGTACGCAATCTGACGGCTGGAGAAATAGCCGGGCAGGTTCGAGTACTTGCTGCTGCGACGGGGATGCTCGACCACGCGTTCAATATCGTGTTGATGGGCATGGGAGAGCCGTTGCACAACTACGACAACACGATGAAAGCGCTGCGGATGCTACATTCCGAGCATGGACTCGCGGTTTCGCCGCGTCGCGTCACGCTCTCCACAGTGGGCATCGTTCCAGGGCTGAAGCGGCTCGCCCAGGAACCACTGATGCCGAATCTCGCCATCTCGCTGCACGCGACCACCGACGAGCAGCGTACCGAACTGGTCCCGCCAAATCGAAAGTATCCGCTGGCGGAGATCCTCGACACGTGCCGCCGATTCCCCCTGAAACGGCGAAGTCGCATTACCTTCGAGTACGTGATGCTGAAGGGCGTGAACGACTCAACGGACGATGCGCGCCGCCTTGCCCGGCTGCTGGCCGGGATCAAAGCCAAGGTGAACTTGATCCCGCTCAACCCCGCTCCAGGGATTCCATACGAGCGGCCGTCCGACGCGACGGTCGACCGCTTTGCGCAGATTCTCGCGGATCGCCATCTGACGGTTTCCGTCCGCAAGAGCCGCGGTCAGGACATCCGTGCCGCGTGCGGCCAGTTGATTATCGAAAGCAGCGAAAGGAAATCGGCCGCGCAGCAGATCGCTGCGCTAATGCGCTGAAGGCGTAACAACCCCCGACAGCGGATTCGCTTCCTCGATCCTGACGGTGACCCACGAATTTCGCGGTTGGGAATTGCGGATGCGAACCTTCAGGTAGTTTCCGGTCACAACAGACGCTCCGTCATCCACGGTCAGTGCCTTCATCATCTGACCCACCTGCTTGCGGCGGAATTGTTCGGACTTGCAAGCGACGATCTCGCGCAAGGCGCGTCCCCGATCACGAATCAGGTTGCCGCCCACCTTTGACGCAAGCGCGGCGGCGACGGTGCCCGGGCGATCCGAGTACGGGAACACATGCGCATAGGTGATTGGGAGCGAGTCGAGCGTGCGTGCGGTCGCCTCGAAATCGGCGTCTGTCTCGCCTGGGAACCCCACGATGATGTCCGTCCCGATCGCGGCGTTGGGCAGCCGCGCGTGAATAGCCTCGACCACACCCCGGAAATAACCAACGGTGTACGGCCGACGCATCGCTCGGAGCACGGCATCGGACCCGTGCTGCAACGGCAGGTGAAAATGCGGCGCGATGCGAGGCGATTCCGCGGCGATGTCGATGAGGGTCGGCGTGCAATCCATCGGCTCGAGCGAACTGATTCGAAACAGCACGTCGCCGCGCCACTCGCCCAGGTTCCGCACAAGTCGGGTCAAGTCGGTTCCGTCGTTCAAATCGCGTCCGTATGAGCCGAGGTGAACGCCAGTGATGGTGATCTCCCGGTAGCCAGCGTCTACCGCGCGACTCACCTCGCGGAGAACTTCGCCAATCGGGCGCGAACGGCCGTTGCCGCGAGTCGTCGGAATGATGCAGTAGCTGCACTCTTCATCGCATCCGGTCTGGACGCGAAGGGTGAGCGCCGTTCGTCCTGCGACGCCAGGTTCAAGCGTCATTCCGCAGGGTCCATCGTCGCCGTTGAACCGTTCCGCGGTTGTCAATTCGTATGCGGCCTCGAGATCTCTCACCAGCGACTCTTTTCCGTCGTTGGCGATGACGCGAACCACGTTTGGCAACTCAGCCACGTCGCCGGGGCGTCTCGTCGCGTAGCAACCGGTGACGACCACTCTCACATCGGGATTGGCGCGCGCCACTCTGCGGATGGTTTGCCGGGCACCCTGATCGGCGGACGCCGTCACCGAACAGGTGTTGACCACTACCAGGTCAGCATCTTCAGGCGCGGCCGCGACATTGCCGCGGCGACGCAACTCGTCTTCAATCGACAGAGAGTCGGCCTGATTGACGCGGCAGCCGAATGTGACGATGGCGTACTTCACTGGAGCGTAGTTGGCGCGTGTTGATTGACCGCGGCGACGGCCTTGCGGCCGATATCGCGGCGGTACTGCATTCCGTCGAAGCTCACCTTCGAGACGGCGTCGTACGCCGTGTCGATCGCCTGCTGGTACGTGGCGCCCCGGCCGACAACGGTCAGCACGCGGCCGCCCGCGGTGACAAGATGCCCGTCCTGTCTAGCAGTGCCAGCATGAAACACCACTGCGTTCTTGACGTTACCTGCGCTATCAACGCCCGAGATGAGCTTCCCGGTTTCGACGCGGTCCGGGTAACCACCGGCCGCGAGCACGACGCCGACATGAACATCGCTGCTGAAGCGCGCGCGCCGCCGCTGGAGCGCCCCGTTCGCGGCGCACATCAACAATGACGAGAGGTCCTCGTCCAGCATCGGCAGAATGACCTGTGCTTCCGGGTCACCGAAGCGGACGTTGAATTCGACGACCTTTGGTCCATCAACGGTCAACATCAAACCGACGTACAGAAACCCCCGATACGGATGTCCTTCTCGGGCCATTCCGTCGAGCACGGGTTCAACAATCGTGTCGACGACGAGTTGCTCCATCTCCGCGGTTATCAGAGGACTCGGTGCAAAAGCACCCATGCCCCCAGTATTGGGCCCACGATCGTCGTCGAAGACGCGTTTGTGATCCTGCGCTGACGACAACGGCATGAAGGAAGCGCCGTCAGCAAGCACGAAGTACGACGCTTCCTGCCCGGACAGAAATTCCTCGAGTACCACCCGTTCACCTGACGCGCCGAACTTGCGGCTCACCATCACGTCGCGTATGACCGCCTCGGCCGCGGCGCGATCTTCAACGATGGCGACGCCTTTGCCCGCTGCGAGGCCGTCGGCTTTGATCACGAGGGGGTAACCAAACTCACCGCTGGCAATCTGCGCGAGCGCTTGATCCGCTGAGTCGCACGTTCGAAATCTCGCGGTGGGCACCGCATGTCGCGCCATGAAGACTTTCGCGAACGCCTTGCTCGATTCCAATGCCGCTGCTGCCGCCGTCGGTCCGACGATTGCGCGCCGTTGCGTGGCAAACAAATCGACGACGCCATGACTCAACGGAATTTCAGGACCGACGACCGTGAGATCGACGTGTTCACGTTCGGCAATGGCAAGCAGCGCGTCAGGCTTGCTCGGATCCGCGGGAAAACAACGTGCGATCTCCGCGATTCCAGGATTGCCCGGTGCGCAAATGATCTGCGCGACACCGTGCTCGCGCGACAATTTCCACGCGAACGCATGCTCTCGAGCGCCACTGCCGATGACCAGAATTTTCATGGATGCTCGAGGTAACTATAGCGACAACAGCAACTTAGAGGGAATTTTCTGGGCGGAGCGGATGGAGACTATTCGGGCTCCGAATAGCCGGACTATTTCGTTGACGCGGCGAGGTAATGCGCCCTAGAATCCGCGCCTGCCCGTGCTAGCGTAGCATGTTCGGCCTTTTCAAAAGGTCGTCACGTCAGGGCGATGGTCGCTTCGACGGGCAGCTCATAACAGGAGCGCTTGGCGCTTCCTGAAACAACCCGAGTAAGGGGGGTGTGGTAACGGGTGGCTGAAGTCAAGATTCAGGAGGGCGAATCGATCGAGAGCGCTCTCCGACGGTTCAAGCGGAAGGTGCAGCAGGAAGACATCATCAAGGATATCAAGAAGCACTCCTTCTACTTAAAGCCGGGCGACAAACGCCGCGCGAAGCAGGCGCTGGCGAGAAAGCGTAATCGCAAGAAGCTTCGACGCGAATCTGAGTAACACGGCGGCGGAGCGGGACCGACGACGAGTAAAGGTGGCGACCGATGGAGTTCCAGGACAAGGCCCTTAGGTGTGTGGACTGCGGGTCAGACTTTATCTGGACGGCCGGTGAACAGCTCTTCTTCGCCGACAAGCAGTTCAAGAACGAGCCGAAACGCTGCAAGGCGTGTAAGGCCAAACGGGCGAACCGCGTGAACGCGGGCACTTCGATGCGCGATCGGATCGAGACGCAGACAACGTGCTCCGCGTGTGGAAAGGACACGACTGTGCCTTTCCGTCCAACGCAGGGACGTCCCGTGTTCTGCAAGGAGTGCTTCCAGCAACGGAAGTTCGCGGGCGCCGGCGGCTAGCCGCCTTCACTCAGGCGAGACAGGCGGGAAGGGTGGGAAGGCAGAAGGGCATCTTCCCGCCGTCCCGTCACGCCCGTCCCCATCCCGCCTTTATATAATCGGAGAACCATGCACATCGAAGAACGATCCGCGGGCGACGTTACCGTCCTGGATCTGAAGGGGAAGATGACGCTGGGCGAAGGCGACGAGCTGTTGAAGGACAAGATCAACAGCCTCGTGCAGCAGGGACGGCGCAAAGTCGTGCTGAACCTCGAAGGCGTTCCATATATCGACAGCGCCGGCCTCGGTGAGATCGTCCGGACGTACACGACGATTAGCCGGCAGGGGGGCAGCCTCAAGCTGCTCAACCTGACGAAGCGGATCACCGACCTGCTGTCGATTACGAAATTGCTGACCGTCTTCGAAACCTACGACAGCGAAGCGGACGCCGTCCGCAGCTTTTCTACGTCGGCGAGGGTGTAACGGCGCACTTCGACGTCGCACCGGAAGGGGCCACGGAGACTTCAGCTCGCCGTATCCGCCCCGTCGGGCCGGCCCAGTCGACTCCCGGGTTGCTGCTCGCCTCGCTGCGGCCCGAACAGTGGACCAAGAACCTGCTGGTGCTCGCGGGTGTCGTGTTCGGCGGACGCCTGCTGGAGCCGTCCGCGGACGTGAGCGCGGCCGCTGCGTTTGGTGTCTTCTGTGCGCTGTCGGGTGCCGTCTACCTGTTCAATGACGTTGCCGATCGCGAGGCGGACAGGAACCATCCGCTGAAACGGGAACGGCCGATCGCGTCAGGGCAGCTCGCGACGTCAACTGCGGTTGTGGCAGGAGTGTTCCTCGCGGGAGCCGGTGTGGGAGTCGCGTTCGCAGTCAATATGTCGTTCGGCCTCATTGCCGCGACCTATGTCGCGTCGCTGCTGCTGTACTCGTTCGCGCTGAAGCATGTCGTGATTGTCGACGTTTTGATGATCGCGGCCGGATTCGTCCTCCGGGCGATCGGCGGCGCGGTGGCAGTCGATGTTCCGATCGGTCACTGGCTGCTCGTCTGCACAACGCTGCTGGCGCTGTTCCTGGCCCTCAGCAAGCGCCGCCACGAGTTGACGCTGCTGACCGAGGGCGCCGCGGTTCACCGACGCATCCTCGAGGAGTATTCGCCGTATTTGCTCGACCAGATGATCGGCGTCGTCACCTCGTCAACGCTGATCGCCTACACGATGTATGCGACGAGCGCCGACACCGCGGAGAGGCTCGGAACCGGAAAGCTCGGCCTGACAATTCCTTTTGTTCTCTACGGGATATTCCGATATCTCTATCTGGTGCACCAGAAACGGGGCGGCGGCAGTCCCGCGGCGATGTTGCTGACGGATCGGCCCCTTCTGGTTTGCGTGGCGCTGTGGGCGGCGAGCGTCATCGCGCTGCTCTATACGCCGCTGGGTAAATGAATGTCTCCAGTCACGACGATTGAAGCTCCGGCGATTCCCGAGCCTGCTCCGCGCACGCAGACCGCGCGAGTGGCTGTCGTGCGAACCCGGCCGGAAACCGTGATCGCGGACTACGCGCGTGTCATGGACCTCGCTGGCTACCGCAACACGCTTTCACGCGATCGCGACACGCTCATCAAACTGAATCTCTCCTGGACGAAATACTTCCCGTCGTGCTCGTCACAGCCCTGGCAGGTCGACGGCGTCATCGGCAAGATGCTGGCGGACGGCTTCTCGCGCAGCCGGCTGATCCCGATCGAAAACAAAACGGTCGTCACCAACCCGCGTGAAGGATGCCGGAACAACCGATGGGAACCGGTGCTGCGCAAACATGGACTCAGTTTCCAGCCACTGACCGAAGTGGACTGGCAGGTGTACCGCTTCAAGAGTCCTTTGCTGAAACTGAACCAGATCTTTCCGGAAGGCATTCAGATCCCGGCGATCTATCCGGGCCGGCAGATTCTGCATCTGCCCACCGTGAAGACCCACGGCCATGCCGTCATGACCGGCGCGGTCAAGAATTCGTTTGGCGGCCTGCTTCGAGAAGTGCGTCATTACGCGCACAAGTACATGCACGAAGTGCTCGTGGACCTTCTCTATATGCAGCGAGAGCTGCATCCGGCCGTCTTCACGGTGATGGACGGAACCGTAGCGGGAGACGGCGCCGGTCCGCGCACGATGATTCCGCGGGTGAAGAATCTTATTCTTGCGGCAACGGATTCGGTCGCGATCGATGCTATCGCCGCGCGTCTGATGGGCTTCGACCCGCTGTCGATTCCATTCCTTCGCATGGCGCACGAACGAGGTCTGGGCATTGCGGACCCACGGCAGATCGAGCTCGTCGGCGACGACGTGTCCGGCGAAAACTTCGGGTTTCAGACCAGGAAATCTCTCGTCATCTGGGGCGACCAGATGATCCGGAAAGGTTTTCTCCGTCCGCTCGAGCACATTCTTCTGCACTCGCCGCTGATGGTATGGGCGCCGTTCGCCTCGAACGTGTACCACGATATGGTGTGGTACCCGACGATCGGACGCTCCCGCATCCGAGAGTTCATGCGCACCGAGTGGGGCCAGTTGTTTAGAGAGTACTGACGCGATGGCGATGGATCACAACCAGGGACGCCGCGGACACTTTCATCGCGGCCGCCGCGGTCCCGATCGGCGCGGACCCGAACGCCGGCAAGGTCCTCCGCCGGATCCGGGGAACCGTCCGGAACGTACTGACCGCATAGACGTCGAACAGGTCATGCGCGAGATTCGCACGCGTATCGCGCAGCGAAGCGGCGTCGAGCTGTCGAACCAGCAGATTCAGGAACTCGCCGGGCGCCGGCTCGAGGCGATTCTCGATCCGCGCGGCCTCAAACCGGAGCTCCTCGATCAGCTTCGCCGCAGCGCCGGGGAGCGAGCCGTCGCGGTAGACGTGACGCCGACCAGCGGCGTGCAATCGTATCCGTTCGACGAAGCGACGCTGTACGATTCACCGAACGCGCTGCTCAGGTTCTTCCGCAAGCTGCTGAATCCGCTGTTGCGGCTGATGTTCAATCCGACGCCCATTGCACACGCATTGGCTGTTCAGTCGCGCCTGAACGCGGAGATTGCCGCACGCGAAGCCGAACGTGATCGGCGGCAGGCCGAATGGAACGCGCTCCACTTCGAAATCCTGCAACGGCTTGCACTCGAGGTTTCTCGAGGCAGCATTGACGCGCAGAACTTGATGCTGCGCGTCGAGTCGCTCGCGGCGAAGGTCGACTTCAACGACCGGCGGGTCCGCGCAATGGAGGGCACCCAGGTTCGGACGGTCGGGCGTCCTCAAGAGACTGCGCAACCCGGACCGACGGCGCCGAGTCCTCCCGCCGAGCCGACCCCCGCACAGCAGGCTCCTCCTGTCCAGTCCGGAGACGCCCCTCGTCGCCGCCGTCGCCGCCGGCGCGGGCGGCGCGGCGCCGGTATCACGGTTCCAGCCGACGCGAGCAGCGCTCCGATGCCACCCGGTATGGACGCTGGCGAAGAGGACGGAGACGTCGACGAGGGTTTCGAAGACGAAGCGGCGCCGGAGGCGCCTGCCGCCGCAGCGCCGCCAACCGAGGCAGAGACGAGCGCGGCGCCAGAGCGGCTCGCTGCGTCTGAACCGGTCGTCACGTCTTCGCGCGCGACCGAGTCAGAACCGATCGCCTCTGAACGTATGACGCCGAACGACGAAGCAGCGCCTCCCGCGGAACCCGTCCGCGACAACGAGCATCCACGCCCCACGCCGGAAGAATGATCAGCGAATGAAAGTCGCGATCGTCGTGCAGCGATACGGCGCCGACATCAGCGGCGGCGCCGAATTGCATGCGCGGTACATCGCCGAACATCTGGCGCGGCACGCGGATGTGCGCGTGCTCACCACTTGCGCGCGCGATTACCTGACCTGGCGCAACGAATTTCCTCCGGGCGTCGACGAGGTCAACGGCATCGTCGTCGAGCGGTTTCCAGTGATGCGCGAGCGGAACGAGGCGGAGTTCGGCCTTCGCTCTGATCACGTCTTCAGCCGACGGCATTCCCTGAACGACGAACTGGACTGGCTCACCAGTGAGGGGCCGGCGAGCCTTGCCCTGCTCGACCGGCTCGCGCGCCGCCGCGAGGAGTTCGATTACGTCCTCCTGTTCTGCGCGCGCTACTTTCATTCGTATCACTGTGCACGTATCGTTCCGGAGCGTGCGGTCCTGGTGCCAACGGCCGAACGGGATCCGGCGCTCGGCCTGGCGATGTTCGGACCGATCTTCAGAGGCGTTCGCGCAATCATGTACAACTCTCCTGAAGAGCAGCAGCTGATTCGCGCGGTCGCCTCGAACCAGCATGTACCCGGCGTCGTCGTCGGCATCGGGTCGGATATTCCGGACACCGTCGATCCTGAACGCGCGCGTGCGAAGTTCGCGCTCACCGGTTCGTACGTGGTGTATGTCGGCCGGATCGATGCGAACAAGGGATGCGCGGAGCTATTCGATTTTTTCGGTCGCTACACGGCGGATCGGGACGACCCGCCGCCAACACTTGTCTTGATTGGACAACCGGTCCTGAACATTCCCAGGCACCCTTTCATCAGACACATCGGCTTCGTGGACGACCGCGATAAGTTCGACGTCATCGCCGGGGCGACAGCGCTTGTGATGCCTTCGTATTACGAGAGCCTTTCGATGGTGGCGCTGGAGGCGTGGGCGCTCGGCAGGCCTGTGATCGCCAATGCGCATTGCGACGTGCTGCTTGGGCAGTGTCTTCGCAGCAATGCCGGCTTGTACTACGCAAACGCGGAGGAATTTGCCGCCGTTCTCGAGCGAGTGCTTTCAGACGCCGTCCTCGTCGATCGTCTCGGACGAAACGGTCGTCAGTTCTACGAACAGCATTACAGCTGGCCCGTGATCGAACGAAAATACCTGGATATGTTCGAGTTCCTGTCGTCGCATCCGCCGATGCACCGGATGGAACGCAAGGCCGGCTGGCTCGCCCGCAGGGTGCTGTCCTGCCGTGCCGCGGCACAAGTCGTGGACGAATTGCCGTCAGGACCTGTCATCGATGCGGACTGCGACCCTGGGGCACCTTCACCCGCGGCCGGCTTCGGCGAACGGGGCATGTCCGATTCGCAAAGCCGCGGAGCCGTCGCATGAGGCTCGCGCTCGTCACACCGCGTTACGGCGGTGAAATAACCAGCGGCGCCGAGCATGCCTGCCGTCTGCTCGCGGAGCAGTTGAGCCTGCGCCACGACGTCGAAGTCCTGACGACCACCGCGCGTGACAAGCGAACTTGGAAGAACGAATACGCAGAGGGTGCAGACCGCATGCGCGGCGTGCTGGTGCGTCGGTTTGCCGTCAATCAGCCGCACGACGCGAACGCATTCCGTCAGTTTTCGGATCGGATCCTCGAGGCGCCACGGTCGAAAGCCGAAGAAATGGAATGGGTCCGCCGGCTGGGACCGTCCGCGCCAGGACTGATCGAACACCTCAAGCGCCAGCAGCGCACGTATGACGCGCTCGTTTTCTTCTCGTTGATTCACTGGACGACTGTCCATGGAATCGCCGTCGCGCCCGAGCACAGCATCCTGTTTCCCTGCCTCCGACCCGGTCCTGTTCTCCGCTTCGCACTGTGGCGCGAGGTGATCGGATCGGCACGAACCGTCGGGCTGGTCTCCGGCGCCGAACGCAAGCTTCTGCACTCGTACATCGGCTGCGCACCGTCTCAGGAGGAATTGGTCGGCGTGGGAATCGACCCCTCACATCGGCAGGCCTACCCGAGGCATCAGCAGGATCCGGCGGACGAGCCCGCCGGCGATAACGACGTGGGCGCCTCGTCTGATGAGAACGTCGACCCGGACGACGACCGCGCCGACCGCGGCATTCCTTTTCGACGACGGCACCGACTCTACGGATCGATGGTGCTGTATGGCGGGCGCATCGAACCAGACAACGGCAGCGAGGAGATGCTCGAGTACTTCGACGCCTATGCGGAAAACGACGGCGACACGGCCCTGGTACTCATGGGCGTCAAGATGATGAAGGTGCCCGACGAACCGTACGTCCGCCAGGCTGGAGTGCTGCCGGACCGCGAGCGCATGGTCGCCTATGAAGCCGCCGATGTCACGATCGCTCCCGGCGCCGATGATCCGTTGGCCCTGCCGGTACTCGAAAGCTTCGCGGTTGGTACACCGGTCCTCGCCTGCGCGCGCAATGCGGCGGCGGTAGAACATTGCAGGCGTGCCGGGGCCGGGTTGTACTACGCGAACAAGCAGGAATTCGTCGAGGCGCTGCGCGCCCTCATGTCGCGCAGCAAACTGCGCGAGCAGTTGGGCGCAAATGGACGTCAGTACGTGCGCCAGTACTATCGGTGGGATGCAGTGTTAGGACGTTTTGAACGTCTCGTCACCCTGGTACGAGGACGGGGATGAGCCGTTCTCCTCGTCCTCGGCCGAGCCGCCGGTTTTCCTGCCGCGCCGCACGCCGATCTCATACCGCTTGATCATCTCGTTCAGCGTCGTCGGTTTGATGCCAAGAAGCTCCGCCGCGCGCTTCTGAACGCCGCCGGCGGCCTCGAGGGTCGTTTCGATCAACCGCTTCTCGACGCTTGTGATCACGTCCTTGAAGGAAATCCCTTCGGGCGGCACGACGAACTTCGGGATCTGAAACGCAGGCGCCGTCCGAACGTGCTCCGGAATCAGTTCCGGTCCGATGCGGGACGTCGTGGCGAGCACGACGGCCCGTTCCATGGCGTTTTCGAGCTCACGGACGTTGCCCGGCCAGTGATATTCCATCAGAAGATCGAGCGCTTCTGGCGCCAGCTCCAGGTGCGGCTTGTTGTTCTCGTCGCCGTATTTCGCGAGGAAGTGCTGGGCCAGCACCGGAATGTCTTCCTTACGCTGTCGCAGCGGAGGCAGGTAGATGTTGATGACGTGCAGCCGGTAGTAGAGGTCCTCGCGAAAACGACCGGCGTCCATCAGCTGTTTGAGATCGCAATTGGTCGCCGCAATGATGCGCACGTCGACCTTGATGGTCTCCATGCCGCCGAGACGCATGAACTCGCGCTCTTGAATCACGCGCAGCAGCTTCGCCTGCGTCTCGAGCGGAATGTTGCCGATTTCGTCGAAAAAGATGGTCCCTTTGTCGGCGAGATCGAGCAGCCCTTTCTTCGGATAGACGGCGCCCGTGAACGCACCCTTGACGTGGCCGAACAGCGTCGACTCGAGGAGCTCGGGTGGAAGATTGCCCGAGTTGACGGGCACGAAGGCACGATCCGGCCGCGACGAGTGCGTATGAATGGCGCGCGCGACGAGCTCCTTGCCCGTACCGCTTTCGCCGGTAATGAGCATCGTCGAGCGGCTCGGCGCCGCCTGGATGATGAGGTCGAACACCTGCTTCATCTTGGGGCTGCGCCCGAGGATGCCCGCGAAGTTCTGCGTCTGCGCCTGCAGGTTCTGTTTGAGCGCCGTGTTTTCCGCGATCAGCTGACGCCGTTCGACGGCGTTGCGAACCACGACCAGCACTTCGTCGTTCTTGAACGGCTTGGTGATGTAGTCGAAGGCGCCGCGCTTCATTGCCGCAATCGCATTCTCGACGGAAGCGAATGCCGTGATCATGATGACCGGCAAATCGTCATCGAACTTCCGCAACTCCTGCAGTACCGACATCCCGTCCATGCCGGGCATCATCACGTCGACGATCACCGCGTCGAACGGGACGGACTTCACCAGCTCGACGCCTTCCGAGCCGGTTAACGCCACGCGTACGGAGTACCCTTCACGCACGAGGAGCGTCTCGAGGATCTCCCGCATGATCTCTTCGTCGTCGATGATGAGGACGGAACCGTTACGAGCCATGGTGGTGCTTCTTGCAGCGGCTACTGCGCCGCGCGTGCCTGACGTTCGGCGGGCGCGGATGGAAACCTCAGGGTAAAGCGGGTCCCATGGCCGACGCTGCTGTCGCAGTCAATCGTGCCGTGGTACTCGCGAACAATGCCGTAGGTGATCGACAGGCCGAGCCCCGTCCCGCGACCAATCGCCTTCGTCGTGAAAAATGGATCGTAGATACGCGCCAAGTACTCGCTGGGAATTCCGGATCCCGTGTCCGCAACCTCGACGATCACCTGTCCGTCTTCCGCCCGCGACGCGATTGACAGCCAGCCGCCTTTGGGCATCGAGTCCTTGGCGTTCAGGAATAGGTTGAGAAAGATTTGCTGAAGCTTCTGTTCGGCTCCGGCAACCGGCAGCGGCTGTTCGCTCAGCTCACGCCGCACCGCAACGCGCTGGAGCTGGAACTGATGTTCCAGCAGTGACAGGACATCCGCGATCACGGTGTTGATGTCGACGATTGTGGTGTCGGTCGCCGCCGCGACACCGGGGCGCGCCAGGTTCAGGAGACCGTTGACAATCTTGGCGGCCCGGAACGTCTGCCGCTCGATCTTTTCAAGCACTTTGGTGCGCGGATCGTCCGGATCCGCTCCGTCGAGCAGCATCTGGGTGAAACTCGATATCCCGGTCAGCGGGGTGTTCACCTCGTGGGCGACGCCTGCGGCGAGTAGTCCAATCGACGCCATCTTCTCGGAGATCTGCAGCTGCTCTTCCAGCTGAACGCGACGCGTCACGTCCTCGATGATGACGATCGTACCGACGGTCGTGATGCCACTGCCGTCCGCGGCGCGCAGCGGCACTATTGCCGCGTTCACGATCAGCGGCGATCCGACGTCGTGGCGCCGCCCGAATTGCAAACGCGACAGCGTTGTCCCCTCCGGCGAATCGCGCCTCGCCGCTCGAAGCGCCTCGACAAATGGCACGTCGAACACCTCGCCAAGCCGCCGGCCCGTGGCGTCGCCTTTGGACATGCCCGATAACGCTTCCATCGCACGATTCCACCGGACCACGCGGTCGTTCAGATCGAGCACCAGCAGGCCATCGTCAAGCGATTCGAGAATGTTTTCGTTGAACGCGCGCATCCGATCGAGCTCGAATGCCTTGACGTGCAGTTGCCGATAGAGGCGCGCGTTTTCGAGTGCGGTCGCAATCTGCCCGGCAACTGCGGAGAGCAGCGCCATGTCCTCGCTGTTGAGCGGTTCGCCGGTCTCCTTGCGACCGACGGCGAGCACCGCGATCGAACCCTCTTTCGAGATGCAGGGCACGAAGTAATACAGCCCGGCATCCCGCCAGAATTCGACTTCCTCGCCGGAGAGATGCGCTGAGGCAATTGGATCGTCGAGCCCAACGATGTCGCCTGCGGCGAGGCGTTCGCCAATACCGGACCGCTTCGGCAGCAGCGGGGGATGAGCGTCCCCGAAGCCGGAGGCGCGCACCGATTCATAGTGCGGCGCCGACTCGTCTTCGAGCATCAGCGCCATGCGATCCACGAGCAGGGTTTCGACCACACGCGAGACGAGACGCTCGGCGAGGCGGTGCAGATCGAGATCGCTGTTCAGATCGCGCGCAAAACCGACAAGCGCCCGCCGGTAATCGTAACGATCTCGGTAAAACGCGCGATCAAGCACGTTCTGCACGGCGTTCTTCACGGGCGGGGCGAGCAGCAGCGCCACAAGCGTCGCGAGAAACGCAATGACCCAGTTGTGCTCGCGGTCCCCTTTCAGCCAGACGCGCTCCACGCCCTGCAGCATCAAGGCGTAGATCGCCACGATCGCAGCGAGCGCCGCCGCGTAGACGAGGGCGCGCTTGACGATCACCTCGATGTCCATCAGCCGGTAGCGCACGATGGCGGAGGCATAGGCCAGCGGAATCAGACCAAGAGGAACCGCCGACAGCTGCATCGGCAGCGACACGTCCATCCCGAATGCGAACGGAACCGCGTAGCCAAGCGCGAACGGCGCGCCGCCGAGTGCCGTGCCCCACGCAATCCATCGCAGCTGCCTGCGTCCGGTGATGGAACGCACCTCGGTCAGCGCGCGTACGAGGGCGGCAAGCGATGCGAACAGGCAAGCGGCCAGGTACAACGATTCGAGACGGTCGAGCGTCGAGAGCCACTGGACGACTCGAATCGAGTCGCTGCCACCACGAGCGAGCGCGTTCACATGCGCAAGACCGAGCAGTACGGCCGGTACATAGGCAAGCGGTATCGTTGCGTGTCCGATGCGACCGGCCGTCCATCGACGCGTCCGTTCGGGGAACACCAGCGTGAAATGTAGAAAGAGCGGAGGCAGCACGAGCATCGACACCGCGTCCGCCCAGTAGAAAAACCAGTCCAGGCGATCGAGCCGGCCGCTGAACGAAAACGTGAACACGCCGAAGAACGCCACACAGAGCCAGAAGAAATGCAGCGTCGCAGGATCGCGCGGACGGCGCAGCCGAACGGCCGCGCCAATCAGCAGCGTGAAAATACCGACGACGGCAAGGAAGTAGTAGAGAGCGCGCGGCCCGCTGGGAATCGGTGCCACTCGCAGCTCGACTACCTCCCGAGTGCCGAGCCGAAGGATCGTATAGCGAGCGGATTGGCCGGCTTCAGCATCGCGCAGTAATTGCTCGATGTCCGCCACCTGCTGAACCGGGCGGCCGTCGATGGCAATCAATACGTCACCGCGCCGGATCCCGGCGACCGATGCTCCCGTTCCCGGCGCTATGTCGGCAGCGATAACTCCTTCCGGCTGCGCCTTCCACAACACGCCGTCCTCGACGGCATGCGACGTCGCACGCGCCGACACGTTCGCGATACCGAGGCACAGCAGTGCCGCGACAACCACCACTGGCAGAGTGGGACCCCGCCACGGCGTCCACGTGCGCGACGCGTCCGAGTTTCGTTGAAGCCTTCTCATCCTGCGTAGGGCCGGACCAGAGACACGCCGCCCCTTCATATGCGCGGGGCGATCGGCGGTCCGCCGAACGGCAGCAAACGATATACCACCAGTGTCGGGATAGCGTGGGTCGTAAAGCACGTTAATTCAGCTAGTTACCGGAATTAAGAATATCAAAGGCGCGGCGGATCCAACCGACGGAAGCCCCCATCCAAGTGAATGGAGAGTCGGCCGGCTCAAAAAGGGGCTTAAAAACGGACCGTGACGCCGCCCAGGACGTGTTTCGGCGGACGCACAACCTGCAGTTCGTCGTAGACCGAAGTCTCGAGCAGGTCTTCCTGAAACAGGTTTCGAACCGCGATGATCATCTGCCACTGAGCCGACGCGAAGTCCAGGAACGGGAGCGCCTGGCTCACTTCGACATCGAAACGCGACCCGAAGCGTGGTCGGAATGTTGCGGCGTCCGGACTCGTGAAACCGGAATTCAGCTTGTAGATGACGAAGACGTGGGTGTCCAGGCGCGGGAGATCGCTTTCAATCGAGGTCGTCAAATCGTGCAGTTGCTCGAACTGGCGGCGCACCACCGACGGCATCACCAACGCGACGCCTGCGGACGCGGCGGACGGTCGAAGCCATTCGGTATCGGTCTGCGTGTAATCAACTGACGCGCGGATGCCATCCGCCACGGTGCGGCTCACGCTGACGCCCCACCCCCGCGCATCCACGTCACCGGTGTTGCCGATGTAGTAGTGACCGATCCCGGCCGGCGACGCGCCGGGAACGGAGAGGCCGAACAACGTGACCAGCTGATCGTTCACCTGCTGGCGGAACACGCGTACGCCGAGGACGACATCCTCGGCGAATGGCTGCTCGGCGGCAACCTCGTAGTGATCGATCTGCTCGGGACGGAAGCCAGCGCGAATAGACGTCGGTGAGAACGTCCGACCTGGAGGCGCCCACATTCCAGTCGAGGGGACAAGGAACTCTTCGGCGCCAGGAGCAATTTCACGTCGCGACACCAGGCCGCGGAGACGCAGCGAGCCGTGCGGCAGCGGCCTGGCAGTGACGCTGGCTTTCGGGCTCAGGAGCGTGTCGTTCGCCAGATAGTCATAACGCGCATACCGGGCGCCATAGCTCACGTCGACCCGCGGAGTGAGCGTCCACCGATCGAACGCGTACATCTCCCCCGCCTTGCGGCGACCGTCTGCCATCGCGGCAAGAGCGTCGGCGTTGCCGCCGAGATAACGCTGCATGGCGTACGACATGCCGGCGCGATAGCTGTGAGAGGAACCGGTCGGGTGCCACGAGTACGAGCCCGCGACGATCCAGGACGACAGATCACCCTGGGTTGCGCCGCCGCGCACGTTCCAGCTGCCCGTCATCGTCGGCGCACTCAACGACACGAACGCGACACCCGTCGGCAAGCCGTTGTCGAACGTAAAGAGATTCTGCGGGTGGTCGAACGAGGCGCTTGTCAGCAGATTGATCTGACCGTTCACCGGCAGGTCGGAGATGAAGTCCGACGCGAAACGCACCGGACTTCCAACGGCCTTGCCGACCGCTGCAAGCGAGCCTTCCACGAAGGACGTGTCGACAGGCGGTGGGATCGGCGTCGAGTCCAGATCCTTCAGCACGCTCCGTCGCAAGTGGCGCAATCGCCACGCGATTTCGCTCGTGCGATCCGCAGGTTCGTCAGCGACGGGTGCCGATTCGCCGACAGCACCGACGCCCGCCTGAAGTACTTGGGGCTGGTCGTCTTTGCCCGCCACCCTCGTCAGGGAAATGGAGATGTCGCGCATCGCCGTTGACACCTGAACGATGCGGTCGCGTGCGGATGCGTAGCCTTGCAGGTGAGCTCGAACGAGGTACGGACCGGCTGGCAGATCGTGCAACGTAAACCGGCCGTTGCGGTCGGACACGGCAAATGCACTGGTGCCGCCGAGCGCGGAGATTACGGCCCCCGCCAGTGGCTGCGCGCGTTCGTCGAGAACGACGCCGCGCAACTCGGTCTGGGTCAGTGATGCGAGTTGATGATGCGTGGGGGTTGCGAAGACAGGCGCGCCTTGTGCGAAGGACATGGCGGGACTTGCGAGTCCCGCCACGATCACAAGCACCGCGAGTGGGCGCACCGTCACATCTTACGCCTTAAGACGCCAACACCGTGAAATTGACGTTCTGCGTAACGGTTTTCCCGGACGGCTTATCCGTAATCTTGATTTCCAGCCGGTAGTCCCCGGGAGCGAAACTGACGAGCGGCACCTCGAGGAAATTCGGGATGCCCATCGAGACGTTGTACGGACTCTGGTTGTTCAGGGCCTGAGGCTGCGTCTTGTTGAAGAACTTTTCGCCATCGGCGGTCTTCTGGTTGAAACTGTTTTCGACCGTCAGGTCGGGCTTACCCGCAGCATCGCCACTCGCGCCGTATACCCAATAGACAACGCTGAGCGTATCGGTCTTCTTGTACTTGCCTTCCTTCGACGGAACGATCTGCATCTGGCCGAAGATGTACGGGTCGTTCTCGGCGGTCTGGCCCGCAGGCGCCGGCTGAATCCCGCTCGAAAGCAGCATGCTGCTCGTCACCAACTCCGCCTTCGTGAAGTCCGGAACGGTAAGTTCTTTCTTGAGCAGAGCGACGTGCGGCGTGTAGTTCTTGTCGATTTTTTCGACGGTCCCTTTGTCCTTGACCGCCACATACACGTCGTAATCACCTGGTTTGACCTGCAGGTATCGCGACAGCTTGCCGTCGGCTCCGAGTGATGTGAAGTCGAACTTTTCGAAGCTCCGTGCCGGACCGGCGTTTTTGTTGTCCTTGCCCTTCGCCGGCGCGGCGGCCGCCGCCGCACCTTTCGGCAGAACCGCGACATACACTGCCGCATTCGGGGCAGCCAGCTTGCTCTTGTCGACCGTCACGGTGAATGGCACGTATGTCGCTCCGTCGGGCGCGCGGAAGAAGTGATTGGAGTCCCACGTCACTCCAATGTCGGATGTCGCGGCGCCACGCCCTCCGGCAGTGTTGTCCACCACCATCGTGAGGGTATCGAAATCGACCTGCTCAGCTTTCGTACGCTTGACTTCCTTGCTCTTGTCGTCCGCCTTCTGCGCCACCATCGCGGACGTTCCAATACCGATGGCCAGCGCAGCGCAGAGAGCAACAATGCCTCTCATCTTCTTCATACCTCTCTCCCGGAAGGTGGAACTAACGAACAGCTGACGTGGCAGTCAGGAAAGTTCCCGAAATCGAATCCGCTGATCATAGGGATCCGATCGCGGATAAGTCAAACAACCCGCGTGCTATCATCGCTGCCCCCGCACGGGTCTACCGCGACTGGGCGCACTTGCCGGCCGGGGCTTTCTCGTGGCATGTCTCACCTGATGCGTTCCCACGTGCGGCACCCTTCCGACCCCGATCGTGCTCGACGCGACAACGCCGCGAACAGCTGCGTTGTGGGAAGGATGTCCCAATAAGCAATGGAACTCGACGATATTCTCGTGATCCTGCTCGCCGGCGGAGTGGGAGAGCGCCTGTACCCGCTCACGAAAGATCGAGCGAAGCCGGCGGTGTATTTCGGCGGGCCGTACCGCATCATCGACTTCACGCTCAGCAACTGCATCAATTCCGGCCTGCGGCATATCTACATCGCCACGCAGTACAAATCGCTGTCGCTCAATCGTCACATCCGCATGGGTTGGAATGTCGTCTCGGAAGAGCTAGGCGAATTCATCGAAATCCTGCCCCCGCAGAAGCGCGTTGGCGAGCACTGGTATCTCGGCACGGCCGATGCCGTGTACCAGAACCTCTATTCGATCACGCGTGAGTCCGCCTTGCACATCATCGTGCTCTCGGGCGACCACGTGTACAAGATGGACTACGCCAAGATGCTGCGGTTCCATATCGAGAAGAGCGCCGATGCGACGATCGCGACGATCGAGGTGCCAATCAGCGACTCGTCGCGCTTCGGCATCGTCAGCATCGATCAAGGGGACCGCGTGATCGGATTCGATGAGAAGCCGCAACACGCGACGCCGGCACCAGGCTCGCCCGACGCCGCCTTGGCGTCGATGGGCATCTACATCTTCCGCGCGGACGTGCTCGAGCGAGCGCTGGAAGACGACGCCTCGCGCGCCGACAGCCAGCACGACTTTGGCAGAAACATCATTCCGGCGCTGATTCAGTCGTCGCCCGTCTATTCGTACAGGTTCTACGACGAGAACAAGAAGGCCGCGAAATACTGGCGCGACATCGGGACGCTCGATGCCTATTTCGACGCGAGCATGGACTTGTGCCAGGTGAATCCCGAGTTCAATCTGTACGATCCGGAGTGGCCGCTCCGGACGTATCAGCCGCAGGCGCCCCCCGCGAAATTCGTCTTCGCTGCCGAGGGAAAACGCTGCGGCCAGGCGCTCGATTCCATCATTTCCAGCGGCTGCATCATCTCCGGCAGCCGTGTCTCGGGCAGCATTCTCTGTCCCAATGTCCGCGTGCACAGCTTCTGCGAGATCGAGCAATCGATTCTGATGCCCGGCGTGCGCGTGGGACGCCACGCACGGCTTCGCCGGGCCATCGTCGATCGCGATGTCCTGATTCCGCGCGGTGCGCTCATCGGATATAACGTCGAAGAAGATCGGCGTCGCCACACGATCACGGAGGGCGGCGTCGTCGTGGTCACGGCAGACGACGAGCCGCTGATTGGACCAATCACCGAGGACGCGCTGCGGGCGGAGGCGGAAGCGGACCGCGGCGGTGCGGCACAGGCATGAAGATTACGGCGATTCACGCACGCGAAATTCTCGACTCACGTGGCAATCCAACCGTTGAAGTCGACGTCACCGTCGACGGCGGGTTCGGCCGCGCCGCCGTGCCGTCTGGCGCGTCGACGGGCGAACGCGAAGCGCTCGAACTGCGCGACGGCGACAAGACGCGCTATCTCGGCAAGGGCGTCCTTAAAGCGGTGGCGCACGTCAACGGTGAAATCGCAGGCGCGATCACGGGCGCCGAGTTCGATCAGCGCGGGCTCGACGAGAGGATGATTGCGCTCGACGGCACGCCGGCAAAAAGCCGTCTCGGCGCAAACGCGCTGCTTGGTGTCTCGATGGCGGCCGCGAAGGCGGCGGCTGCCGCGGCGGGTCTGCCGTTGTACGCGCATTTCGCGCGACTCGCCGCCAGGAGTGGCAGCCCTTACACGCTGCCCGTGCCGATGATGAACATACTCAACGGCGGCGCGCATGCGGACAGCAGCGTCGACCTGCAGGAGTTCATGGTGATGCCCGCCGGCATTCCCACGTTTGCCGAGGCACTCAGGGCCGGCGTCGAAATCTTTCATGCACTCCGTGCGATTTTGAAGAAGGGTGGACACTCGACCGGCGTCGGCGACGAAGGTGGGTTCGCGCCGAACCTGCGTTCCAACCGTGAGGCGCTCGATGTCGTGCTCGAGGCGATTGCCAAAGCCGGCTACTCGGCGGGAGAGAACGTGTTTCTCGCACTCGACGTCGCTTCGAGCGAGCTGTGGGACAACGGCAAATACGTGTTCAAGAAATCCGGCGAACCGACGAGAACCTCGGCGCAAATGATCGAGCTGTGGGCCGATTGGGTCCGACAATATCCCATCATCTCGATCGAGGATGGACTCGCTGAAGGCGACTGGGACGGTTGGAAGGCGCTGACGACGGCGCTCGGTGATCGCGTGCAACTGGTTGGCGATGACGTGTTCGTGACCAACCCAGAGATTTTGAAGCGAGGCATAACCGATCACGTCGGGAACGCCTTGCTCGTGAAACTGAACCAGATCGGGACGGTCACCGAAACGCTCGATGCGATCGCGATGGCGCGCGCCGCCGGCTATGGAACCATCATTTCGCACCGCTCGGGCGAAACCGAGGACAGCACGATTGCGGATCTCGCTGTCGGCACGTCGGCGGGTCAAATCAAGACCGGTTCAGCAAGCCGCAGCGATCGGGTCGCGAAGTACAACCAGTTGCTGCGAATCGAAGAGGAGCTTGGCGGCGCGGCCCAGTACGCCGGACGCGCAGCGCTTCGCCAGCTCGCGGTAAGGTCCGAATGAAGGCGACTGCACCGGAAATTCGGTGGTCCCCTTTCAATAGGACACCACCGCAGCGTGGGTAGAGTCCGGCTTTAGCCGGACCGAGGAATCTATGCACCGTTTAGTGCTCGTGCGCCATGGCGAAAGCGTCTGGAACCAGGAGAACCGGTTCACCGGCTGGACGGATGTCGACCTGAACGACCGGGGACGCCAGGAAGCCGGCGAAGCCGGCCGTCTGATGACGGCAGAAAAATTCGAATTCGATGTGGCGCACACGTCCGTCCTGAAGCGCGCTATTCGTACGCTCTGGATGATTCTCGACGAGATGGACCTGATGTGGATTCCGGTTCACCGCTCCTGGCGTCTCAACGAACGGCATTACGGCGCACTGCAGGGACTCAACAAGGCTGAAACGGCTGCCAAGCACGGCGAAGAACAGGTCAAGATCTGGCGCCGCAGTTACGACATCCCACCTCCTCCGCTGACGCTCGACGATCCGCGCCATCCTTCACGGGATCGGCGTTACGCAAATCTTTCCGCGTCGGAACTTCCGTTAACCGAGTCATTGAAAGACACCGTCGCCCGGTTTTTGCCGTTCTGGCACGACACCATCGCACCCGACATCCGCATGGGCAAGCGGGTCATCATTGCGGCCCACGGCAACAGCCTTCGCGCGCTCGTGAAGTATCTCGACAACGTCTCCGACCAGGAGATTCTCGAGCTGAACATTCCGACGGGCATTCCGCTCGTCTATCTCCTGAACGAAGATTTGAAACCGCTGCAGAAGTACTACCTGGGAAATCAAGACGCCGTACAGGCCAAGATGGCGGCTGTCGCCAATCAAGGGAAGGCGCGTACGTAGAAAAGGCCGAAGCGCGTCGCGCTTCGGCCTTCCGAAACCTGATACCTACGAGTTCTAATTCTGACCTTCGACGGTCGGTTCTTTGGCCTCGTCAGCGCCGATCCGCAGCGAACGAAGGAAACGTTTGTCGTTCGCCGTCAGCTCGAACGCGCGGCGCGCCGGCAGCAGGCGTGCGGGGGTCGTGATCTTCGTCACGGCCGCCCCGTTGTTGCGGTTCACGAATCCGACCACCGCTTCGAGCGTCACCTTCATGTCGAAGCCGGCTTCGCGGGCTTTCGCCCGGCACGCTTCGACCTGGGGATTGTCGGCGACGGCAGCGGCGATCGCGTCGGCCAGCTCTTTTGCGAACCGGTTCACGACGTCATCCATACCTGCTTCCTCCTCAAACCGCCGCCGGGCCGGGATCCGGGGCGTCTCCCGATCCGAACCTGCACGAGCCGGGGAGGCACAGCAGGGATCGGGCGCCAAAAACGTTCATCTGTATGGGTTTAGCCTTATGGGAAGGCTATCGGCATTGTAGAGACACAACTGCAGAGTGTCAACGGTCCCCCACAAGGGGTTGGAGTAGAATCGCCGAGCACCACCATGACGAGCGGTCCGCCCGACCGGTTCTACCGCACGCCTGCCGACATTTCAGACCTGAATCCAGAGACGGACCTCGGCGCTCCCGGCCGGTTTCCATACACCCGAGGGGTCCAGCCGTCGATGTACCGCGGACGGCCGTGGACGATGCGGCAATATGCCGGGTTTGCCGATGCAACCGAATCGAACCGTCGCTACCGGTATCTCCTGTCGCAAGGCGTCAGTGGGTTGAGCGTCGCATTCGATCTGCCGACGCAAATCGGCTACGACTCGGACCACCCGCTCGCGGCTGGGGAAGTGGGGCGCGTGGGCGTTGCCATCGACTCCATCGAGGACATGGCCGCGTTGTTTGACGGCATCCCGCTCGAGCGCGTCTCCACGTCGATGACGATCAACGCCACCGCCATCATCCTGCTGGCGCTCTACGTCGCCGTGGCGCGGCGACAGGAAGTCCCGTCGGGTGCTCTCGCGGGCACAGTGCAGAACGACATCCTGAAGGAGTATGTCGCCCGCGGCACCTATATCTATCCGCCGCGCCCGTCGCTGCGCATCGTCACCGACATCATTGCGTTCTGCGAGCGCGAGATGCCGCACTGGAATTCGATTTCCATCAGCGGTTACCACATCCGGGAAGCCGGCTCGACCGCGGTC
>Ga0070671_100000710_pt1 | contig 23937 bp, 21 predicted proteins | sample KBSS73metaG_FD_65341 | JGI IMG/M metagenome (GOLD analysis project Ga0070671, IMG submission 65341) | Switchgrass rhizosphere microbial communities from Kellogg Biological Station, Michigan, USA - KBS S7-3 metaG | ecosystem: Host-associated > Plants > Roots > Rhizosphere > Soil ...
TTGGAGGCTTCTACACACACGAAAAGGGTCTGATCGAACAGGATCTGGTCACGGTCCAACCTGGAACGATGATTGTGATTCCGCCGCCATCCTTCTTTGGTCCTACGTGGGCGCATCTAGAGTTGAAATCCAAGTATAAGGAAATCGCGGGCTTCGCGGATGCAACCGTCCACGTTACGGATCAGTTCGATGTTCAATTCGGCGGACGATACAGCAACAACGATCAATCGTCGCATCAAACCACAGAGGGGCCGTTCGCCGGGGGGACGACAGACTTTACGAACACGTCCTCTGAGCACGTTTTTACTTATTCGCTCGCGCCGAAAATCAAGCTGAACTCGAACACGACGCTCTACGCGAGGGTCGCGAAGGGATTCCGGCCTGGCGGACCAAATGCGATTGCGCCGAACGCACCGCCTTCCGTCCCGCGCACCTATCATTCCGACTCAACCGTCAGCTGGGAAGCAGGCGTTAAGGCGCAGTCGAACGATCATCGCTTCAGTCTCGACGCAGCCGCCTTCCATATCGTCTGGCAGGACATCCAGTTGTTCACTGTGGTCGTCGCGAACAACATCCCGTTTGGAGTGAATATCAACGGATCCGGCGCCAAGAGCGACGGCGCCGAGCTAACTGCCACTGCCCGGCCGCTCCCCGGGCTCGATCTGTCGATGAATGCGGCCTACACGAATGCTCGTCTCACGGACGATACGCCTCCGGAAGTTGGCGGTTTCAGGGGCGATAAGCTGCCCTTCACGCCGAAGTTCAGCGTGGCCTTCAACGGAGATTATCATTGGCAGATCGGTTCAGGGACGCGGGCTCATGTCGGCGCGTCGTGGCGGCACCTGTCGGGTCAGACGGGACCCTATGATCTGGCTTTCGTCACGGCGAATGGCCGCCAGCGGCATATCCGAGCATATGGCGTGATCGACTTGAACGCCGGTGTCGATTTCGGGCGGTTCGACCTCGAAGCTTACGTGAAGAATCTCGGCAATAGCCGAGGTGTGACGTCAGTCGCCGGGACCACAACTCCAATCTTCCCCAACGGAGCGATCGGGACTGGTATCATTCGTCCGAGAACCGTCGGGCTTTCACTCGGGTTCAATTACTAAAGGGATTCGCACGATGCGTCTGATCTCCTGGCTCGTTGCGATTGCGACGGCGGTCGCCATTCCGGCAAGCGCCCAGTCCCCCACGCAGCTCGTGCCGACGAAGCCGACCGCCGCCTTGCTTCCGACAGCTGCGCCGCCAGCCACGTCGGCAACCGGCACAAGCTCGCACGATCTCACCAAGGTCGACGTCGACGCATGGCTCGACGGCTATATGCCATATGCGATCAAGGCGGGGGGCATTCCGGGCGCCGTCGTGGTCGTGGTCAAGGATGGCCAGCCGCTGACGATGCGTGGTTTCGGCTATTCCGATCTCAAGACCGCCAAACCGGTAGATCCTAACCTGACGCTTTTCCGTCCGGGCTCGGTGTCGAAGCTATTCACTTGGACTGCGGTCATGCAGCAGGTGCAGGCAGGCAAGCTGAACCTCGACGCAGACATCAACACCTATCTCGATTTCAAGATTCCGCCGCGGAACGGCAAGCCGATCACGCTGAGCAATCTTATGACGCACACGCCTGGGTTCGCTGAAACCGCAAAATATCTGATCGATTTCGGCGAGAAGCATCCCAAGCCGTTAGGTGAGATTCTCGCGCGCGCTGTGCCTGACCGGATCTATGATCCGGGCACCATGCCGGCTTATTCGAATTACGGCGCTTCGGTCGCGGGTTACATCGTCGAGCGCGTCTCCGGCGAGCCGTTCGATGCCTATGTGCAGCGCCACATCTTCGCGCCTTCTGGAATGACGCATTCGACGTTCGACCAGCCGCTTCCGCCGGGGCTGCGGCCGTACATGGCGAAAGGGTACAAGCCCGGATCCAACGACCCTCAGCCATACGAGGTGATCGGCATGGCGCCGGCCGGAGCGCTGGCGTCGACCGGTGCCGACATGGGCCGCTTCATGATTGCGCACCTCAACCACACCTTGCTCAATCCGGCGACGTCGCAGCTAATGTATTCGAACGCCAACAGGCCGTATCCCGACCTGCCGGCGATGGCTCTTGGATTCTACCATGAGGACCGGAACGGGCTGAACATCGTCGGGCACGGCGGCGACACGGTCTTCTTCCACTCCGACCTGCACCTGTTCCTCGACAAGAATGTCGGCCTGTACATGTCGGTGAACAGCATCGGCAAGAACGGTGCGGCCCATGCAATGCGCGAGGAATTGCTGCAGCAATTCGCCGATCGTTACTTCCCGGCGCCTGCACAGAACCTTCCGACGGCCGACACTGCCAAGGCTCACGGTCAGGCGATGTCGGGTCATTATGTCAGCAGCCGCGCGGGCGGGTTCAACTTCCTCCGCCTCGCAGCGCTGCTTGGCGAAACTTCGGTCGGCGTCGACAAGGACGGAAAGCTGATCGCTTCATCTATCACCGACCTGTCCGGTTCACCGCGCGAGTGGCGCGAGGTGAAGCCGTGGTTGTGGCAGGAAGTGAACGGAGCCGATTACCTGCAGGCGATTCCCGACGGAAACGGCGGGATCAAGATGTTCTCGATCACGCCTTTTGCCCCGATCATCGAGTTCCTGCCGGCGCCGGCATCGCTCAACGCCGGCTGGATCTTTCCGGTGGCGGGTCTGGCCTTGCTCATCATCGTGATCGCCGCACTCGGCTGGCCGATCGTTGCGCTGGTGCGCAAGCGGTACAAGTATGTGTCGGACGTCAGTGGCCGTCCGCTGCAGCTGCACCGTGCCACGCGCGTTACGGCCTGGCTGCTGATCGCCCTCGCGGTCGGCTGGATGCTGGTGCTTACGGCGGTCAACAACGACCTGACGGCGCTCAACGGCGGGCTCGATGTCTGGATGCGCCTGCTGCAGCTCATCCTTATCGTGGCCATCGTCGGTACGCTGTTCGCGATCTGGAATGCCTATGTTGTCGCTAAGGCGCCGGGCAAGCATCGGCTTGCGACGATCTGGGCAATATTGATCGCGCTGGCCGCGGCGTTCCTCGTGTGGCTGTGCCTCGACCTGGGATTGCTGACGGCGAATTTGAATTACTGACAACGTGAACCGGGCCGGCGCGAACTCGGGAGGGGAGAGGCCGGCCCGGACCCTGTTCGGGCATCCGCCAGGACTGACCGTCCTCTTCACCACCCAAATGTGGGCCGAATTCTCGTTCTTCGGCCTCCAGGCTCTGCTCGTCTATTACATGACAAAGCATTTGGGGTTCGGGCAGGCCAAGTCGTCGCTGATCTATGGCGCGTATGGGGCGGCGGCTTTCTTCAGCCCCTTCTTCGGCGGACTGATCGCGGACCGGTGGCTCGGCCGCACCAAGAGCGTGATCATCGGCGGAGCGATGATGATGTTCGGCCATTTCGCGATGGCCTCCGAGGCGCTGCTCTTTCCGGCTTTGGCGCTCGTCGCGCTGGGGAACGGACTGTTCATCCCGCCGCTCGCGATTCAGGTCGGCAGCCTCTACGCCGACGACGACCCTCGGAAGGCCTACGCCTACAGCGCTTATTACATGGGCATCAATCTTGGCGGCCTCCTTGCGCCTTTAGTTTGCGGGACGCTGGGTGAGCTGTACGGCTGGCATTGGGGTTTCACCGCGGCGGGTGTCGGAATGGCGGCGGGCCTCGTCATCTATTGCAGCTTCCTGCGCCTGCTTCCGCCGGAGCCGAACCAGGCGCTGTTCGCGGCAGAGGCGCAACCCGACGCCGCGCCGGTGATCCGCGAGCATGTCTCGATCCTGCTGCTGATGGTTGCAATGGTGGTGCTGTTCCGCATCGGTTACGAGCAAAGCGGGAACGTGATTGCGCTGTGGGTGTCGGACTTCACGGATCGCTCGCTCGATCTGTTCGGGATGCACCGGACGATCCCCGCGACCTGGTTCCAGTCGATCAACCCACTGCTGATCATCATCGGCACGCCCATCCTGATTAGGATCTGGCGGCGAGGAAAGCGCAAGGAGACAACGGCGCATCTTCTGCGGCGGATGGCCATCGGTTGCGTCATAGCCGCTGCGGCGATGCTGACGATGGTCGTCGCTGCGGTGGCTAGCGGTCCGGAAGGCAGCAGGGTCAGCTCGTTGTGGGTCTTCGCTTATTTCGCGCTGCTCACCCTCGGCGAGCTGTTCGTCATCCCGGTCGGCCTTACCTTGATCGAGTCTCTCGCACCGGTGCGCTTCGCTTCGATGGCGATGGGCGGGTGGTACATCGCGAAGTTCCTCGGAAGCCTGCTCGCAGGATTCATGGGAGCCTATTGGCTGGTCATCCGGCCGTCTGCGTTCTTCGCTTTGGGAATGACCTCGACCCTGCTGGCGGCGGCGTGCCTCTATGCGATGTCGCGGGTGGTCAGGTCCAAGACGGCGGCAGCTACGAACTTACCATTATGAATGTAGCTATGACGGCGGGCTTTTTTGACGCCAAGCGCGGGTGAGTGGCGGCAAAGTCCCGGTATTTTGCCCGATGTACCTGGGCGCCTTTGCTCTTCAGTGATCAATGTAGTTCGTTCGGAGCGTGCCGAGCACGCGGAGGTATGTGACGTTGCTGCGAACAGGATGAGCGACCGACAAATCAATGACGACATCGAGATACTCGCGCGGATGGCCGCGAGGCTGGCAGGTCGCGACCCGGACGACAGGACGACAGTCAAGCTGGGGGACATCACCGCGTTCGACGACCTCGCCTGGCGCTATCCCGATTTCCTTGCCCGTGCGAATGCGGCTTACGATCTTCTCAAGAACGCTACCCTCACATGCCGCTCTAGGGTTGCGGGCCCCTAACTAGAAATCAACCTGCGCGCGCGCGCCGAATGTATCGACGCCATATTTGCGTTTGTTGATCGGACGAGTCGCACCTTCCGGGAATATCCCGGGAATGGGCGGGGGGCCGGGCACGGCCGCGGTGGCGGTGGGACCGCCGGTCACGTCGATGTGAGCATATTGCGCAATGAGGCGAACGGAGTCGGTCGGATCCCAGATTAGACTGCCTTCATAGCCAACCTGCCTGCCGCCATTGACGTAGTAGGGAGCGGCCAGCGAGGGCGAGCTATTGTCGACACGATCCCTCAGCTCGACATAGTCGATCCGGCCGTTGATCTGGAGGGCGCCCCAGCCACCTTCGTTCAGCGGATGAAGCACCTTGGTGTGGGCCCACGCGCCATTCTTGTAACCGCGCGTCTCGCCGGTGAAATAATAGCCGACCTCCGCATATCCACCCGTAAAGCTGGGATTGCCATTGAGAGCGACAGCTCCCTCAGGGATCGTATTGTTGCTGTTGCCGACGGCATTTTGTGCCGCGATTTCACTAGCGTCGTAGGCGTGACGCACCCAGAGCTTCTGCGCTTCCGCAGCAACGTGGAAACTCTTCAAGCGTGCGCCAAATTCGACGCCGACCACGTCATCACCCTGCGAGGCAATGTTGCCCGTGTTGACAAACCGCTGGTTGGTGATCTGGTTAAGCGGTCGCTCCTGATAGGTCTGGGCCAGCGACTCCCGCGTGTTGTCCCGATGCTGATAGCTCGCACCGAAATGCAAGCGAGCGTCACCAACCGTCGGTGAGAAAACGCCACGCGCCGATGCCTGCCATCCCGTGTGAGTGAAGTCACCGTTGTTGATCGGCTCGTTGAATATGCCTGCCTGAAATGTCCACTTGTCCAGCTTCTTGTCGTTCGCGCTGAAAGCGATCCCCAGCCGCCGGTTGTAATCGAAGGCATCCGTGAAGCCTGCGCGTTCCAGGAATGATGTGACCTTTGAGCTGGTCATCGTCTCGAGGCTGGAGAACGGATAGATGTTGCCGACCAGGGCGGTCACAGGGACGTTCGGGAAGTCATACGCGACGAAGATGTCTTCGTAGTCGACCGAGCCTTGGGCGAAGTTGACCTCGGCGTTGTAACGGAAGCCTCCAGGGAGCGTACCCTCCGCACCGAGCGTCAGCCGGCGAGCCCGACTGTTCCATCCGAGGTCCTGGTAGTTGATGCCGCTGACAGTACCGCGCAGCTGATTTCCGCGCGGGTAGCCATTGTAGCCCGCGTCCCACTGAATCAGCCCCTTTGGCCTGAATGTGAAGCCAGATCGCCTGTCCTCGAGTGCTGGCGAGACCTTGGGCTGTTTGGTCAATTCGCCCATCGAGGCCTTCACTTGTTCGATCGAAGCCTGCAGAGCTTCGACCTGTGCCTGCAGCAGTTTGATCTTAGCCTCCGCGTCGGCAAGCGCCTTCGCGTTGTTGTCGGGGGCACCGGTTCCGGGGAAGCCGCTTGGGCCGCTTTGACCCAGGCTGTTCGGGACTTTTGAGCTTTGCGCGTGAGCGGGAGCGAAAAATGCGAGGGCGCTGCCAAAGGCCATTAGGGGAAGGAGCTGCCGTCTCATCGGGGGCCTGACTTCCCGGGCCTCGTTCCAGTCTGAAAGCTCGGTTTCGCAGACAAGCAGGCCTCCCCAGCGATGCACGTGCGCCGCCAGGAGGGCAGCCTGTCTCGCTCTTATCTGCCCCGTCCCAATGAAGGGGACCATCGGCAATAACCCGCATCGAGTCGTGCAAACGAAGTATCGACGAAGGTCCGGAAGCAGCAGGACCAGAAGCCTAACGCATTCTAGGAGTGCGATGCAGGCCTTTCGACGGCGACCCCTCGGCCTTGTGCGCCGAGCCAGTGGTCGAGATCGCGACCGATGAGTCTGGCAAGGCTGCTCACGTCATCTCGCAAGAGATTACGGATCTCATCTTGGAGTTGCGGTGACAGGGTTGGCTTGCAAGCCTCGCGCTGGTTCCACTTCAACAACTTGCGCCGAATGAGGGTCAAGGCACGTTCAGGATAGGATCCATTCTTGGGCGCCGTTGCGCCAAAGCGGTACTGAAATGAGCTGCCGGCAAGCGCTGCTTTGGTAACGACCGTGGGGCGTTTCAGTGCTCTCTGCAGCCAACCATAACGGAAGCTGCGGGAAGGGCGATTTACCCGGAAGTCTCGAAACCCATCGTCATTCAAACCGAGGAAGCGCAGCAGGTTGCGGTATGCGGCCGCCGGGTCGTCGCGAAGCTCGTCGAAAAGCGCGATGTGGCATTTCTCGCGTCCAATCACCTCGAAGAAACGGCTTACGTGCTTACCGAGACGCGCCACTTCCAGATATTGCAGTTGTCGAGCGTCGATGCAGCTGCGCGGGATATTGCGCCCTTGCGAGCGCGCTTCCTGTAGGCGCCACGCCTCGGCAAAATCCGCAACGACTTCGTCGCCCTGATAGAGCAACCGCTGGTGAACGGACGGAAGCAGTTCAAACGGATCTCGCAGTGCGATAATGAACTTCGCCGAAGGCCACATTCGCAGCATCGGCAGCAACTTTTCCGGCGCGTAGAGGTACGAGATCGATCCCTCTGCTAGCAGTCCGGTGCCCGCATGACGGTGAGGGAAGAAGCGTTCCAAATAGCGCTTCTCGATCGTCTCGACGAGTTCGTCCGCCGGAACATCGGCTAGATCCACCAAGGTGAAGAAGTGCGGCTCCTTGATCTTGGAGAAGCAGATCTCCTCTCGCCGCTTCAGCCAGCGCGCGAAGGTTGTCGTTCCGCAGCGGGGCGCGCCAACGATGCATGCGATTGGCGGCACGTCTTCGCTGTGCCCGATGTTGCGCGCATTCGCTTCTCCCTCTGTCGAGGTGGCATACGACTGCCTGAGCTCAAGATCCCGCGGGGGTGCCATGACGCGCCAGCATCAGTTCGACGAAGCTCCCGGTGAATCAGTAATTATCCCGATCAAGCGCCGATCTTTCCGTCCAGACTCTATAATACTGTAGTCTCGGGGTCTAGTTTTGCGGTGGTTTAGAAGCAGTGGGCGCCACCGCGGCCGTCGCCGGGAACTTCAGCATCAGCTTATTGACTGCTGCATCGATGGCCCTCGTGTTCGGCTTCTGCGGATTGACGGTGTCGCTAGCCTGGCCGTGCCAAAGCGCCCGCTGCGTTTTGGTGTCGAAGGCGTCGAGTGACAGCTGGCCTTCCGTGTATTGGTACACGCTCGTCTGCAGACCGAACCGACCCCAACTTTCGATGTCGGTCTTGCTCTGCGCACCTGTCGTCAAGACCAGGCTTAAGTCGCCGCCGCTCTCCGCTTTGACATAGCCAAGCCCCGCAAGAGCCTGATCAAAGTCAGCGATCAGTTGCTGCGCGAGTACGGGATTGCGCAGGGCCCCGTTGGTCGTACTCACCCATGAGTAGGTCTTATAAGCACTGAAGTTCACGCCGGGCGCGGTGTTCGTCGAAATCGTCGCGCCAGCCAGCGCACCCGTTGAACAGAAGAGGCTCGAAGCGACGCCGAGCGCTAGCCATTGTTTGCGGTGCATTTTCGCGCACTCCTCCCAAAAGGTTTGCTGTGGTTCGGCGGTTATCTACAATTCGAGAAGCGGGCGGGATCGGGTAAAACCCGAAGCCAGAAGGTTTATCGATTTAGCGCGCTTCCAAGGATGACCGGAACATGCACCCACTCTTAGGGCTGCGGGCCTTCTCTGCTTCACCTCCGCCCCAGACGGATCCCCTCAAGGCCGAGCAGATACTCGAGGCCATGTCTGACTACATGGCGAGTCCGAACAATCTATATCCAGACCGTAGGGAGGCCGAGCTTATTCGGGATGAGGTTGAAACCTGCGCTCAGGAGAACCCGCGGCGAAGTGCCGTCAGTTCATTTCTTCGGGTACAACAGCGTGGTAACGACCCGCACACCCCAATGAGGGCCCAAGGCCGGCGTTGCGACATAATAACGGCCGCCAAATCCGATCGAGACGGGCTGCTTTCCGATGCGCACCAACTGAGCGATCGTTGCGTTGATCGGCACCGACCACTGCTTCGTCTTCCAGTCGTAAGTGCTCTCGGTGTTGAGGCTGTACGTGGTGGCGCCCTTGGTCGTGTACGCCAGGAACGGCTGCAGGAAGGTTGAGCTGACCGCCGGGCGGTCGTCGCCAGCGACGGACCAGATGTGATTGCCAAGGAATCCGACGGTTGTCTGGCCGAACTGCTTCAGCACGACGATGGTCGGACCCGCTCCCCATTTCTTGCCCGTCGTGTATTCGCTCGTCCCCGTCGGATAGAGGAAGACCGGACCGACACCCCAGATGATGCCGCCTGCGGTCGGCTTCTTGGGTGAGTAGAAGAAGCTCTGCACCACGTCTCCAAGCCCGAAGTCCGTGTCATGGTCTCCGCGAATGTTGGCCTGAGCGATGACCGGGAGGATGGTCCGGACGATGATGTTGGCATTCGTGGAGATGCTGATCGGGACGACAGGCTGGATATTGAGCGTGAACTTGCTGCCGTCGCCGGTGACCCCGGAGCCGACGTCCCAGTTTCCCTGAAAGGGCACGCTGATCAGTGAGGCGACCGGATTGGACAACTTCTTGGCCAGCTCTTGTGCCTCATCGGCGGGAGCCGCTTCGGCAGTCGGTTGGGCCTGGGTCGCGGCCTCCTGAGCGTGGCCTGGAGTGGCTGTCGCAGCCGCAAGGAGCAGTGCGACCTGACACAATGCACGATGTCGCAATGACCGAATCCTCTTCGCCGCGAGGTAAGGGTCGGCCAAGCTAAATAGGCTGTATCGGCGGAATATCAGGAGAAACCCGAAGCGGAGTCGGAGGAACTAGATTTCTCGCTTCAGTCGACCACCTCGGGCACCACTCCGGTCCGCGTCTCCATTTTGCTCAAGAACGCGCGGAGTATGCTGAGTTTGTCCTCTTCGCGCCTGTGAGCCAGGCGAAAGCGGCCGCTGTCCCATCCGCAATTGCCGCAGTTGCAAGGGCCGCCCAAGTGGCATTTGGGGGACAGTTCGAAAAGCCGAACGCTGAAGCCGTCACCTACTCGTCGCACAGACTGAACGCGATAGAGATGTCCTGCCTTGGGCATGACCGCGCTCTGCTTGAGAACCGGAGTGTCATCTATGCACTCAACGACATCCAACGCTCGTAAGTCGCACATGCCTCTGGTCCCTGGTTCGCGACACAAAACGTAGCGTAATATGGTTAATGGGTGATTGGCAGAAGGAGTTGGCGCAACGCCGCTACTTCTGCGCATGCGCCTTTCCCGCTTCGCATATGTTGGCAGGATGAATGCCCGGGATCATCAGCCGTTCCGGCGCCTAACCTATGAAGACTTTCGGGGTATCTCCTGATGGATGCGCTCCCCGGGCACGCTTAGCCACGAACCTGAGCGCTTACGCCCGAGGAGAATCTGAATGTCTGACTCGACCGACAAACTGTCGCGCAATGTTCTGCCAATTCCGTCCAAGCCTCGGGTCGGCCTGATCACATACGATGCCAAGGACCCGGACACACATTTCGCGCCGATCTCGCAACTTCGTCCGCCAAAAGGCGCGCCGAACGTACTCGTAATCCTGATAGACGATGCCGGTTATGGCTCTTCGAGCGCATTCGGTGGGCCGTGCCAGACGCCAAATGCTGAGAAGCTGGCGGCCGGCGGTCTCAGATATCGCCGCTTCCATACAACCGCGCTTTGCTCACCGACGCGCCAGGCACTCCTTACGGGCCGCAACCACCATTCAGTCGGCATGGGCGCCATTACAGAGGTCGCCACCGGTGCGCCCGGCTACTCCTCAGTGCTCCGCAACACCGCAGCGCCGCTCGCCAAGACTCTCAAGCTCAACGGCTACAACACCGCGCAGTTCGGCAAATGCCATGAAGTGCCGGTTTGGCAGACAAGCCCGGTTGGACCTTTCGACCAATGGCCGAGCGGCGGGGGCGGCTTCGAATATTTCTACGGTTTCATCGGCGGCGAGTGCAACCAATGGTATCCGGCACTTTTCGAAGGCACGACCCCGGTCGAGGCCGACAAGACGCCTGAAGAGGGTTACAACCTAGTCGACGACATGACGACAAAGGCGATCAAGTGGGTCGGCCAGCAAAAGATGCTCGCGCCCGACAAGCCTTTCTTCGTCTATTTTGCGCCTGGCGCAACGCACGCCCCACACCACGTTCCGAAGGAATGGGCCGACAAGTACAAAGGCAAGTTCGATCAGGGCTGGGACAAGGTGCGCGAGGAGACTTTCGCCCGGCAGCTGAAGATGGGCGCGATTCCGCCCGATAGCGAGCTGACTGTTCGCCACAAGGAAATTCCCGCCTGGGACGACATGCCCGAAGACCTCAAGCCGGTCCTCAGACGTCAGATGGAAGTCTACGCCGGCTTCATGGAATATACCGACCATCATGTCGGGCGGTTGATCGACGCCATCGGGAAGCTCGGGCTGCTCGAGGACACACTCATCTATTACATCATCGGCGACAACGGCGCCTCGGCCGAAGGAACGCTCAACGGCACTTTCAACGAAATGCTCAATTTCAATGGCATGGGCGCGTTGGAAACGCCCGAAAATCTGATGAGCAAGTTGGATGAGTGGGGCGGACCGACTTCATATCCGCACTACGCGGTCGGCTGGGCGCACGCGATGGACACGCCATATCAGTGGACCAAGCAGGTCGCCTCGCACTTTGGCGGCACCCGCAACGGGACGATCGTTCATTGGCCTAGCCATATTAAAGGCAAGGGCGAGAACCGTGACCAATTCCACCACGTCATCGACGTTGCGCCGACGATCCTTGAAGCGGCGGGCCTGCCGCAGCCTGAGGCGGTCGACGGAGTCATGCAAACGCCCCTCGAGGGCGTCAGCATGCTTTATTCCTTCAACGACGCCAAAGCGCCCGACCAGCACGAGACTCAATATTTCGAGATGTTCGGCAACCGCGGCATCTATCATCGCGGATGGACGGCTGTGACGCGACACAATACGCCATGGCTCCTGGTCGGCGCAAAGCTGCCCGCGTTCGATGACGATGTGTGGGAACTTTACGACACGAGCAAGGACTGGACCCAGGCCAAGGACATCGCCAAGGACAATCCCGAGAAGCTACACGAGCTTCAACGCCTGTGGCTCATCGAGGCGGTCAAGTACAACGTCCTCCCGCTGGATGACGACTTGGCATCCCGCATGAACTCCGATACCGCCGGGCGGCCCGTCCTGGTGACCGGGAATAGCCAAGTGCTTCTCTCGGGTATGGGCCGGCTCGGCGAGAATTGCGTCCTCAACCTCAAGAACAAGTCGCATTCGGTAACCGCCGAGCTCGTCGTGCCGGACGACGAACCCGCGCAGGGCGTCATTATCGCCCAGGGCGCAAATATTGGCGGCTGGTCGCTTTACGCGAACAACGGCAAGCTCAAATATTGCTACAATCTGGGCGGCTTGAAATGTTTCTTCGTCGAATCTGACAAGGCGATCCCCGGCGGTGAACATCAGGCGCGGATGGAATTTGCTTATGATGGCGGCGGCCTCGGCAAGGGCGGCGAAGTGACCCTGTTCATCGACGGCACACCGTCCGGCAAGGGTCGCGTTGATGCCACTCTAGCGATGGTCTTTTCCGCCGACGACGGTTGCGACGTTGGAGTCGATAACGGAGCGGCCGTATCGCCCGACTATTCCCCAGGCGACAACGCGTTCAACGGCACTGTGAAGGGCGTGCAACTGGCGATCAGCGATGCCGCGGAGTCAGCGGATCACTTGGTCACAGCCGAGCAGGCACTGGCCGTCGCAATGGCGCGACAGTAGTCACACCCGCGAAAGAGCGTAGATCGCGAGTTTCTTAGCGGGAGGTACTTATCACCGCCTCGAATGCTCGCAACAAGCTCAGATAGGGCCGGGCACAAGCTGCGTGATAGGCGCCATTGACCTGGTGAACCTGATGGGCGGGATCGTAGCCCACGTTGATCGTCTGCATTTGATCACTGGCGGCGATCGGCCGCCTGCATGAGCGGCACAAGCTTCGCCGGGGATTGTCCCACGAGCTGTAACCGCGGTTTCCGTCGAAAGGCATCACAACATTCCTTGTTCGCATTGCGCCGGCAGACGCAATTTCGCGGACGGAAACAGTCTTTGCGGGAAGGGGTGCCTAATGCTGATTTTCAATTGAGACCGGTTGGTCGTGCTAGCGGCACAAGGTAGCGTAAATCGCCCGGGGCTTTCCTTAGGTCCACATCGGCAATTCCCCCGATGTCTAGCCCCAAGACGCAGTCATAGGGATCGGTCACAGCGCGGAAGCGAAAAGCGTGCGAGTCTCCCCAGACCCGGCGGCTTCGGTGAGAACGCGCGCAATAGGAGATCGACATGCCCGCCAAGAAGCCAAACATTCTTATCCTCTGGGGTGACGACATCGGTATCTGGAACATCAGCCACTTCAGCCGTGGCGCGATGGGTTATCGCACACCGAACATCGACCGCGTCGCTGAAGAAGGTGTGACCTTCACCGATTACTATTCGCAGCAAAGCTGCACTGCGGGCCGCGCGTGCTTCATTTGCGGTCAGAATCCTATCCGCACGGGCCTGACGAAAGTCGGAATGCCGGGGGCGAATGTCGGCCTGCAAAAAGAAGATCCGACCATTGCCGAACTCCTGAAACCTCTGGGCTACGCCACCGGCCAATTCGGCAAGAACCACCTCGGCGACCGCAATGAGTATCTGCCGACGGTGCACGGCTTCGACACGTTCTTCGGCAATCTCTATCACCTCAACGCTGAGGAAGAGCCGGAATTGCCGGACTATCCGAAAGATCCCAAGTTCAAGGAGATGTTCGGACCGCGCGGCGTGTTGGACTGCAGAGCAACCGAGAACGATGATGCGACCGTCGACCCGCGGTTTGGGCGAGTAGGCAAGCAGACCATCAAGGACACTGGCCCGCTCACCAAAAAACGCATGGAAACGATCGACGAAGAGATCACCGATCGCGCGATCGCCTGGATCGAAGAGCGAGTGAAGGCCGACGAGCCCTTCTTCTGCTGGTACAATTCCACTGCAATGCACTTCCGTACGCACGTTGCCGAGAAGAACCTCGGGAAGAGCGGCCAGGACCCATACAGCGATCGGATGGTCGTCCACGACGAGCAGATCGGTCAGATCCTCGACAAGCTCGATGAGCTAGGCATCGCCGACAATACCATCGTCATGTACTCGACCGACAACGGTCCGGAAAACGACACATGGCCGGACGGCGCCAACACGCCCTACCGCGGCCAGAAGGACAGCAATTGGGAAGGCGGCTGGCGCGTGCCGAGCTTCATCCGTTGGCCGGGTCAGATCAAGGCCGGCTCAGTTCTGAACGGCATCGTGTCGCATATCGACATGCTGCCGACGCTGCTGGCCGTTGCCGGTGCCGACCCCGACGACGTCACAAAGAAGCTACTCGACGGCTACAAGGTTGGCGACATGACCTATCGAGTCCACCTCGATGGCCACAACATGCTGCCGTACTTCACCGGCAAGGTGAAGGAGAGCCCACGGGAAGCGCTCGTGTACTTCAGCGATGACGGAGACGTCATTGCCGTCCGGGTGGGCGATTATAAGTTCAACCTCGCTCTTCAGCGCGCGAACTCGACTCAGCTATGGGCCGAGCCGTTCGTGAAGCTTCGGCTGCCGCACATCGTGAATCTTCGTCGCGACCCATTCGAAAGGGCCGATTTCAATTCCAACGTCTACTGGGATTGGGTGATGGATCACATTCCGCAGTTGTACCTGATGCAGGGCGTCATCGCTCAGCAGATTGACGACTTCGTCAAGTATCCGCCGCGGCAAAAGCCCGCTTCGTTCAACCTCGATTCGGTGATGGAGCAGGCGCAGGCGATGGGGAAGGCGGCGCAAAAGCCGAAACCTGATGCAGCGCAGGGTTCAGCGCCTGCGGCGCAGAAGGAACCAGCTCTGGCCAAGTAAACCCGTCCCGTGGGTTTATCGGTTCGCGCAACAATGGCAGCGCTCGACGACCAGGTCGCCAGCGCTGCCATTGGCGTGCGAGTCAGGGATTTCTACGAGAAGCATCCGTACCCGCTCGGGCTCGATGATCTGAAGGGCTACGCGCTAAATTGGAATCGTGAGCGTCGGCGCGCCGAAGCGCACCTCTTTTGGCCCGAAGAAGCGTTTCGCGACGACCGCAACATCCTCGTCGTGGGCTGCGGAACGTCTCAGGCCGCGAAATATGCGCTGCGCTGGCCGAAGGCACATGTAACCGGCATCGACGTCAGCAACGCAAGCATCGAAGCGACCGCAAAACTCAAGCGAAAGCACAGCATCCACAATCTGGAGTTGAGGCAATTGCCGCTCGAGGCCGCCGCCGAGCTCGGGCAAAACTTCGATCAGATCGTGTGCACCGGAGTGTTGCACCATTTGACCGATCCGCTGCGTGGGCTCTGCGCGCTGCGCGATATTCTCGAACCGAACGGCGCGATGAATCTGATGGTCTACGCGCCTTACGGTCGCTCCGGCATCTACATGCTGCAGGACTATTGCCGCCGCCTCGGCATCGGGACCACGACGGCAGAAATCCGCGACCTTGCGGCATCGCTGAGCGCGCTGCCGTCCGATCACCCTTTGCAACCGCTGCTCCGCCAGGCCCCGGATTTCCAGAGCGAGGCCGGATTGGCCGATGCGCTGCTGAATCCGCAGGACCGTGCTTACTCAGTGCCTCAGCTATTCGAACTGATTGGGGCAGCCGGATTGGAGTTTGGCCGGTGGTTTCACCAGGCGCCATACCTTCCGACGTGCGGCGCACAGGTCAGGTCGCCGCATCGCGCGCGACTGATGAACCTTCCGCCCGCGGATCAATATGCTGCGATCGAGCTCTTCCGCGGTTCCATGATCCGTCACAGCATGATTGTGTACAGACCTGATCGGGCAGCTAAGCATGCCATCACCTTCGACGGCGAACGGTGGCTCGACTACGTACCGATCCGCAGGCCGGCCACAACTCTGATTTCTGAACGTTTGCCGCCGAGTGCCGCGGGCGTTCTGCTTAACGCCAGCCACAGCTACGCGGACATCTACCTGCCCATCGATGCCCAGCAGCGGGTCTTGTTCGAAGCGATCGATGGAGTGAAATCCATACGCGAGTTGGCGCCCGACGACGATCGCCGATCCACGGCGAGAGTATTGTTCGAGCGATTGTGGGAATACGATCAGGTCGTCTTCGACACATCCGCCGCTACCGCTCCCAGCCGTCCCTCTGCGTAATTACCCTGATAGAGCCTGAATGCCCTTCACCTTAGCGTCGGCTCGGAATACCCAAGGATGAACCGATGCCCGACCCTGCCTCTGTAGTTCGTACGCGCTCCGACGAAGCATCGACTGCCGAGGACATGGTGTGGATCGCCGGTGGCGAGTTCGACATGGGTTCCGACCACCATTATCCGGAAGAAGCGCCCCGGCACCGTGTTCGCGTCGACGGCTTCTGGATGGATCGGACTCCGGTGACCGTTCGCCAGTTCACCGAGTTTGTACGCGCAACCGGTCATGTGACGACGGCCGAGATCGCGCCCAATCCTGACGATTATCCCGGCGCGCTGCCGGAACTATGCCATCCCGGTTCGTTGGTCTTTTCGCCTCCGGGTCATCCGGTCGATCTTTCCGATTGGAGCCAGTGGTGGGAGTTTCGGCTCGGCGCCGATTGGCGCCATCCCGACGGGCTGGGAAGCAGCAGCGAGGAACTGCTGCACCACCCCGTTGTACACGTCACGTACGGCGATGCGGCTGCCTTTGCGGAATGGGCGGGGAAAAGGCTTCCGACGGAGGCTGAGTGGGAGATTGCGGCCTGGGGCGGGACCGAAAATGCCGAGTTCGCCTGGGGCGCACAGCTCGAGCCCGATGGGCGCCACTTCGCCAATGTCTGGCAGGGGGAATTTCCGTGGCAGAACCTCGCCTCCGACGGTTTTGAAAGAACGTCGCCGGTTGGATCGTTCCCGTCGAACGGGTTCGGCCTCGCCGATATGATCGGCAATGTGTGGGAATGGACGGACGATTGGTATCGCGCGCGGCATCCGGAAGCAGCGGACAAGCCCTGCTGCATTCCCGCTAATCCGCGGGGCGGACCTAAGTCAGACAGCCATGACCGCTGCGATAGGGTTGCGATTCCACGTAAGGCGCTGAAAGGCGGATCGCACTTGTGCGCTCCCAACTATTGCCGTCGCTATCGTCCGGCCGCCCGCCATGCCCAGCCGATTGACACATCCACAAGTCACATCGGCTTTCGGTGCGTCAGGAGCGGGCCCGTTCCAGCCTGATCGGACCGAGCCCGCCGCCGGAACCGTTCTGGAGGGGGGTGAACGGGTTCCCGGCGGCGGACACGCGGACGAGCGAAGGACCGATTACTTCCTTTGCATCCCGTCCGTATTGATGGGTGACAAGGTTCGGAGTTCATCGAAACCTTTTGCGCTGATCTGCGCCCAGGTTTTGAACAGCGCCTCGAAGTCAGAGACATTGCTGCTGTAGGTCCGCCGGTAGGTGCCATTGTCGCCGGCCGCCTGTGCATCCACCGCCCTGCCGAGCAGCTGTCCACTCTGCGAATCGCGCGCCTCGATCGCGAAGGTCGCGGTCCCGGCATCGACCGAGAACGTCGAGCTCATGTCCTGGGCGACGTCGGGCGCTGCGACCGTCAGGTCGACGATATAAACTGCGAGCCGAAGCACGTGGGGGCCCGGCGCCGATGCAACGGTAATGCCAGCGCGCCCGAAGCTTTCGGGGAAGACCTTCGCCAAGTTCTGCTGCGCCAAAGCCACTGCTTTGGTCACGTAATTGCTCGACACGTAGGCCATGGGGTCGTCCTCGCTGGAGTTATAGTCCAGCCTCCAGTTCTTCCGGAACGCGACCTGCGGCGGATCGAACATGACCTGAGTGTATCCGCGGAAGTCCGCGTTCGGCAGTAAATAGACCGCCTGCACCTTCTTTGAATCGACGTGGACAAGTCCGTCCCAGGTCGTAGGCGCTTTTGCCAAACTTGGAGTCGCCCCGATCGTGAGCGCTGCGGCAGCCAACATCCATGTGATTGCACGCATCAGAATTCTCCCATTCAACAACGCTGCGTACGAGCGGGAGCAAGCCTGCTCCATCGGTGAAAGGCCGGATGGAACCGGTGGGTGGTCCCCACCTAGGTTCGCCCAATGTTCGACAATATTGTGCAAATCTTCAGCTCGGCGGCCGGCGTCATCGAACTGGCCGTCGATGCACTGGCGGTCCTGATGGTCGGCGTGGCTGCGATCGACGCCGCCTTCCGATCGCTTCAGAATGCGTTCCGCCCATCAAGAGCCCTCAAGCAGCGGGCGATATGGCTCAACTTCGCGGGTTGGATTCTGCTCGCTCTCGAATTTTCACTCGGCGCCGACGTGATCGGCACGGCGATCGCGCCGACCTGGGACACAATCGGCAAGCTTGGCGCGATCGCCGTGATCAGGACATTTCTCAGCTACTTCCTTGCTCGCGATTTCAAGGATGCGAAGACACTTGCCGCAGGGGGCGCACCTACATCTGATACTTGAGGACCAGGATCGGCCCGTCCAGCGTCTGCGCTAGCTTGAAGCCCCTGTCGCTCGCGCGACCATAATAATGGCGCCATCCTCCTCCGAGCTGCCAATGCTTGCTGAGGTCGTATTCGACCGTTCCAAGCGCCTGCCACGACAGGTCGGAGCCGATGCCGAAGCCGCCTACATCGCCGTAGACGGTTGCTCCCCACCTGCCGCCAAGAGGGGCTCGAAAACGCGCTCCAAAGACCGGCGCAAGGTGAGTCTTTTTATAATCGGCCTCGTGCGTGTTCAGCGGGCCCGTAATTTCAAGGTTCGCCTTGAGCCCGGTGATCCGACCTCCCGCGAAGAGATCGAAGAACATGGGTCCGCGATCGACTGCGCGATAACCGACAAGCCCCGTGACCAGCAAAGTTTTGAGGTCGACATCGGCACTCAGCGGTATCGGCCCGAGATGGCCCTGCGCGGAGCTGCCGAGTTTGACGAACATGAGGTCGCCCAACAGAACGAGACGCCCGTGCCTCGCTTCCGAAGCGCCCATCAGAGCAAACTTCAAATCCCCCAGGAGGTCGAAAAAGGAGTCCTTCGTCGTGAGTGTTTCGCCCTGGCGGGTCGTGAATACCGACTTGCTGCCGGAAGCCCAAACATACGGAATGCTGGTGAATACCCACTTGGTTTTGCCAGTGTCGGACGGGGGCGCTTGGGCGGCCGGCGGTGCCGGCGCTGTTGCGGTCGACGAGTCAACTTGAGCGGCCGCAGGCGCCGCAGCCTGGTCCGCATGGGCGCTGGCTGAATAGCAGCACGCCGCGGCGGCAGTTAGAAGCATTGTCAGTATCTTCATTATCGAGCCCTTCCGCGGCGGATTTGCCAGCGGCAGGTTAGGGCTTGGCCAGGCCGTTATTGATCCGGGTAAACCCGGAGTTGCGGAGAGAGTATGTTCTCAGGGAAATCGCCCTATGCGGGAGCGGCTGCGGGGGTGGCCTTTGCGTCCTGGCGGCGGAGCCAGAACTCATAGATCAATGTTACAAAGACGCTGGTAAACAGGAAGAGGGCGACCGCGAGCATGACCCGCCGATCGGTGAAGTTCTCTCGCACGACGAGAGCTGCAATTCCTGGGTGACGGACGGCGGCTGCCATCGCCAAGGCATTGCTGCGTCCCGGATCCGGTCGCCCAAGCAGGTGGCCCGCAACGATGCCCGCCGTCACGGCCAAAACAATCGCGAGTACTGAGCCATCTCCGATCAATCCGATGATGGCCTTGCCCTGAGCGTAAAGAACAAGAAGCACCAGCACGACTATTCCGCCGAAGCCCAGGATGGCCGCCACCCGGCCAAGGGGACGCGCTAGGCCGGGAGCCCACGTGCCGATCGCGAGACCGACCAAAATAGGAAGCAACACTGTGAGGCCAACCAGCTTGGCCAGCGCGGTGACTTCAAGCGAGGCGTTGGCGGGGAAAATTGCGCTCAAGAGCGCAACAGTCAGCGGAACGAGCACCACGGCAACGAGGATGAGCGCGACATACAGACCAACCGCGCGCGACGTGTCGAACTCGCCGCGACTCATCTTGGCCGGGAGGACGGGTGCGAGCGGAGAAATTGCCATGATAACGATGCCAATCCGCACTGAATGGTCGATCGGCAGGAGCAGGCAGGCGACGACCGCGACCGCGGGCACGACGACGTTCACGGCCAGAACGCCACGGAGAATGAGGCTTGTGTCGCGCAGCGCGGCCAGCACTTCGCCGGCGCGGGTTTTCAGCCCAAACGACGCCATGACGAGGAAGAGCGCCCCTTGGGCAAGAAGCGGAACGAGAGCTTTTATGTCCATTTAGAAGGGGCCCAGGCTGAAACCGACCCTGAGGATCGCAAAAACGCCGATCACCAGCAGCAGCACTGCCGCGATCATCGAACTATTGGGTCCCAAGGGCTCCGCGTGCCCGATCAGCCCCTGATCGAAGAGAGCCTGGCGTCGCCGACGGCGGCCGCTCGCCTCTTTGAGATGACCGAAGATTCCGGCGGCTAGCAAAATGAGCCCCAGAGTAATCAAGGCGAGTCCGAAACGTCTCGGCGCCGCCGCCGGTAGTCCCTTGTCGTCTTGGCTGATCTTGCGAAAAAACTCGAAGATCGTGAAGCCGAAGCCAATCAGAGCGAGGGACGTGCGGACGACGGCCATCAAGGTCCGGTCCGTCGCCATCGCCGTTCGTTCGAACGACATTGCCGTGCGCTGCGACGAAAGATCATTACTGATGCTGTCGCCAATCAATCGCGGCGCACCGCTGACTTCCTGGTCCAAGGCTTCTCGCCTCCAATCTACATTGTCGCTTGAGGCCCGAAATGAGTAATCGCCATCGGGGAAAGACCGGAGAGGTCCCTGTCGGCGTCGCCAATTTGGCGCGGCGCGGCGCATTCGGTCGGTTCGACCACGGGTTTACCCCGATTGGACGCCGTGTTCGACTAGCTAATCCTCTCACCGGCGCACTTCGAATTAGCGCCCGAGTGCGTGAGTGCGGTAAAGAGGAACTGCTGCTGATCGAACGGGGGTCAAGGTGAAACAGATACCCGAGAAAGTGAAGGTCCGCGGATGAGCACGCCGATCAAACGGATCATCATCGTCGACGATCACGACGCCGTGCGGCGCGGCGTTCGCCAGCTCATCGAAACGAAACCTTATTACCAGGTCGTCGGGGAAGCGGCGGACGGGCGAAGCGGTCTCGAAGTGGCCAACGAAACGAAGCCCGACATCGCGGTGCTGGACTATTCCATACCGGAGCTGAATGGCTTGGGTCTGGCGCAGGCTCTACGGCGAGCGTTCCCTCGTATCGAAATTCTTCTCTACACGATGCACGACCGCGAGGAGATCGTTATGGAAGTCCTGCGGGCCGGAGTTCGCGGGTTCATTTTGAAATCCGATGCCGAGCGGCATCTGCTCGCGGCGCTCGATGCATTGTCGATTCACCGGCCGTATTTTTCGGCCGCGGTCTCAGAGACCCTCCTCGAGAAATTCCTTCAAACCAAACCACTGCTGAATACGGGCAGCCTGACGCAGCGCGAGCGGGAGATCGTTCAGCAAATCAGCGAGGGACGGATCAACAAGCAGATCGCGGAAGTTCTTCAAATCAGCGTCAAGACGGTCGAAACGCACCGGGCGAGCGCAATGCACAAGCTAAAGCTGCGCACCACTGCCGATCTCGTTCGCTATGCGATCCGCAACAACATCATTCAGGCATAACGTTCATGCTTGATTGATTGGCCCTCAATACCCTCCAGAGGCCGCACGGGAACCGTCGCGACGATCTTAGTCCCGTGCTTCAGACGGGTGATGTTGAAGTCACCGCCAAGCCGTTCCGCGCGGTGTCGCATGCCGATGAGTCCTACGCCATGGCTGCTGCCAAGGCCCGCCGTCCGCGGCATCCCCCGCCCGTCGTCTGTGACCGTAAGCTGGAGCTCTCTGCCGTGCCGATCGAGGGCCAGATGGACGACCGAAGCATGAGCGTGGCGGTAGACGTTTACGAGCGCCTCCTGGCCGATGCGCAATAGCGCCAGCGCGGTTCTAGGATCGGCAATTTCTCCCACGCCGCTGGCTTGGAACTCCACTCGCAATCCGGTGCGCTTGGCGAATCCCCTGGCGAAACTATCGAGCGCGGCCGCTAGCCCACCGGCCCGCAATTCCGCAGGATATTCCAGAAATGCAAATGTGCGGATCTCGCGCGAAATCTGGCTGATCGTTTCGGAAATCTCATCGAGGCTCGGATCAAGCCCGCTGTCGTGCGGCGTTTCTCTTAAGTGCGCAAAGCTCAGCGAAAGCGATAGTAATAATTGTCCGGTCGAATCGTGCAGGGCTCTTCCAACCCGGACTCGCTCATCTTCCTGCGCATCGAAGTAAACGCCGCAGAAGACTTCCCCCGCGCCGTCGGGTGGATTCCGGTCTTCGACGCACGATACAGCGTGCCCGTCCGGAAGCTCGCAAGCACTACACATGAAGGCAGCCTTCGCTGCGCCAGGAGAAGGTGACGATGTTCGCACGGTCACGACCGTAAGCTTTGGAAGTGACAAAGCAGAGACATTGCGCGACCCCTGAGTTTCGGCTCGATCTCCCAAAACGACAGGGGAGGCCGAACTACGGCGCTCCATCAGCAATTGTGCTAACCTATATCAGGAACGTTCGCCTAAAACACCTTAATTCGATTCCCGCCATAAAGCGGAAGAAACCGTGATTATCGCTATTGCTTGACTATGGAGTGGGCGTTCCGGTCATGGTTTCAAGCCGCTGGCGCGCTGCAACCGCAAAGTCGCGAGCCACAGCTTTGACGGTGTCTGTCGTGGACAGGGTTGCCGGGATGTCAAGGGGATCCGGGGTCCGGCGCCGAACCGCCGCGAAAAGCAATTTACCGGTCTTGGCATCATATGCCTGCACCGAGAAGAGGACCGAGCCGGTCAATGTGCCCTGTCTGCCCGTGATGGCTTTCAGAGCGCTTATGCCGAAGCCGATCGGAGTGACCCTCGTTGCAGTTGCGACGCCGCCGACGGTATTCTGGATACCGATCAGGTCGAAATGAACGCGGATGGCGTTGCCAGGAGCGCCAGCAGGAGCCGGAAAGGACTTCGCGATCTCTGTCCTGAGCGCATCGGTCATGATGGCCGCGTACTTGGCCCGATCACTGTCGCTAACCCCGTCGAATTGGGCATCGGGTCCATCATAAACCACCCCCGGATCGACGCTGACGGTCTGGTATTTGGTCAGGACCGCGTCGGGGTTGATATAGGTCCAATTTTCCCTTCCGGCCTGGTCCTGCGTGAGCTCCGGCGCAGACTGCAAATCTACCGGCGCATGATCACGCGTTTGAGCAAATGCCGGGGAAGCGATCGCGCAGGTTCCAATCGCCAAGGCGCTGGTCAGAATAATCTTGGCGGAACGGTATCTGGTCATTGCTCAGTCACTCCCTGCGGTCCAATTCGCTGGGCCGGCTTCGGGGGCAACCTGGCATTGGCGCTCACCGTGCTCCATCCGCACAAACCCTGATCGTTGGAAAAGCTTGGCGGAAGATCCCTGTTGCCGCCGGCATTGAGCACTAAGTGCAAAGCGCCCGCCGCAGGACCGCTCATTTCGCTTGAACGTCGGCGCCGACCGGTCGTTCGTAGCCTGGAGGGTACTTTTCCCATTTGTAGCCCGCGGCCGCCATTCGCTCTCCTGCCGCGTAAAGCTCCCGCATGTAGGCCGTGTTGAACTCTTCCTTGGGGTGCTTCGTGAAGGTCGACGGGATGTATGCCAAATTGAATTCGATGCCGTCACGCTGCGCGCTGGAATAAATGCGGTACAAGTCTCCGATCCCCTGCGTGGTGGTAAGCGAACCGATGGCGCGGGCTGCGATCGTCATTGTCTTGCGGGGGACACTCTCCCACGGAGAGTCGAAGCGCGCATTGCGGATCACATAGAGAACTCGCCGGCGCGGCGCCGTCTCTCGAATGAGGGCGACGTTTATCGAGGGAGGAAAGACGAAGACCTGGGCAACGGTCCCCCCGTCTGAGTGCATTTCCTGATGGTGCGTGCCGTCGGCATTCACATCGAGCATCACTGGCGGAAAAGCACCGGGGAT
>Ga0070671_100000712_pt1 | contig 23902 bp, 26 predicted proteins | sample KBSS73metaG_FD_65341 | JGI IMG/M metagenome (GOLD analysis project Ga0070671, IMG submission 65341) | Switchgrass rhizosphere microbial communities from Kellogg Biological Station, Michigan, USA - KBS S7-3 metaG | ecosystem: Host-associated > Plants > Roots > Rhizosphere > Soil ...
CTGAACATCGCGATGGTCGGCGGGCTGGTCGCGTTCCACGGCACGCCATACGAGTCCGCTCGCGTGCAGGCGCTCTCGGTACCGGTTGGCGGTTTGCTGCAGCTTGCCTGGCTTTTCTTCGCCTGTAGGGCCGCCGGCGTTTCCCTCCGGCCGCGAATGCCGCGCATCGATGCCGACGTGAAGCGTCTCATGCAGCTGATCCTGCCGGCCGCGATCGGCGCGGGCGCAGTCCAGTTTAATCTCGTCGTTTCGACCGCGCTGTCGGGCTACCTGCTCGGCGAGGGCTCGATTTCGTACATCTATTACGCCGACCGGGTGAACCAGCTGCCGCTCGGGATGATCGGGATCGGCCTCGGCACCATCCTCCTGCCTACCATCTCGCGCCTCTTGAGCGCGGGAGAGGAGGAGAAGGCGATGGACACCCAGAACCGGGGCATGGAGCTGGCGCTGTTCCTGACCCTCCCCGCGATGGTGGCGCTGATCGTTGCCGCTGAGCCGATCGTCCGGGGGTTGTTCCAGTACGGCCATTTCGACGCCGCCGACACGGTCAAATGTTCGTGGGCGCTGGCGGGATTCTCGATCGGGCTGCCGTCCTACGTCCTCGTGAAGGTGCTGACGCCCGGCTATTACGCCCGGCATGATACGAAGACGCCGGTGCGCTACGCCATCCAGTCCGTCGGCGTGAACCTGGTCGGCAACCTCACCCTCATCCCCCTGCTGGGGCAATTCGGCTACGGACACGTCGGCCCGCCCCTTGCGACCGCGCTGTCGTCGACGGCGAACGTGTGGTTCCTCTATTCGACCCTCGCCAAGCGGGGATATTTCATTGCCGATGCCCAGCTCAAGCGCCGGATTCCGCGGCTCGCCCTTGCGTCGGTGCTGATGGGGATTGCGATCTTCGGCGTCGCCAAGCTCCTCAACCCCTGGCTCACCGCGCGCATCTGGGAACGGTACACAGCGCTGGTCGTGCTAGTCGGGGCCGGAGTGGCCGTGTACGGCGTCGCCTGTTTCTTGACCCGGGCCTTCGTGCTCGACGATTTGAAGACCCTTATGAGGCGGCGAGCGCGACAGGCATGACCAGTTCGAATACCCGCGTCTTGTCCGGCATCCAGCCGACGGGGGACCTGCACCTCGGCAACCTGCTCGGAGCCATCCTGCGCTGGGTACGGATGCAGGATGAGGCGGAATGCCTCTTCTTCCTCGCGGACCTCCACGCGATCACGATCGACGTCGAGCCTTCGGAGCTCCGTTCGAACGTCCGCGAGATGGCGGCGGCGCTTATCGCCAGCGGCATCGACCCCAGAAAATCGACCCTGTTCGCGCAGAGCGCCGTGCCAGCCCACGCCGAGCTCGCCTGGCTGCTGCAATGCACCGCCCGCATCGGCTGGCTGAACCGCATGACGCAGTTCAAGGAGAAGACCGGCAAGAACCGCGAGGGCGCGTCGGTCGGACTCTTTACCTACCCGGTGCTGCAGGCCGCCGACATCCTTCTCTACCAGGCGACGCACGTGCCCGTCGGGGAGGATCAGAAGCAGCATGTCGAGCTGACCCGCGACATCGCGATGAAGTTCAACAACGACTTCGACACCGAGCTCTTCGTGGTGCCCGAACCCTATATCAGCGGCGGCACCGCGGCCCGGGTGATGAGCCTTCGCGACGGCCGCGCGAAGATGTCGAAGTCCGACCCATCCGACATGAGCCGGATCAACCTCACCGACAGCGATGAGCTGATCACGCAGAAGATCCGCAAGGCGAAGACAGACCCGGACCCGTTGCCTGCCAATCCGGAAGGGCTCGAAGGGCGCGCCGAGGCAAAGAATCTCGTTGGGATTTACGGCGCCGTCACGGGTGAAAGCATCGAGGAGGTCCTCTCGCGGTTCGCCGGACAAGGCTTCGGTACGTTCAAGCCAGCGCTTGCCGAGGTGCTGGTCACGCTAATCGCGCCGATCCGCGCGCGTCTTGACGAGCTCCGCCGCGACCCGGCCGAGCTCGACCGCATATTAGCCGAAGGCGCGGCGCGCGCGATTGAGCTCGGGGCCCCGGTGCTGGCGAAGGCGAAGGCCGCCGTCGGCCTGACCCAATAGCGGTGACCTTGGATAAGCCCGACCGACCTCACGCTGAGCGCCCGCTGCCCTTGTCGCAGCGGCTTGCCCAGATCATCGAAGAGGAAGGCCCCGAGCGGCTTACCTTTTCCGACCTCGCCGCGCGACTTCACTCCCGCGCCTGGGGCGGACTGCTGTTCATCTTCGGGGGCATCAACACACTCCCGCTGCCGCCAGGCACCAACATGTTCTTCGCGATCCCTCTGGTCATCGTTGCGGCGCAGATGGCCTTTGGGCGGGCGAGCCCCTGGTTCCCCACGCGCATCGACCGTCGCGGCGTCACGAGAGCCGAACTCGAGCGGCTGATCCATAAGATGGCGTGGTTGGAAGCACGCGTCGAACGCATCTTCAAGCCGCGCCTCCCCCGCCTGACGGGGCCCACCGCCGCCCGGCTGATCAGCTTCGCCTGCTTCATCCTTTCGATTGCCGCCGCGATCCCGATTCCTGCTGTCCACGTAGCGCCCGCAGGAACGATCGTGTTGTTTGCACTCGGCCTGATTTACCGCGACGGCCTTCTCGTCATCGCCGCCGTGTTTGCGGCTGTCGTAGCACTTCTCCTCGAAGCTCTAATCATCGCCTACGGCTTCGTGGTGCTGACTTACATCGCTGCCTGGTTCGGCATAGGCCGATAAGAAACGGGCCCGCTGGAATTGCTCCAGCGGGCCCTGCCTCTCCGGCGATTCGGGGCGACCGGAAAGGAAGCTCCTCCCTGACCGCGGCCTGTTCAGGCCAAACGGTCAGCCCTCCAGCTGTCTCGTCAACAGCCTGATATCCGCGTCGAGCTCGGCGTCGCTCGCGCGCAATTTCTCGATCTGGCGAACCGCGTGGATCACCGTGGTGTGGTCCCGCCCGCCGAAGCGACGGCCGATGTCCGGAAGGGATTTCGGGGTCAGCTGCTTCGACAGGTACATGGCGACCTGCCGCGGACGGGCGACTTCGCGCGCGCGTCGCGCCGACGTCATCTCCGCCTTGCGGATGCGATAATGCTCGGCGACCTGCGTCTGGATCTCGTCGATCGAAATCCGGCGCTGGTTGGCGCGGAGCACATTGGCGAGCACTTCTTCGACGAAGGCGACGTCGATCGTGCGCCCCGTCATCATCGCATAAGCGCCGATGCGGTTGAGCGCGCCTTCGAGCTCACGGATCGATGACGTCACACGCCGCGCCAGGAAGTCGATCACGGGCCGCGACATTTGCACGCCCGGAAGCGCCTCGAGTTTGGCGCAGATGATGTTGAACCGCAGCTCGTAGTCCGCGGCGTTGATGTCCGCGACCAAGCCCCACGACAGGCGCGAGAGGATTCGCGGCGCGATTCCGTCGAGGTCCTGCGGCGCACGATCCGACGTGATCACCAGCCGCCGCCCGGCGGTGATGATCTCGTTCATGGTGTGGAAGAATTCCTCCTGCGTCGAATCCTTGCCGGCGATGAACTGGACGTCGTCGATCAGCAGCAGGTCGGCGTTGCGCAGGCGCTGCTTGAACCCGATCGTGTCGTTTTCCTTCAGCGCACGAATAAACTCGACCATGAACTTCTCGGCCGACATCGAGACGACTCGAGCGCCGCGGTTGTTCGCCAGGAAGGCGTGGCCGATTGCGTGCAGCAGGTGGGTCTTGCCGCGGCCCGTTCCGCCATGGATGAAGAGCGGGTTGAAGCTGACCGTCGACGATGTCGCGAGCGTCCGCGCGGCGGTGGCGGCGACCTCGTTCGCCTTGCCGACGACGAAGGTCTCGAACCGGTAGCGAGGATCGAAATTCGGCGCGTTGGGGTCGCGCTCGGCAGGAGGCGGCGTTTCCTCGAGGATGAGCAGCGGCGCGGGCCTCGGAGCGTCCGCGGCGGCGATCACGCGCACGTCGCGCACGATCGGCAGAACCGTCTTCCAGGCGAGAGTCAGTCGCTCGCCAAAATGCGACCGCACCCAATCCGCCATGAACTGGCTCGGCATGATGAGGTCGAGCGTTCCGCTGTCCGGCTCGAAATCGCCGAGCTCGGCCGGCTTCAGCCAGCCGTCAAAGGTTCGCGCGCCAAGATCGCGGCGAAGGCCGTTGCGGATCGAATCCCACGCGGCCTCCAACGGAGCCGAAACAGGCGCCGCATCATCAACAGACGGATTCGTCCCACGCGCCTGCACTGCTTTGCGCCTCCCTCTTCTAGCCCCCTCGAAAGACAAAGCGTCCCCGTTGCGCGTGACGCGAGTCGCGCGCGCTAAGCTGCTTTTCTCTCTTGCCCCCGGCACGGATTCGCGCCCGGAAGGAGCTTTGTGAGATTGTCCGCGGCGCGTTGCAAGTGCCGTTTTTCACGGAACTGCAATAAAAGCGCTTGACATAGGAAACAGGCCGAAACTTCGTGAAAATAGCGCAAAACCGCCATTTTTACGATTAGCGCGGCGTTAACAACTGATGCGAATCGCGGAATTTGCTGTGTTTTTTGACAGTCCCGAAACGAGAAAGGCCGCCGGTTTCCCGACGGCCTTCTAAAAAGCTTGATTGAAATTATTTCAGCCGAGCGAGGCGACCCGCTTCGACAGCCGCGAAATCTTCCGGGCCGCCGTATTCTTGTGGATGATTCCGCGAGCGACGCCACGCGCCATCTCCGGCTGCACAGCTTTCAGCGCCTCGGCCGCATCGGCCTTCTTGCCCGACGCGATTGCCGATTCGACCTGCTTGATGAAGGTCCGGATCCGGCTGATTCGCGAATGGTTGATCGTCGCGCGGTTCGCGTTGCGACGGATGCGCTTCTTGGCCTGCGGCGTGTTCGCCATTTCTTCCCTCTAGCTCAATGAAAAACGGCGCGGCCTCAATGGGCTCGCACCGAAGTGGCGGCTTCCCTACCCTCAACCGCCTTCAAGGTCAACGCTGGCAGGCCGGACAATAAAAGGTCGAGCGCCCGCCCTGGACGATCCGTTTGACCGTTCCGCCGCAGCCGCATGGCTTCCCCTCCCGGTCGTAGACGGCGAAGCGCTTGGGAAAATAGCCGAGCTCGCCGTCGGGAGCCGCAAAATCGCGCAGGGTCGAGCCGCCGGCTGCGATCGCTTCGGCGAGAACGTCGTGGATCGCCGGCACGAGCCGCTTGATACGCTCCAGCGAAATACTGCCGCCCGGGCGCTTGGGGTGAATACCGGCGCGATAAAGCGCCTCGCAGACATAGATATTGCCAAGGCCGGCGACGATGTTCTGGTCGAGCAGCAGCAGCTTGATCGGCGCGGTTCGTCCTGCGAGCCGGCGCTTAAGCTCCGCCGCATCGATGTCGAGCGGCTCGGGCCCGAGCGCCTTGAAGGGCGGCCACTCGGGCAATTCCTCGGTGCGGACAAGGTCGAGAGAGCCGAACCGCCGGGCGTCGTTCAGCGCGAGCCGGCGCCCCTCGTCCGTCTCCATGAGGAAATGGTCGTGCTTCAAGATTTCGCTGGGGTCGATGCGCCAATGGCCGGACATGCCGAGATGGAAAACCAGGGTATCGCCGCGATCGGTGTCGATCAGGCCGTATTTCGCACGGCGATGCAGGCCGGTGACGCGTGCGCCGGTGAGCCGCTGACCGAGGTCCACTGGGAGCGCGCGCCTTAGATCGGGACGCCGCGCTTCTACGCGCTCGATCCTGCGGCCGTTGAGGACTCGCGACAGACCGCGGACGGTTGTCTCGACTTCGGGAAGCTCGGGCATGGAGCGCCGATATGGCGGACGGCGTTCAAGGCCGCTAGAGGCGCTTCACCCATGAGCGACAAGGTCAATTTCGGCGACGAGCTAGTCAGCCCCGAGGAGAAGACGCGGCGCGTCGGCGCGGTCTTCAGCTCGGTCGCGCGCCGATACGACATCATGAACGACCTGATGTCGGGCGGCATGCACCGATTGTGGAAGGACCGCTTCGCCAACCGCGTGAAGCCGCGGGCCGGCGAGGTCATCCTCGACATGGCCGGCGGCACGGGCGACATCGCGTTCCGGATGGCCCAGCGCGGGGCGCGGGTCACCGTCTCCGACATCAATGCCGACATGCTTGGCGTCGGCGAGCAGCGGGCGAAGCGACGCGGCCTCAAGGGCCTGACGTGGAAGGTCGAGAATGCGGAGAAGCTGAGTTTCGCCGACAACAGCTTCGACGCCTACACGATCGTGTTCGGGATCCGGAACGTGACGGACATTCCGGCGGCGCTGCGCGAAGCTCGGCGTGTGCTCAAGCGCGGCGGCCGATTCTACTGCATGGAATTCTCGTCGAGCGACTGGCCCGGCTTCTCGAACCTCTACGAGGCCTGGTCGTCGAACGTGATCCCGCGCATCGGCAAGGTCGTGACGGATGACGAGGAGAGCTATCGCTACCTGGTCGAGAGTATCCGCCGCTTCCCGCGCCCGAACGCGTTCAAGGCGATGGTCGCGGAAGCCGGCTTTGTCCGCGCCGCCGCGGAACCGATGCTCGGCGGGCTCGTGACGATTCATTCGGGCTGGAAGATTTGACGACCAGCGTCACCCATTTGTGGCGTCTGCTGAAGTGGGGCCGCACGCTGGCTCGCCATGGAGCCTTGCGCGGCATCGAGGAGGACCCGCTCACACCTCCGCCGGTCCGGCGCCTGACCCGCATTGCGCGCTTCGGCGCGCGGATCCCGCCGACGCCAGATTATGCGTCCGCGCTCGTGGCGATCGGACCCGCCGCAATCAAGCTCGGCCAGGCCTTGTCCACCCGACCGGACCTTGTCGGCGAGCGCGCGGCCGAGAACCTGTCGCAGCTGCAGGACGACCTTCCGCCCGCGCCTTTCCACCTTATCAAGCAGACGATCGAGCAAAGCTTCGGAGCGCCGCTCGAGAGCCTCTATTCTGAGTTCGACGAGAAGCCGGTCGGCGCTGCGTCCATCGCCCAGGTCCATCGCGCGGTTACGGCCGAGGGGCGCGAGGTCGCGGTCAAGGTGCTTCGCCCCGGCATCGAGGAGGAGCTCGCCAAGGCAATCGAGACCTACGAATGGGCGGCGGCACATGCCGAAGCTTATGGCGGCGAGATCCAGCGGCTGCGCCCTCGCCTTGTCGTCGCCCAGTTCCGGCAGTGGACCGCGCGAGAGCTCGACTTGCAGCGCGAAGCCGCCTCGGCGTCGGAGCTGCGCGAGAACATGGTGGCCGAGCCCAGCTATCATGTCCCCGACATCGACTGGCGGAGGACCGCGCGCCGGGTGCTCACCATGGAGTGGCTCGACGGCATCAAGCTCAACGACCGCGAGGCGCTGATTGCGGCGGGGCACGACTGCCATGCCCTTGCGGAGATCCTCGTCCGCGCCTTCCTCAGGCAGGCTGTGGTCGACGGCTTCTTCCACGCCGACCTTCATCACGGGAACCTGTTCGCGATGCCCGACGGCCGCATCGCGGCGATCGATTTCGGGATCATGGGGCGTATCGACCGGCGGGCGCGGGTGTGGCTGGCCGAGATCCTCTACGGTCTCATCACCGGCAATTACCGCCGCGTCGCGGAAATCCACTTCGAGGCGCAATATGTGCCGGGACACCACAGCGTGGAGGAGTTCGCGACCGCGCTCCGCGCCGCCGGCGAGCCGATCAGGGGCCTGCCAGTCAAGGATATCTCCGTCGGACGGATGCTCGAAAGCCTGTTCTCGATAACCCGCGACTTCGACATGCCGACGCAGCCGCACCTGCTGCTGCTGCAGAAGTCGATGGTGATGAACGAGGGCGTCGCCTCCGCGCTCGATCCCGACATCAACATGTGGGAGACGGCCGAGCCCTTCATCCGCGAGTGGATCCGCGAAGAGCTGGGCCCCGAAGCTTATTATGCCGACCGCCTTATCGAGCTGGTCCGCGCAGCCAAGAAGGTGCCGGAGCTGATCCAGCGGCTCGACCAATATTATCCGCCGCGAGGCGCGGCCCCTCCCCCGCCCCCGCTCCCCGAGATCGCGATCATCGAGCAGCGAAGCTGGTGGCGATACGCGTTTGCGGGCGTGATCGGTGCCGTCATCGGCGCATCGCTGTTGTATGTGCTAACCTGAAACGATGGCGCGGGTGCTTCTCATCGTCGGCGGCGGGATCGCGGCGTACAAGTCGCTGGAACTCGTGCGGCTGCTGAAGAAGGCCGGCCACTCGGTGACGCCGGTCCTCACCAGGGGCGGCGAGCATTTCGTCACCGCGATGAGCCTTGGCACGCTCGCGGAAAGCCAGGTCCACAGTTCGCTGTGGGAGCTCAAGGACGAGGTCGAGATCGGCCATATCCAGCTCAGCCGTTCCGCAGATTTCGTGCTCGTCTGCCCGGCAACCGCGGACTTGCTGGCGAAGATGGCGGCGGGCATCGCCGACGACCTCGCGACGACGCTGCTGCTCGCAACGGACAAGCCGGTCGTGGTCGCTCCGGCGATGAACGTCCGCATGTGGCAACACGCGGCGACGCAGCGAAACGTCGCGCAGCTCAAGACGGATGGCGTCGGCGTGATCGAACCAGCCGAGGGCGAGATGGCCTGCGGAGAGTTCGGACCCGGCCGACTGCCCGAGCCGCAAGACATCGTCGACCAGCTCTCCGATCTCCTGAAGTGACGCTGACGGGCAAGCACATCCTCGTGACTGCCGGGCCCACGCATGAGCCGATCGATCCGGTGCGCGTTATCGCCAACCGCTCCTCGGGACGGCAGGGATTTGCGATTGCTCAAGCCGCTGCGGAAGCGGGCGCGAGAGTTACGCTGGTTGCGGGGCCCGTTTCACTCGAAACCCCCGCCCGCGTGACCCGGATCGACGTGGAAACCGCCGAGCAGATGGCGAGCGCAGTTTTCGCGGCGCTGCCTGCGGACGCCGCCATCCTCGTCGCGGCTGTCGCTGACTGGCGCGTCGAGCCGTCGCCGACAAAGCTCAAGAAAGGCGGAGGTCCGCCGCAGCTGAACTTCGTGCCGACACGCGACATCCTTGCGGAGTTGGGTGCGAGTGAGCAGCGTCCGCGATTGCTGATCGGTTTCGCCGCCGAGACGGAGAATGTTGTGGATCAGGCGGTCGCCAAGCGGGCGGCCAAGAGGGCCGACTGGATCGTGGCGAACGACGTTTCAGGCGAGGTGATGGGCGGTCACCGCAACCAGGTCCATTTCGTCACCGCGGACGGTGTGGAGGACTGGCCCGAAGCCGCCAAGGACGAGGTCGCTCGTCACCTCATCGCAAGGATTCAGGAAGCTCTAGGATAAGCCCGCATTCGCGGCAGCTGGGGTCGGCAGGGATTCGCATCGTACGCCAGCTGAGCTTTTCTCCATCGAACAGGTGCAGCTGCCCGGCCTGGTCCTCGCCGATGCCGCAGATGGCGTTTATCGCGAGCAAGGCCGCGAAACTCCCCACCGTTCCCGTGAGCGCGCCGAGCACGCCCAGCTCCGCGCAATTGTCGCAATCGTCGCTGTCGAACGCGTCGCCGACGAAACAGCGATAGCAGGGCTTCGAGCGGAACAGCCCGACCTGCCCCTGGAACTGGACGGCGGCTGCAGAGACCAGGCCAATGCCGAGGCCCACGCAGACATCGCTGACAGCCAGCCGGGTCGCGAAATTGTCGCTTCCGTCGATGACGAGGTCATGTCCGGCGAGAAGCTGAGCAGCATTGGCGGCATCGATGCGAGCCAGCACCGGCGTAGCCTTCACATGGCTGTTGAGGCGGTGGACGAATTGCAGCGCGAGATCGGCCTTCGAGTAACCGGCATCTCGCTCGCGAAAGAGTGGTTGGCGATGAAGATTGTCGATCTCGACACTGTCATTGTCGACGATGGTGAGTTCGCCGATCCCAGCGCCAGCAAGAGCCGGGATGACGGCACTGCCGATGCCGCCGGCCCCAATGACCGCAACCCGCGCTGCCTTGAGCTTCTTCTGACCGACGCCGCCGACCTGCGGCAGCACGATTTGGCGCGCGTAGCGGTCGAGCTCTGCGTCGGAGAGGGTCACTGCCCTGTCGAGCCGAAGCCCCCTGCCCCGCGGCTGGTGCTACCAAGCTCGACGACCTCGCGGAAGGCGGCTTTCAGCACCGGCGCCGGCACCAGCTGAGCAATCCGCTCGCCGCGGCGGACCTCGAACGGCTCGCCTCCCAGGTTGGCGAGGATCACCTTCACCTCGCCGCGATAATCGTGGTCGATCGTGCCGGGCGTGTTGAGACAGGTGATGCCGTGTTTGAGTGCGAGGCCGGAGCGCGGGCGGACCTGCACTTCGTACCCCTCAGGGATAGCGATCGCGAAGCCGGTGGCGACCGCGTGCCGCTGGCCCGGCGCCAGCGTCAACTGCTCGGCCGCCACGACGTCCAGCCCCGCCGCTCCGTCGGTCGCATAAGTAGGCGCTGGCAGTCCGTCGCCATGCGCCAGCCGCTTCAATTCGATCTCGATCATTTCGCCTTCTTCCGTGCGGGCTTCCGGCCGCCCTTTTTCTTGGCCGGGCCCTTCGCCGCCCGCTCGTCGATCAGCCGCACGGCTTCCGCGAGGTTGAGGGACTCGGGGTCGGTGCCCTTGGGAAGCGTCGCATTGGTCGTGCCGTCGGTGACGTAGGGACCGTAACGGCCTTCCATGACTTTTACCTCGCCGCCGCTTCCCGGGTGCTTGCCTAGCACGGCGATCGGCTCACGGGCAGCGCCGCGCTGGCGTCCACCGCCGTTAGCTGCGTCGGCGAGCTTTGCGACGGCTGCATTCATGCCGGTCTCGAACACCTCGGCAGTCGAGCCGAGCTTCGCATATTTGCCGTCATGGGCGAGGTACGGACCGTAGCGCCCGATCGACGCGGTGATCGGCTTACCAGACTCCGGATGCGCCCCGATCTCGCGTGGAAGCGACAGCAGCCGCTCGGCCACCTCGGCGGTGACGTCCTCCAACGGAATGTCCTTCGGGATCGACGCGCGCTTCTCGCCACGCTCCACGTAAGGCCCGAAGCGCCCGCTCTTGAGCAGGATTCCGTCGCCGAGCTCCTGGGGTCCGTCGCTCTGCGCCTGGTCGCCGCCCTGGCCGAACTTCTGCGTGTAGCGGCATTCGGGATAGTTCGAGCAGGCGACGAACGCGCCGAACTTGCCGCCGCGAAGCGAAAGCTGGCCATTGCCGCACTGCGGGCACAGCCGCGGATCGCTGCCGTCGGCGCGCGGCGGGTAAAGCCAGGGCGCAAGAAATTCGTCGAGCGCCTGCGTGATCTCGGACGGCTTCTGATCCATGACCTCGCCGGCCTTGGGGCGGAAATCGCGCCAGAAATCGTCGAGTAGCTTCTGCCAGTCGAGCCGGCCGCCGGAGACGTCGTCCAGCTCCTCCTCGAGCTCGGCGGTGTAATCGTAACTGACGTAGCGTTCGAAGAAGCGCTCCAGGAACGCGGTCACGAGCCGCCCGCTTTCCTCGGGCACGAAGCGGCCCTTGTCGACGCGGACATATTCGCGGTCCTTCAACGTCTGCAGGGTCGCAGCGTAGGTCGACGGCCGGCCGATGCCGAGCTCCTCGAGGCGCTTTACCAGGCTCGCTTCCGAATAGCGCGGCGGCGGCTGGGTGAAGTGCTGGGTGGCCTCGACACCGGTCTTCTGCGGCGCGTCGCCGCTCTGGAGGTGCGGCATGCGCGCGCCCTCCTCGTCCTCGGCCTTCTCGTCGCGGCCTTCCTCGTAAAGCGCGAGATAGCCGGGAAAGAGCACGACCTGTCCGGATGCGCGGAGGGTGGCACGACCGGCGCCATCGGTCAGCTCAACGGTCGTCCGCTCGAGCTGCGCCGACGCCATCTGGCTGGCCAGCGCGCGGTTGTAGATCAGCTCGTAGAGGCGCGCGTAATCGCCGGAAGCCGCGCGCGACCGGTCGAAGTCGGTCGGCCGGACGGCTTCGTGCGCTTCCTGCGCGTTCTTGATCTTGCTCTGATATTGGCGCGGTTTGTCGGGCACGAAGCCGGCGTCGTAGCGGTTGGCGATCGCCTTGCGCGCTGCGCTGACGGCCTCGGGCGCCATGTCGACGCCGTCGGTCCGCATGTAGGTGATCAGCCCGTCCTCATAGAGGCCTTGCGCGATCCGCATCGTGTGGCTGGCCGCGAAGCCGAGCTTGCGCGCCGCTTCCTGCTGCAGGGTCGAGGTGGTGAAGGGCGGTGGCGGGTTCTTGGCAAAGGGCTTGGTCTCGACTGACGAAACCGTGAAGCGGCCGGCCTCCACCACGGCTTTCGCCGCATCCGCATCGCCGCGGTTCCCGATCGTAAGGCGGTCGATCTTCTTGCCATCGAGCTGGACGAGTCGCGAGGTGAACGACTGCCCGTCCTTCTCGAACGTCGCTGCGACCGCCCAATATTCCTGCGGCTTGAATACCTCGATCTCGCGCTCGCGGTCGACGATCAGGCGAAGCGCGACCGACTGGACGCGTCCGGCCGACTTCGCGCCCGGAAGCTTGCGCCAAAGGATCGGCGAAAGGGTGAAGCCAACGAGATAATCGAGCGCGCGTCGTGCCTTGTAGGCGTCGATGAGGTCCTCATCGAGGCCGCGCGGCTTCTTCATCGCCTCGGTCACCGCCGAATTGGTGATTGCGTTGAAGGTCACCCGCTGCACGTCCTTCGGGAGCGCCTTCTTCTGACGCAGCACCTCCTGCACGTGCCAGCTGATCGCCTCTCCCTCGCGGTCGGGGTCGGTTGCCAGGATCAACGTGTCCGCCTTCTTGGCCTCGTCGGTGATCGCGCGCAGCTGCTTCGAGCGGTCAGGCGACACCTGCCACAGCATGTCGAAACCCTGCTCCGGATCGACCGAGCCGTCCTTCGGCGGCAGGTCGCGCACGTGCCCGAAGGAGGCGAGCACGCGGTGCCCGCTCCCCAGATACTTTTCGATGGTCTTTGCCTTGGCCGGCGATTCGACGACGACCAGCTTCACTTTTTGTCCTCACGCATACGCGTAAGGTGGAGACCGTCCTTGACGCTCGTCAAGCATTGCTCCGGCTGACTTTGTTGCCAGCATGCCGATCGAGGCGTCCGGCCAGGTCCAGCTCGAGCACCGCCATCTGCACCGCGCCGGACGGAGCGCCCGACAGGCGGATGATCTCGTCGACGGGCACTGGCGACGGCCCGAGCAGGCTCTCGATGGACGAGACGTCCTCGTCATCCAGCATCTCCTCGGGTGCGGGGTCGTAGCGCGCCCGCGCGGAGCGCACGCTGCTCGATGGAAAACGGATCGCTTCGATGACGTCGGCGGCGTTCTGCACCAGCGTCGCCCCGTCGCGGATCAGCTGGTTGCAGCCTTGCGCACGCGGGCCGAGCGGCGACCCTGGCACTGCCATCACCTCGCGTCCGGCCTCAGCGGCGAGGCGCGCGGTTATCAGCGAGCCGAACGGCGGCGCTGCCTCCACGACGACGGTCCCGCTGCTGATCCCGGCGATGATCCGATTGCGGTAGGGGAAGTGCCGCGCACGGGGTTCCGTTCCTGGAGGCATCTCGGCGATAACCAGTCCGCGCTCGCAGAGGGCCGCCTGCCGCTCCTTGTTCTCGGGCGGGTAGACGACGTCGATGCCGCCAGCGATCACGCCGATCGTACCCTTGAAAGCGCCCCGTCGTGGACTGCACTGTCGACCCCCCGAGCCAGTCCAGAAACGACCACCACGCCGTCCTGACCGAGGTCGTGCGCCAACCCGCGGGCGAAGCGGCAGGCCGCCGCCGATGCATTGCGCGCGCCGACGATCGCGGCCGACTGGCCATCGAGCAGATTGAGGTTGCCCTTGGCGATCAGCAAAGGCGGTGCATCCTCGAGCTCGGCGAGCAGTCGCGGATACAGTCCCTGCCCGAGGGCGAGAAATGTAGCGCCGAACTTCTGGACCTCGCGATCTCCCGCTCCGCCTCGTCGGTGCTGCGGATAGCCGGCGCCTTGCCGCCACCGCGGCGGGCCAAGTCCGGCACGGCAGCAAGCGCCGCCGCCGGCGTCCCGAAGCGCTCGATCAACTGGCGGTAGGTGACGGCCCGATGCCGGGCGTTCTAAGCAGCCTCAACCGGTCGGTGAGGTCTTCGATCCTATTCGTGGCTCGGTTCCTTTCTTGATGCGAAGGATGTTCTCGCGGTGCTTCCAGAGGACGAGCACCGCGAAACCGAGCAGCATTGGGACATAGGACGAATGTAGCGCGAAGGCGACGATGGGCGCCGAGACGGCCGCCGTCATTCCTGCAAGCGACGAGATTCGGAGCGTCAAGAGCAGGAAAAGCCAGACAGCGGCATAGATGAGCCCGGCCGGCCAGAGTAGCGCGAGGAGGACGCCGAGGAGGGTGGCGACCCCCTTCCCACCTCTGAATCTTAGCCAGACCGGATACAGATGCCCGACCATCGCGCCGACCGCCGCAAATGCAGCCGTTTCCCGGCCGAACAGCAGCTGCGCCAGGAGGATCGCGGCCGTGGCCTTGAGGCAGTCGAGGACTAGCGTCAGCGCCGCGAGCGGCTTGCTCCCGGTCCGAAGCACGTTGGTCGCGCCGATGTTCCCGGACCCGATGTCGCGCACGTCGCCCTTGCCGGCGAGCCGCGTCAGAACGAGGCCGAAGGGAATCGATCCGAGCAGATAGCCGAGCGCCAGGGCAAAGAGCATCTCGCGGGTCATGGGCGCGCTTGGTAGCAGAAGGTTACGCCCCTTCAACATCCGTTCGCCCTGAGCTCATTCTCTCGGATGTCCCCCGGACATCCGTTCGCCCTGAGCTTGTCGAAGGGCTGTCCTGTTCTTAGTCGGGAGAACAAAGGCAGGGCTTCGACAGGCTCAGCCCGAACGGGAGTGACTGTTGAAGCCTGAATCGCCCATCCTCTTCTTCGATTCAGGCGTCGGCGGATTGTCGGTGCTCGAACCGACCCGGAAACTGCTGCCGAACGCGCCGATCGTCTATGCCGCGGACAGCGCGGGCTTCCCGTACGGCAAGCGGAGCGAAGCAGAGATCGCGAGCCGAGTGCCGGCACTGCTCGGGCGGTTGGTGGAGCGCTTCCACCCGCGCCTTGCCGTCATCGCATGCAACACGGCGAGCACCATCGCGCTTGACCATGTACGGTCCGCGCTCGACCTGCCGGTGGTCGGCACGGTGCCGGCCATCAAGCCCGCCGCGGAGATGTCGAAGACCCGGGTCATTGGCGTGCTGGGCACCGAAGCCACCGTCCGCCAGCCCTATGTCGACGATCTTGCGTCAAGGTTCGCCGCCGATTGCACGATCATCCGCCACGGCTCGCCCGAGCTGGTTGAACTCGCCGAAGCGAAGCTCGCCGGCGAGGAAATCAATTTGGACGCGATCAGGAAAGCCGCGCAGCCGATGTTCGATGCCGACGGTCGCATCGACACCGTCGTCCTCGCCTGCACCCACTTTCCGCTTCTCCAAGACGAGCTTCGGGCCGCTTTTCCGGACGTGAATTATATCGATGGCGGCCCAGGCATCGCGCGCCGCATCGCTTACCTGACCCGCGAGCAACCGTGGCCCGCATCGCCTTCGGTAGGGACACTCGTTTTCACCGGTGCACCCATCCGCCGGCCGCTCGACAGCGTCCTTGCGAAACTTGGCATTGGTCAAATCCTGACCCTGTGAGCTGTTGCGAGTCGTTCGCAATGGAATATGCTTAGTGTGGAAGCTAAGGGCGGCCAGGCGAGTAGCTCCTTGGATTACGACAAGATCTTCAAATCCGCGATCGAGCGCCTTCACGAAGAGGGCCGCTACCGCGTGTTCATCGATATTCTGCGGACCAAGGGCAGCTTCCCCAACGCGCATTGCTTCGGCGGCAACGGTCCGAAGCCGATCACCGTCTGGTGCTCGAACGACTATCTCTGCATGGGCCAGCATCCGGTCGTGGTCGAAGCAATGGAAAAGGCGCTTCACGAAGTCGGCGCCGGCTCGGGCGGCACCCGCAACATCAGCGGCAACACGCATTACCACACCGAGCTCGAGGCGGAGCTAGCGAGCCTTCACGGCAAGGAAAGGGCCCTCCTCTTCACGTCCGGCTACGTCTCGAACGAGGCGGCGCTGTCGACGCTCGGTAAGCTGCTCCCGGGCTGCGTGATCTTCTCCGACGAGCTCAATCACGCCTCGATGATTGCCGGCATCAAGAGCTCGGGTTGCGAGAAACGGGTGTTCCGCCACAACGACCTCGAGCATCTCGAGGAGCTACTGGCAGCCGCGGACGCCGATACACCCAAGCTGATCGCGTTCGAGAGCGTCTATTCGATGGACGGCGACATCGCGCCCATCGCCGCGATCTGTGACCTCGCCGACAAGTACAACGCCCTCACATACCTCGACGAGGTCCACGCCGTCGGGATGTACGGCGACTTCGGCGGAGGCATTTCGGAACGGGATGACGTCGCCCGGCGCCTCACCATCATCGAAGGCACGCTCGGCAAGGCGTTCGGCGTGATGGGCGGCTATATCGCGGCCGACAAGACCATCATCGACTGCATCCGGAGCTATGCCCCGGGCTTCATCTTCACGACGAGCCTGTCGCCCGTGCTCGTCGCGGGCGCGCTTGCCAGCGTCCGCCATCTGAAGGTTTCAGGCGAAGAGCGCCGCGGGCAGCAGGAAGCCGCGGCGATGCTCAAGGCGAAGTTCGCCGCCGCCGGCCTGCCGCTGATGGACAGCGTGACCCACATTGTGCCCCTGCTTATCGGCTGCCCGGTGAAGGCCAAGCGCATCAGCGACGTCCTGCTCGCCGAATACGGCCTGTATGTTCAGCCGATCAATTTCCCGACCGTGCCGCGCGGCACCGAGCGCCTCCGCTTCACGCCCGGTCCGCACCACAGCGCGCACATGATGGACGAGCTCGTCAGCGCCCTCGTCGAGATTTTCGGCCGCGAGGAAATCCGCATCGCCGCCTAGCCCTTCTCCGCTTTGATGCGGGAAAGAGACTGATAAATTGCGCGAAATCGAATCGGTTGGGGGGCCGACGTGCGCAGTAGTTCAAAGGCATTTCGATGGTCGCCGCCGGTGCGCCTGCGCGCGCTGCCGGACCGCTGGGTGCCCCTGATCCGCATCCTTTGGCTTTTGTGCTTCGTCATGTCGGTCGCTGCGGTCACGCTTGGCGCGGTGCACGCGACACGCCAGACCTATGAGGTCCGGCCGGTTTTCGCCGCCCTCGGCATTGATTACGACATCGAGGACAATGGCGTTCTCACGATCAAGCCAGACTCGAAGCCGAACGCCAAGTACCGGCTGGTCGCGATCGACGGGGCGGCGGTTGATCGGCGCATTCATATCCCGGAGCTCGGCAGACGGCTGAAGGCGGCGCGCGGTACGGAAGTGACGCTCGACCTCGTCGACGAGCGGGGCACGCCCGTCCAGATTCACCAGACCCGGAGCAGCCCCCCGGTCGACCCCGCGGCCAGGAAGGCGCGCGATCTTCGCTTCGGGATGCGGATGGCATCAGGCCTTCTCGCATGCGGTGTGCTGCTGCTCTGCTCCTTCCTGCTGGCGCGCCGCCGCCCCAGCGATCCGGTCGCGCTGCTGTTCGCATTTGCGTTCACCGGCCTTGCCGCAACGATCGACCCGCCACTGTCGCTGTGGATGGATCTCGGATGGCCACTCTCTTACGACATCATATCGTCGCTCTGGTTCTACCTGATGCTGGTGGCGCTTGCCGTCTTTCCCGAGGGGATTTTCGTTCCGAAGGCGTATCGCTGGCTGCCGATCCTGGGCGTGCCTCTTGCGGTTTTCGTTTCGCTCCAGAACGTGAACTCCGACGTCCAGGCCTTTGCAGGGTTCGGCTCGCTTCTGGCGGTCGTGGCCGCCCAGGTCCTCAGGTACCGGCGCCTGGGTCCCGGCATCGAGCGGCAACAAATCAAGTGGGTGGCGTTCAGTTTTGCAGCCGGGCTGCTTCTCAGCGGCTTCGCATTCGTGTTGCTCCCTTTCCTCCCCCAGCATGCCAATCAGCAGAATTTCACGCTCAACATGGTGGTCGTCCTGCTGTTCAGCCTCGGTATGGCCGTCCTGCCGCTCGGCCTTCTCGTCGCCCTGACGCGCTTTCGGCTGTGGGAAGCAGACACCGTCATCACCCGCTCCGCGGCTTATGCCGTCGTGACGCTCGTCGTCGGTGTCGTCTGGGCGGTCAGCTCCGACCTCATCAGGATGGTCATTGAAGAAGTCATTGGCCGACAGAGCCAGGCTGGCGCGACCACGGCCGGCGCAGTGATCGCCGCGGGCATATTTTCCCCGACGCAATCGCTGGTCCTCGGTTGGACCCGCAAGCGCTTCGGCGACCCGCTCGATCGCATGCGCTCCTCGGCCTCTCGAATGAAGAAATGGGCGCTCACCGAGACTCCGGCGGAGGTCGCTACACGTGCGCTCGGAATCATCGACGACGTCATGCACCCATCCGCTTCGGCCATCGTGCTCGACGAAGCGCTCAAGCGCGAGATGATCGCGGCCCGCGCCGTATCGTCGCCCGAAGATCCCGAATTGATCGAGAAGCTCGCCCTCACCGACGAAGAGGGTCCGGTGGGCACTCTGCTCCTCGGCCGGCGCTCGGACCGGAACCGCTACAGCCGCAAGCAGCTCGAGGCGGTCGAGGAACTGATCCCGTCGCTGGCCGAGGCATTGCGGATCGCCCGGAGCCATCATTCACGCGAGAGCGTGATGCAGCGGCGGCTGGATGAGATGGCGGCCCGCCTCGCCCAGCTCGAAGGCGGTGGTCCCAGGCCCGAGCCCGCCTGACACTGGCGAATCTCGCGCTCCTGTCCTAGTCAGCCCCCATGCGCATCGCCCTCGCCGCCGACCATGCCGGCTATCTCCTCAAGGATGAGCTTGTTCGCTGGCTTGGCGAGCAGGGCCACGACGTCAATGACCTCGGCACGAACGGGCCGGAGAGCGTCGACTATCCCGAGTTCGGCGCCAGCCTCGCCAAAGTCGTAGCGAGCGGCGAAGCTGAGCGCGGAATCGTCGTGTGCGGTTCGGGAATTGGCATCTCGATTGCCGTGAATCGCAACCCGGGCTGCCGCTGCGCTCGCGTGAGCGACCCGCTTTCGGCCCAGCTCTCCCGCGAGCACAACGACGCCAATGTCCTTGCGCTCGGCGCCAGGCTGATCGGCAGCGACATGGCCAAGGCTTGCGTCGGCGCCTTTCTCGACACCGATTTCGCCGGCGGGCGGCACCAGCGGCGGGTCAACCAGCTTTCACACGAATTGCAGGACAGCGACTGATGGCAAGTGTTCAAGAGCTCGATCGTGGGCAGAGCTACCGCGTGCCGCAGGGCTTCTTCACCAGCGGGCTCAGCGAAATCGACTCTGCCGTCGAGGAAGCGATCCACGCCGAGCTTCGCCGCGAGCAGACTCAGATCGAGCTGATCGCGTCGGAGAATATCGTCAGTAAGGCGGTGCTGGAGGCGCAGGGCTCGGTGCTCACCAACAAATATGCCGAGGGCTATCCCGGGCGCCGCTACTACCAAGGCTGCGCACCGTCGGACGCCGTCGAGAGCCTCGCGATCGAACGGGCGAAGAAGCTATTTGGCTGTGAGTTCGCGAACGTCCAGCCGCACTCGGGGGCGCAGGCCAACGGCGCAGTGATGATGGCGCTGCTGAAGCCCGGTGACACGATTATGGGCCTGAGCCTAGCCGCCGGCGGTCACCTCACGCACGGTGCTCCGCCGGCCCAGTCGGGCAAATGGTTCGACGCGGTTCAGTACGGCGTGCGGCAGGACGATCATCTGGTCGATTTCGATGAGGTTGAGCGCCTCGCGAAAGAGCATCAGCCGAAGATGATCATCGCCGGCGGCTCCGCTTATCCGCGGCACTTCGACTTCAAGCGCTTCCGAGAGATTTGCGACGAGGTCGGCGCGCTGCTGATGGTCGACATGGCCCATTTCGCGGGGCTCGTCGCGGCAGGCGAGCACCCTTCGCCGTTTGGTCATGCCCACGTCGTCACTACGACGACGCACAAGACGCTGCGCGGGCCGCGCGGCGGCATGGTGCTGACCGACGACGAAGCAATCGCGAAAAAGATCAACTCGGCGGTGTTCCCGGGCCTTCAGGGAGGCCCGCTGATGCATGTCATCGCCGCCAAGGCCGTTGCGTTCGGCGAGGCGCTGCAGCCCGAGTTCAAGGTCTATGCCAAGGCAGTCATCGCCAATGCGAAGACCCTGGCGAACCGGCTCAAGGAGCGCGGCGCCGATCTCGTCGCCGGCGGCACCGATACGCACCTCGCCCTCGTGGATCTTCGCCCGCTCGGCCTCACCGGGAGGGACGCCGACGAGAGCCTCGAGCGCGCAGGCATCACCTGCAACAAGAACGGCGTACCGTTCGACCCGCTGCCGCCGGTCAAGACCAGCGGCATTCGCGTCGGTTCGCCTGCAGGCACAACCCGGGGCTTCGGCGAGGCTGAGTTCCGCGACATCGCCGACATGGTCGCCGACGTTCTCGACGGCCTGAAGGACAACGGCCTCGAAGGAAATGGCGCAGTCGAGGCCCGTGTGAACGAGCGCGTGCTCGAGCTCTGCGCCCGCTTCCCTATTTATCAAGGATAAGAATGCGCTGTCCGTTTTGTGCCCATGAAGACAGCCAGGTAAAGGATAGCCGCCCGAGCGAGGACGGGGCTGCGATCCGCCGCCGCCGCCAGTGCGAGGCCTGCGGCGCGCGCTTCACCACCTTCGAGCGGGTCCAGCTCCGCGACCTCACCGTCGTTAAGAAGGACGGCAAGCGCGAGCCATTCGATCGCGACAAGCTCGCCCGGGCTATCGGCCATGCGACGCGGAAGCGCGAGATCGACGCGGCCAAGATCGACCGCCTCGTCAGCGGCGTCCAGCGGCAGATGGAAACCCAGGGCGACGAGGTGTCCACGACCCGCATCGGCGAGGCCGTGATGGCGGGCCTCAGATCGCTCGACCACGTCGCCTACATTCGTTTCGCAAGCATCTACAAGGACTTCAGCGACCCCGGCGACTTCGCCGAAATTGCCGAGCGTGTGGAAAAGGAAGCCGCGCCGCCGGGGCAAGACAAGCTGCTGTGACCGAGCCAAGCAAGCCCGTCATCGTCCTCGTCCGTCCGCAGCTTGGCCAGAACATCGGCAAGGCGGCGCGTGCGATGCTGAATTTCGGGCTCACCGAGATGCGCCTCGTGGCGCCGCGCGACGGCTGGCCCAACCCCGACGCGGGGCCGGCGGCAAGCGGCGCCGATATCGTCCTCGAAAAGGCGCAACTGTTCGACACCGTCGCGGAGGCGATCGCCGACTGCAGCCATGTGTTCGCCTCGACCGTGCGTCGGCGGGACCTGGTGATGCCCGTGCTGGGCCCGCAGGAGATGGCGAAACGGATCGCGGGCTCCGCCGAGCGCAGTGCTATCCTCTTCGGGCCGGAGCGGTCGGGTCTCGAAACCGAAGACGTCGCACTCGCCAGTGCCATCGTCACGGTGCCAATCAACCCTGAGTTCGGGTCGCTCAACCTGGCGCAGGCGGTGATCCTCCTCGCCTACGAATGGTCACGGCGGAGCGAGCTCGCGCAGCCCCCGGCCAAGGCGCTGGAGGCTCCCGCTCCGCACGGCGAGGTCGAGGGTCTTATCGGGCACCTCGAGGAAGAGCTCGACACCAAGGGCTACTTCCACCCGCCCTCGCGAGTGCAGGCGACCAAGAACACCATCCGCACGATTTTTACCAAGACCGGCTGGTCGTCCCGCGAAGTTAAAGCCGTTCGTGGAATTATTCGGGCGTTGGTCGATCCGCCCCGGCAGCGTTAGGTGGCGCACCGCATAGATTGTTGATATCGGTCATGAATATGTGACTTGGGGGAGTTACTTGGAGCAGGCCTCGGCTCAACGCGGCAGACACGAAGCGGCTCTTCCGACCCACGATTGACCAGACCTTCGACCAAAAGGATTCTCCGAAGATGTTCATCGCCGCGCTGATTCTCGCTCAAGCAGCCACCGCCGTTCCGGCAACGCCGCCGGCCGCCGCGCCCGGACAGAAGCCCACCGCCAAGGTCGAATGCCGCATGATCACGGAGCTGGGATCGCGGATCCCGACCCGCATCTGCCGCCTCGACAAGGAATGGGAGCTGTTGGCAAAGGACGCGCAGGACGATCTGCGGAACTCCAGGAACAAGTCTTTCGGAATGAATCCCGAGTAAGACGGACTGTGTTACCTCGCGCAGCTTCGGCTGCGCGAGGCGCACGAATGCCGCTGCACCCGTCGTTGATTTCTGTTATTATCTGACTGACGCGGACGGGGCCTTCCAAAGCGACTCAACTTCCCGCGCGTCGAGTGGTCCTCGAACAACAGCGGGGAGACCCTCGATGATCACAGCCATGCTTCTACTCGCCGCCCAGGCTGCAGCGGCGCATCCGGCAACAGCAAAACCTGCGGCCGAAAAGATGGTGTGCCAGTCCGTGTATCAGGCGAGAAGCCGGATTCCGGATCGCCTCTGCCTGACGCAATCCGAGTGGGACAAGATGGCCGAGGCGAACCAGAACGACCTGGGAAATTCGAGAAACGCGAGGTCAGCCGGTCTTGCGGGTACAATTGCCCCGGCCGGGTCGATTACGACGCCCTCCATCCCGCACCAGCATGGCCCAGGCCCTCAATAAGGCATTCGCTGCGAGGAGATCATCAATGATCACGGTTATGCTGCTACTTGTCGCACAGACCGCAGCCGCGGCTCCTGCGGCAACGGTTAAACCAACAGCCGAAAAGATGAAATGCCAGCTCGTCTACCAGGCGAACAGCCGCATTCCCGACCGCCTTTGCCTTACGCAATTGGAGTGGGACAAGATGGCCGACGCCAACCAGGATGACCTGGGAAGTTCGAGAAACGCACGCTCGTCCGGTCGGTCGGGCACGATGGCCAACAGTCTGGAGGGCCAGATAACCAACATTACCCTGCCTCACCAGAAAGGCCCCGGTCCTCACTGAGCGGCGCGCGCCACAGCCAAATGCTTGACTAAGCGAGGCTTCGCGGCCATGTGCGCCGCTCGCAATTGATCCCGCATGCCCGGTGAAGCGGCGATCGCGCTGGACGCTCTGGTCCAGTGGTGCGGTCCCGGGCGCTACGAAACGCGAATTGGAGAAACTGACGTGACGAAGCGCACCAGCGCCAAATACAAGCTCGACCGCCGTATGGGCGAGAACGTCTTCGGACGTCCCAAGAGCCCGGTCAACCGCCGCGAATACGGCCCCGGCCAGCACGGCCAGCGCCGCAAGGGCAAGATCTCCGACTACGGTCTTCAGCTGCGCGCAAAGCAGAAACTCAAGGGCTATTACGGCGACATCACCGAGAAGCAGTTCAAGAAGAACTACACGCAGGCGACGGCGATGAAGGGCGACGCTTCGCAGAACCTCATCGGCCTGCTCGAGCGCCGGCTGGACATGGTCGTCTATCGCGCGAAGTTCGCGCCGACGATCTGGGCCGCCCGCCAGCTGGTCAGCCACGGCCACATCCGCGTCAACGGCGTGAAGTGCAACATCGCGAGCCGCAAGGTGAACGTTGACGACGTCATCGAGCTCGGCCCGAAGGCGCAGGAAATGGCGCTGGTTATCGAGGCGCAGAGCCTCGCCGAGCGCGACATTCCCGATTACGTGGTTCCGGACGGCACGTCGAAGGCGACCTTCACGCGCGTCCCGAAGCTCGACGAGGTCCCCTACCCGGTCCGCATGGAGCCGAACCTCGTGATCGAGTTCTACTCGCGCTAATCCAGTCGCGCATTCGCGATCGAACAGGGCGGGCCGGCTTAGCGTCGGGCCGCCCTTTTCTTTGCTGTTCAGATTACAAATTCATGCCTTTGGCGCGAAGCGGCGTATGATGGCGTCCGCAATGATCAGAGCATTTCGGCGAGCTTCCGGCTTCCGGCGGGAATGGCGTCCGGCGATCTAGGCCGCCCTCGGCTATGCGAACCTCGCGCTAAAGCTCCTGCCCTTCTCCAAAGCCATCTCGATCGGATCCGCCCCTGCGCTCCGGACAGACAGAGACCAGGGCAGCGCCGT
>Ga0070671_100000713_pt1 | contig 23900 bp, 20 predicted proteins | sample KBSS73metaG_FD_65341 | JGI IMG/M metagenome (GOLD analysis project Ga0070671, IMG submission 65341) | Switchgrass rhizosphere microbial communities from Kellogg Biological Station, Michigan, USA - KBS S7-3 metaG | ecosystem: Host-associated > Plants > Roots > Rhizosphere > Soil ...
GGGCAGCTCGGCGAGACGTGCGTCGGACGCGGGGTCCGAGCGCACCTCGCGCGGCCGGGCGACGACCGGTGGGGCCGGGGGCACGAGGCTGCGGGGGTCGAGCCGGTCGAGGGCCTTGCGGACCCGCCGCAGGTTGCGCTCGGGCGCCGCGACCAGCACGGACAGCAGTAGGCCCGCGGCCGATCCCGGGTCCGGGACGGGTCGCAGCACGTGCAGGACGGCGGTGCCCTGCCGCACCACGACCTCGGTCGGCGTGCCGCGGAGCACCCGGCCCAGCTCGACGCACCCGCGCAGCGCCTCCACCTGGGTGGCGGCCACCGCCTCCACGTCCAGCCGGGCGCGGTCGGCGGTCACGGCGTCGAGCGTCAGCCCGCTGGCGACGTCGACCAGCGCGACCGCCAGGACCTCCGGTCTGCGCAGCACCTCGTGCGCCGCCGCGCGCAGCAGACCGGGGCTCCCGGGGATCGTCGGCACGGGCGTGTCTCGGGGGTCTCGGGTGTCTCCGGTGTCTCGGGCAGGCTCGGGCTCAGCGCGGGGCGGGCGCCTGGAAGTACTGGCTGTCACCGCCCTGCGGGGCACGGGCGCCCGCGTTCGGGTGGGACATGTAGAACTCCTGCTCGATGATCTTGAGGTCCCGGCGGGCCATGGCCAGGTTCGCCTGCGCGCGGTTGAGCACGAGGTAGAGGAAGAGCTTCTCGTCCGGCAGGCCGCGGATGAGCCGGATCAGGTGGTACTGGTTGTCGAGGGTGATCAGGATGTCCTCGATGTTCTCGCGCAGGCCCAGCTTCTGGGTCACCTCGATCTTGGTGCGCACCACGTCGCTGTTGCCGGGCGCCGCGACCTCGAGGTCGAACTCGGCGGACCCGCCGCGGGAGCCGAGGGTCATGCCGCTCTCGTAGTCCACCAGGGCCACGGCGAACGCACCCTTGATGTTGGCGGCCATGTCCAGGGAATGCTCGATCGAGCTCATCGGTGTGCCTTTCGATCATCCCGTCTGGGACGATCATCAATCGGGGAACGGGGGTTCGAGAACGGTAGCGCAGAATCGTCGGAGCGACGGTATCGGGTGCGTTTCCGCTCCGTTGCCCAGGGCAGCCTCACCGTCGTTCGCGGCGTGCCCGGAGCGTCATCGCAGGCGCCGTCGGAGGCCGTCGGCGAGGCGGCGCAGGGTCGGGAGATCGGTGGCCCAGCGACGGTCGTCGGGATCACCGGTGGGCGGCCGTGGCGGCGGGACCGCGGTACGGCCGGTGCGGCGCGGCAGCACGCCCGCGGCGGTCTCGACCACCGGCTCGACGGCGCCCGTTTCGGCGGTCCCGTCGACCGGTTCGCGCCCCGCGGGCCGCGCCGCGGGCGGCGGCGCGGGCGGCGGCGCGGGCGGCGGCGCGGGCGGCGGCGCGGGCGGCGACGCGGGTGCCGGCGACGCGCGCGCCGGTGACGTCCGCGTCGCGGAGCGGGTACCCGCCCCGGCGTCGGATCGGGACGCGGGCACCTCGACCGGAACCCGCGGACCCGCGGGTGCGGGTCGCTCGGGCAACGGTGGGCGGGCCCGGTGCGCCGCGGCGAAGAACTCCGACACCGGGGTGACCGGCCGAAGCGGAAACACCGGCCGGACGGGCTCATCGGTGCTGCTCAGAGCCTTCTCCGGTGGCGGGGCCGTCTTCTCAGGCGGCGGGATCGGGCCGGTCGACGCGGGCGCGGGCACCCCGGGGGGCCGGGCCTCGCGCGGGGTCGGCAGGGCCACCGGCGCGGCGGGGCCCCGCGGACCCGAGGCAGTGTGGGGAGCCGCGCCCGCGGAGTCCGTCCGACCCGGCCCGCGCCGCGGATCGCCGAGCGACTCGACCTCGCGCAGCGCGGTCGCGACGTTCGTGCGGCGGCGGTCCAGCCTCGCGTAGAGGATGCGGTCCCCGGCGGCGGGGGCGAGCACCTGCACCGTGGCCCGGCCCGTCACGACGACGCTCCGCAGCGCCCCGGCCCCGGCGCCGCCGACCGACTCGGCCCCGCCGAAGGCCGCCACGATCTCCGCGACGGGCACCGGCGGTTCGGGTCCGCCCAGGCTCGTGACGATCCGCTCGCCGGTCCGTTCGAGAACGGCCGCCCACATCACCCCGGGCAGTTTCCCCAGGGCGTCGGCGATCGTTTTCCGAGCGGGCACGCGAAACCTTCTCACACGCCTCCGAAACCGCCATCGGCAACCTTTTCGGCCGAGCATTCCGGCGGCCGGGGAACGCCTTTGTTCGGCCGTGCGGCGGAATGACGGAACCGCCGTCCGCGCAGCCCCCCGGCGGCCGGATCTCAGACCGCGGAGCCTGGCGGAGCGCAGGACGACGGTCGACCGCAGGTATCGCGGCCGCCGAGGGGGCGCCTCGGTCCCCTGCGCGCGCATCCGGCCCCCGCCGTGGGCCACCATCCGGCCCTGGGTCGACCGTGCGTACCCGGGTCGGCGGCGGCCGTGGTCGGATGGGCCCATGACCACCGATCGCGCCACCGCGTTCCGGGCCGCCGTCGAGCGCGGGGACGCCGACGCCGCCGCGGACCTCTTCGCCCCGGACGCCGTCTTCCACTCCCCCGTCGTGCATCGGCCCTACGAGGGCCGCGAGGCGATCCGGGCGATCCTGCGCGCGGTCGTGCAGGTCTTCGAGGACTTCCGGTACGCGGCGGAGTTCGCGGGCGAGGACGGGCACGTGCTGTGGTTCCGCACCCGGGTCGGCGAGCGCGCGCTCGACGGCGTCGACATCCTCCGCGACGGCCCGGACGGCCTGGTCGAGCTCACCGTCATGGTGCGCCCCTACTCGGCCGCCACCGAGCTGCGTGCGCGGATGGCCGCCTTGCTGACGGGCAGCTGAAGCGCGGCCGCGCCGGGACCGGCGTGGCCGCTCACATCCGTCCGGCCCAACGCCGGAACCCCGAGGTCACGGAGGGTGTCCGACGGTCCCGGCGAGACCGGCACCCGATGCCGTCATTCGGGTGAGTTCGAGCTCGGGCCGCACCGCCCCTCACCGTGGACCGTTGATCCAGCTGACAGTCGTGCGGGCCGAATGGAGTGACCGGCGCGTCCGGACGGCGTCCTCCGCTCGGCCGATCACCACGCCGGACGCGGAGTGATCGGACGGCGAGGGAGGACGAGCGTGCCCGGAGGAGGCCACGGTCCGAGCAGGCAGGGCCCGCACGGCCCGGCCGCGACGCCGTCCCGCCCGCGCTCCGTGCCGCCCGGTCGCGTCGCCGCGCCGGAGACCCCCCCGCAGCGCAGGCAGGAACCGGCCCGCCCCGACCGCAGCCGCGACCCCCGCGCCGACCGGTCCCGCCCCGAGCGTCCCCGGGCCGAGCGTCCCCAGCGAGCCGCGCAGGACGGCGCCCGCGGTCACCATCCGCGCGACGAGCGGCCCGAGCGAGCCGAACGTCCCCGGCGAACCGAGCGGACCCCGCGAACCGACAGCCCCGAGCGCCCCCAGCCTGCCGAGCGGTCCGACCGCACCGCCTCCGCCACGCCCGTCCGCCCGCACCGCCGCAGGCGCGCCGACAAGCGCACCGGGGTCGCGTGGTGGCAGACCCCCGACAGCAGGCGCCCGAACGGTGGCGGCGGGCTGAGCACCGGGGCGCCCGCGGTCACCGGCGTGCAGGAGCCCGTCCGGCCGATCCGCAGGGGGCCGCTCGGTCCGTTCGACCTGCTGCAGCGCCGCTTCGGCCCCGCGGCCCGCAACAGGCGCGCCCAGCTCACCCCCGCCCAGCGGACCGCCCGGCGGCGCAGGACGATCCTCTGGTGGGTCGGCGGCACCCTCGCGGTGGTCGTCGGGCTGCCGCTGCTGGCGCTCGGCCTCGGCTACCTGATCTTCGGTGTGCCCACCGCGGACGAGGCCGTCAACAACCAGGTCGCGACGATCTCCTACGCCGACGGCACCGACCTCACCCGGCTCGTCCCGGAGGAGGGCAACCGGACCAAGGTCGCGTTCGAGCAGATCCCCCCGCACGTCCGCGAGGCCGTGCTGGCCGCCGAGGACCGCAGCTTCTACACCAACCCGGGCTTCGACGTCTCGGGCATCGCGCGGGCCGTGCTGAACCAGCTGCAGGGCGGCGCGGGCGGCGGCTCCACGATCACCCAGCAGTACGTCAAGAACGCGCTGGTCGGCGACCAGGCCTCGCTGTGGCGCAAGTACAAGGAGCTCATCGTCAGCGTGAAGGTGAGCCAGGAGAAGTCGAAGGACGAGATCCTCACCGACTACCTGAACACCATCTACTTCGGACGCGGGGCGTACGGCATCCAGTCCGCGGCGCAGGCGTACTTCGCCAAGGACGTCGGGCAGCTCACCCCGGCCGAGGGCGCGCTGCTCGCGGGGGTGATCCAGTCGCCGTCGCGCTGGGACCCCGCGATCGACCCGCAGAAGGCCGTGCAGCGCTGGGACTTCGTGATGGACGGCATGGAGAGCCAGGGCTGGCTCTCGCCCCACGACCGCGAGGCGGCGACCTTCCCGCCCACCCAGCAGCGCCGGGTCGGTGGCACCGGGTCGCTGGCGGACAGCCGCGGCCACGTCGTCAACGCGGTGAAGGCCGAGCTGGACTCGCTCGGCATCTCCGACCAGGAGATGTCGCAGGCAGGCCTGACCATCACCACCACGATCGACCCGACGCGGCAGGCCCGCGCGGTCGAGGCGGCCCAGGACTCGCTCGCGGGGCAGCCGGACAACCTGCGCAGCGCCGTCGTCGCGATCGACCCGCGGACCGGCGGGGTCACGGCGTACTACGGCGGGGACAACGGCGCCGGGCTGGACTACGCCAGGGTCAGCAAGCAACCGGGGTCCACGTTCAAGCCGTTCGTGGTGCTGGCCGCGCTGATGCACGACCCGCCGATCGGGCTCGGGACCGTGTTCGACGGCCGCGAGCAGGCCGGGCTCCGCAACGCCGAGGGCGCGGACTGCCCCCGCTGTGACGTCAAGCAGGCGATGACCCTGTCCAACAACGTCGTCTTCACGACGCTGGCGGCCAAGGTGGGCCCGGAGAACGTCGCCGCGGCGGCGCGCGCCGCAGGCATCACCTCCCCGCTCGACGATCCCGACGCCCGGCTCGCCCTGGGCAACAAGGAGGTCACCCCCGTCGAGCTGGCGTCGGCCTACGCGACGATCGCGGCGGGCGGGGTCTGGCACGCGCCGCACTTCATCTCCAAGGTCGTGACCTCGGACGGCCGTGTGCTCTACGAGTCCCCCGACTCCCAGGGCGAGCGCCGCTTCAGCGCCCGGGTCGCGCGCAACACGGTCGAGGCGATGCTCGGCGTGGCATCCGCGGACGACCGCGCGATCGGCCGCCCTGTCGCCGCGAAGACCGGCACCGTGCAGTCCCGGTTCGAGGGCGAGAACAACGACGCGTGGTTCTCCGGCTTCACCCCCGAGCTCGCGACGACGGTGTGGATCGGCACCGACATGAACTCCCCGATCCGCACCGCCTCGGGCCGTCCGATCGACGGCAGGTCGCTGCCCGGCGACGTCTGGCAGACCTTCATGCGCGAGGCCGTGGCCGAGGAGCCGGAGGAGGGATTCGGCGGCTACACACCGATCGGCGAGCCCGCCTCCGACCTGCCGCCCAACGAGACGCCCACGCCGACCCCGACCTCCTCCGCCGAGCCGACGACGTCGGCCGAGCCCCCGCCGCCGCCCGCCGCGGAGCCGCCGGTGGACGCCGCGAACCCGGCGAACCCGGCGGACCCGGCGAACCCCGTGCCGCAGCAGCAGGCGGGCCAGCCGGACCAGCGCACCCCCCTCGTCCCGGACGAGGCCGCGGACGACCCCGCCGTCGAGCGGGCCCCTCCCGCGGCGCCCACGCAGGACTGCTCCATCACCCCCTGCGGCTGACCGGCGAACGGCACTCTCGCTCACTAGGTTTGAGCGAAAGCGCCGTTCGCTCAGAAGGGGGTCAGGGGACCACCACGAGGGTGGCCCGGTGGCGCGTCCCCGCCACCAGCCTCGCGTTGGGCTCGTCTACCCGCTCCACCCACGCCTCGGCCTCCGCGCGGCCCTTCCCGAACTCGACGTGCCGGGCGACCAGCCGCTCCCGACGCACCGCGGCGGGCGGGTCGCAGAACCAGACCTCGGTGAGCTCGGCCGCCACCTCGGGCCAGAGCAGCAGGTAGTTCCCCTCGGTGACCACCAGCGGGGTCCCGGGCGGGACGGCGATCGCCCCGGCCAGCGGCTGTTCGAGGTCCCGCTCGAACATCGGGGCGTAGACCGGACCCGGCTCGCCGGCCCGGATCCGGCGCAGCAGCGCCAGGTACCCGGCCGCGTCGAACGTCTCCGGGGCACCCTTGCGGTCCCGCAGCCCCAGCGCCTCCAACGCCACGTCGGCCAGGTGGAACCCGTCCATCGGCACCTGCACCGCACCCGGCACGGCCCCGACGATCTCGCGCGCGAGGGTGGTCTTGCCCGCCCCCGGCGCCCCCGTGATCCCCAGGACCGAGCCCGCGGGCAGGCCGCGTGCCCTGGCGATCAGGTCCGTCAGCCGCACCGGACCGCCAGCACCACGATGTCGTCGCCGGTGTTCGCGGTGGTGCCCGCGACGAGACGGTCGCAGAACTCCTGGAGACCCATCTCCGCACCCGCCCGCGCGAGGTCGAGCAGGGCCTGCCCCGCGAGGTCGTCCGGGTCGTCGCGGCGCTCGGCCAGCCCGTCGGTGTAGAGCACGAGCGTGGAGCCGGACGGCAGCGGGACCTCCTGATCGTGGCGCAGCCGGTCCGGGTCGACGCCGAGCACGACGTCGACCGCCCCGCCCACGTGGGAGACCGTGCCGTCCGCCCCGACGAGCAGCGGCACCGGATGCCCGGCGTTCGACCAGCGGAACACCAAGCCGTTGCCGCGCACCAGGATCCGGCCGTGCAGCAGCGTGGTGAACCGGGTGACGTCCAGCCGCGAGGCGACCCGGTCCAGGCGGCGCAGCACGTCCGACGGGGCGCCGTCGGTGTCGTAGGCGAGGGCGCGCAGCATGCTGCGCAGCTGGCCCATCGTCGCGGCGGCGGCGAGGTCGTGCCCCGCCACGTCCCCGACGGCCAGCGCGATGTCGCCGAACGGGAGCCGGAACACGTCGTACCAGTCGCCGCCGACCTCCAGCTCGGCCGCGGCGGGCCGGTACCGGCAGGCGACCTCGATGCCGCCGATCCCGATGTCCGCCATCATCGGCGGCGGGGTCAGCATCGACTCCTGCAGGGCCAGCGCCACCTCGCGGGTCTGCTGGAACCGCCGCCCGTGCTCCACGGCCGCGGACGCCCGGGCCGCCAGCTCGGTGACCAGGGCGAGGTCGTCGGTGGTGTAGGCCGGGCGGTCCCCGCAGCTCGCGAACAGCAACCCCGCGATCACCCGGCCGCCGGAGAGCACCGGGGCCACCAGCCGGGAGTTCATCCCGACCTCGCGGGCCCAGGCGTGCATCGCCGGGGTGCCCGCCCAGTGGCCCACGCCGAGCGGGTCGATCTCCAGCTCGGGCAGCCGGGTGCGGACCGACCGGGCCAGCGGGTGGTCCGCGCCGAAGGCGAAGCGCGCGGCGCCGTCCGGACCGACCTCGCCCGGCACGGCGGGCAGCCCCGGGGCGGCCCGGGTGACCGACCGGCGGCCGTGGACGGGGCGCCCGGGCAGCAGCGGGGCGGCCTCGTCGACCAGGTAGACGCGGCAGAGGTCGGCGAACTCCGGGACGACGGCGTCCGCCAGGGCGAGCAGCTCGGTCTCCGGGTCCAGGGCGGTGTTGACGGCCAGCGTCGCGCCCGCCAGGACGTCGAGCCGGTGCCGCGACCGCACCTCGTCGTCGATGTCGGTCTCGGTGCCGACCCACTCGATCAGCCGGTCGTCCTCGAAGACGGGCACGGCGCGCGAGCGGTACCAGCGCCATCCCGGGCTCGACCGCAGCCGGTGGACGTGCTCGAACCCCTCCCGGCGCGCGACCGCGGCGTTCCAGGCGTTGCGCTTGGCCCCGCGGTCGGCGGGGTGCACGCCCTCCAGGAAGCCCCACCCGAGGTACTCCTCCGGCGTCTGCCCGGTGACGGCCCGGTAGCTGGGCGAGTCCTCGGCCGCGCTGCCGTCCGGCTGCCGGATCCACACCGCGGCCGCGGTGGCGTCGATGAGGCTGCGGTAGCGGCGCAGCACCTGCTCGCGGGCCGCGGCCAGCTCGGCGAGGGTGAGCCTGCTCCGCTCGGACTCCGTGACGTCCGAGACCACCAGCCCGACGCCCAGGGTGTCGCCGTTGCGGTCGTGCACGGGGTAGCAGTTGAGCTCCCACGACTGTTCCGGGCCGGTGCCGTGCCAGAGCCTGCCGGTCATCGGGACGTCGGTGAGGGGGCGGTCGGTCTCGAGCACCGTGCGCAGCAGGTCCGCGATCCGCTCGCCCGTCTCGCCGTGGACCTCGCCGAGGGTGCGACCCTCGCGGTCGTCCGCGGTGCCGCCGTCGATCGTGGTGACGGCGGCGTTGACCCGCCGGTACCGCAGGTCGGTGTCGAAGTACGCCAACGCGACGGGGGCGTTCTGCCACAGGGCGTCCAGCAGGGAGAACGCCTCGACGCCCGCGCGGGCGTCGGAGGCGTCCTGCAGCACGCCGACGACCGCGACCTCGCCGGATCCCGGAGCCGCGTGCACGTAGAGCGTGCGACCCGACGGCACCGACGCGGGCAGCGGCCCCGACACCCGGTCCCGGCTCGCCGCGCGCACCAGGGCCAGCGCCTGCGCGGTGTCGACGGGCGCGTGGTCGCGGTCGAAGGGCGAGTGCCCCAGCACCTCCACGGTCGCCCAGCCGGTCAGCCGCGCGGCCTCCGGGCTCCAGAACAGGACTCGGCCCGCGGCGTCGAGCGCGAACAGCCCGACCGGCGCCAGCTCGGCCACGAGATCCGCTGCCGGCCCGTTCATGCGCGCATTATGTCGGCTCCCCACGGCGGGGCGATACGGGGCACACTGCCCCGGTGGAGTACGTGCTCAGGGACCCGGCCCCCGTGCTGCGCCCCTTCGTGCGTCGACTCCAGGGCTATCGGGAGTACAGCGCGGCGCCGCTGCGCAGGCGGCAGGCCCCCGTCGGGTCCTGCACGCTGATCCTGGGCTTCGGTCCGCCGCTGCGGCTGCACGGCCCGGCGGGCCCCTCGGTGCCCCGCTCCTTCGTCGCGGGCCTGCACGACGCCGCCGTGCTCACCGAGTTCCGCGGTGACCAGCACGGCATGCAGGTCGACCTGACCCCGGTCGGCGCGTTCACCCTGCTGCGCAGGCCGGGGGCCGACCTCGCCAACGAGGTCCCCCCGCTCGACGCCCTGGTCGACCCGGAGCTCGCCACCCTCCCCGACCGCCTCGCCGCCGACCCGGACTGGCCCACCCGCTTCGACCGGGTCGAGGCGTTCCTCGGTGCCCGGCTCCTGGATCCCGCGCGGCGGCTGCCCGATCCCGAGGTCGTGCACGCCTGGCGGCTGCTGCAGCGCAGCGCGGGCGGCATCACCGTCGGAGACCTGGCCGCTGAGACGGGCTGGAGCAGACGGCACCTGCTCAGCCGGTTCGGCTCCCAGATCGGCCTGTCCCCCAAGACGACCGCCCGCGTGCTGCGGTTCGAGCGGGCGAGCCGGGCGGCGCTGTCCGGGACACCGCTCGCCGAGGTGGCCGCGGTCTGCGGGTACGCCGACCAGGCACACCTCAACCGCGAGTTCCGCGCGCTGGCCGGGACCACCCCGCGCGCATTCGTCCAAGACACGCAGGTCACGGCCCCCTAGGTTCCCCGTCATGAGCATTCACCCGACCCTGCGCTACGACGACCCCCGCGCCGCGCTGGACTTCCTCACCGGAACCCTCGGCCTCACCCCCGGCATGGTCGCCACGGCCGACGACGGCGCCGTCGCCCACGCGGAGCTCTTCTGGGGCGACGCCGCGGTGATGATCGGCGCGCGGGCCGGCGATCCCCGCTTCGACACCGGCCGGGCGGTCCTCTACCTCACCACCGACACCCCGGACGCGTTGTGCGAGAAGGCCGTCGGCGCCGGCGCGGAGCTGGTCCAAGAGCTGGTCGACCAGGACTACGGCTCCCGCGAGTTCGCCGTGGCGGACCCGGAGGGCAACGTCTGGTGCTTCGGGACCTACGTGCCCTCGGCCCCGGCGTGACGCCGCTCGAGCGGCTGCGCGCACTCTGCCTCGCGCTGCCGGAGGTGACCGAGAGGCTCAGCCACGGCGAGCCGACCTGGTTCGTCCGCCGGACGTTCGTGAGCCTCGCCGACCATCACCACGACGACCGCCTCGCCTTCTGGTGCGCCGCACCGCCCGGCGCCCAGGAGGAGCTGGTCGCCGCCGAGCCCGAGCGCTTCTTCCGGCCCCCGTACGTCGGCGGGCGCGGGTGGCTCGGGGTGTACCTGGACGTCGAGGTCGACTGGGCCGAGATCGCCGAGATCGTGACCGACGCCTACCGCTGCGTGGCGCCGAAGAAGCTGGTAGCACTGCTTCCGTGATCACCCTCGACGGGCTGGGGTACGAGTACACCGACGTCCCCGGCACGGGGCCCGCCCTGCTGTTCCTGCACGAGGGCCTGGGCTCGGTCGGGCTGTGGAAGGGGTTCCCGCGGCGCATCGCCGAGGCCACCGGGCGGCGCACCGTCGCGTACTCCCGGCTGGGGCACGGTTTCTCCGACCTCCCGCCCGCGAAGCGCACCCCCTCGTTCATGCACACCGAGGCCGCCACAGTCGTCCCGGCGCTGATCGACGCCCTGGACCTCGGCGAGCCGATCCTGGTGGGGCACAGCGACGGCGGCTCGATCGCGCTGCTCGCCGCGGCGGCGCTGCCGGTCTCCGGGCTGGTCGTGCTCGCGCCGCACGTCCTCGTCGAACCCGGTGCGCTGCAGGCGATCCGACATGCCCGCGAGGCCTTCGACTCCGGTGACCTGGCGCGCCGGATGGCGCGCCACCACCGGGACGCCGAGGTGACCTTCCGGAACTGGAACGACGTCTGGCTGGACCCGGAGTTCCGCGACTGGGACCTGCGCCCGGAGCTGGGCGGGATCACCTGCCCGGTCCTGGCGATCCAGGGAGACGCCGATCCCTACGGCACCCACGTCCACGTCGAGGCGGTGCGGGACGCGGCGCGGGGTCCGGTGGACCTGCTGTCCCTGCGCTGCGCCCACGCCCCCCACCTGGAACGCCCCGCCGTCGTCGACGCCGCGGTCGCGGCCTGGATCGGCGAACGCTAGAGCGGCATCGAGACGACCCGGGTGACCGCGATCCGGGCCCCGAACGTCCGACCGGAGCCGAGACGGCTCGCGTCAGGGCTCCGCGGACCAGCCCCGGATCTCGCCCGGCCGGAGCACGACCACCCGGCCCGTGGGCCGGGCGCGGGCGTAGGGCGGGTACTTGGCGCACAACGCGTCGAGCGCCCGCGCCCACCGCTCGCCGGACTCCTCGACGTGCGCGGTGCCGTCGATCCGGACCCACCACAGCTGCGACCAGTCGGCCGCGTAGTGGTCGACGAGCAGCGCCGCGCGCGGGTCTCGGGCGAGGTCCGCGAGGCGCGCCAACCGGGTGTGCCGCTTGGGTTTCACCTCGTCCACGACCGAGCACACCAGCCCGTCGACCACGGCGAACGTGATCGGGACGAGCCGGGGCGTGCCGTCGGGTCGGATCGTGGCGAGCCGCCCGACGGGGTGGGCGGCGGCCCGGGCGAGCCAGTCCGTCACGCCGTGTCCCCCACCGCACGCGGACCCGCACCGCGCTGACCCGCGAGGAACGCCAGTGCCTCCAGGACGAGATCCATGCGGGTGCTCCTTCGCGCCGGTTCGGCGCGACGCTACCGCCGCCGCGTCCGCCCCGGTGAGCGGCGCGTGCGCAGCATGACCACGTCGTCGCCTGCTGCGCCCACGATCCCGTCCAGGCAGGCGGATCCCGTCGGTCGACCCCCATGATGGGTGGAACAGACCCGCGAGCGCCGGTGTTATTGCGTGTGCAAGTACTTTCCGCACGCTCGCTCTCCTGGAGGTCCCGATGCCCGCCGTCACCGTCTCGGACGTCACCACCCTGCCGCGGGTGCCGGAGCCCGGCCCCACCGAGCTGGACCGCGGAGTCCGGTCCGTCACCACCGCGCCGCGCGGCGTCGAGGGCGAGGGCTTCCCGGTCCGCCGCGCCTTCCAGGGCGTCGACCTGCGCGACCTGGATCCGTTCCTGCACATGGACCAGATGGGCGAGGTCGAGTACGCGCCGGGCGAGCCGAAGGGCACGGCCTGGCACCCGCACCGCGGCTTCGAGACCGTCACCTACATCATCGACGGGGAGTTCGAGCACCAGGACAGCCACGGCGGCGGCGGGAACATCACGAACGGTGACACCCAGTGGATGACGGCCGGGGGCGGACTGCTGCACATCGAGCGCCCGCCGGAGGCGCTGGTCGCGAGCGGCGGGCTGTTCCACGGCCTGCAGCTCTGGGTGAACCTGCCCCAGGCGGACAAGTGGCTGGAGCCCAAGTACCAGGACCTGCGCGCAGGCGAGGCCGCCCTGCTCACCACGCCGGACGGCGGCGCCCTGATCCGGGTGATCGCGGGCTCGCTCGCGGGTCTGGAGGGGCCCGGCTCGACCTACACTCCGATGGCGATGATGCACGCCACCCTCTCCCCCGGCGCCCGGATGCGGCTGCCGTGGCGACGGGACTTCAACGCGCTGGTCTACGTGCTCTCCGGCGCCGGGACCGTCGGGAGGGACGACCGGCCGGTCCGCGCCGGTCAGCTGGCCCTGTTCGGACCCGGGGACGTGATCACGGTGGCGGGCAACGTGTCCCAGGAGTCCCGGACCCCCGCGCTCGACGTCGTGGTGCTGGGCGGGCGGCCGATCCGCGAGCCGGTGGCGTGGGGCGGCCCGTTCGTGATGAACACCAAGGCCGAGGTCATGCAGGCCTTCGAGGACTACCAGAAGGGCAGGCTCGGGGTGATCCCCGCGAGCTACGTGCCGCACGGCTCGCTCGGTGGATCGGCTCCGGGAGGCGCCGCTCCGGAAGGCGCTGTGGAAGGCTCGGGATCGTGACGGAACCCATGATCCTCGACGTGGCCGAGTGGTCGCGCTTCGAGATCCACGTGGACGGCAGGTTGGCCGGCTTCGCGCAGTACCGGGCGGAGCCGGGGAGGATCACGTTCATCCACACCGAGATCGACTCGATGTACGAGGGGTTGGGGTTCGGCGGCAAGCTCGCCCGGTTCGCCCTCGACGCCGCCCGCACCCGGGGCCTCGCGGTCTACCCGGACTGCCCGTTCATCCGGGGCTGGATCGCCAAGCACGAGGACTACAAGGACCTGGTCCCCGTAGAGGTCCGCCCGCAATACGACCTCTAAGCCGACCTGTGTGCCACTTGTGTGGCACAAGCGCCAGTGAGTGACTCTTGCGCCACACAAGTGTCACCGTCACCGGGGCCAAAGAGCCGGGGGCCGGGACTGTCGGGGGTGGCTCGTAATCTGGGCCCGTGCTCGTCGTCCACGCCTTCTGGAGCCCCGGCCGGGGTCCCGTGCTGTGGGCGGAGGACGGGGAGCGGCCCGCCACCACCTCCCGGCGGTCGCTGCGGTCGGCCCGTCCCCATCCCTTCGCGGTGCCGGCCTCCCAGCTCGCCGGCATCCACCCGGGCAAGCAGACCTCGGTCACGCTGCTGCTCCCCTCGCGGGCGAGCGGGCCCGTCGAGTCCCCGGAGCTGGTGCGGGCGGCGCCCGGCGGGCGGCGCAGCGGGCAGGTGAGCCTGCAGCCCTGGAGCGTGCCCGCGGTCGTCGTCGATCCCGCGGAGCTGGGCGATCCGGCCGAGGACGTGCGGTACGGCCGCTCGGTGGCCCACCTCCGCACCCTCGTCGAGTTCGCGGACGACCTGGCGGGCCGCGGGCGCGTACTGCCGACCCTGCGCCCCGGTCCGGAGGCGCGGTGGCGCCCGGTCGTGCAGGGGCTGGACGCCGTGGCCCGCCGCGCCCTGGTCGACGCAGTGCCCCCGGTGGGCCGCGCCGAGCAGCGCCGCGCCGGGGACGTGCTCGGTCACGGCCCGGACCAGGTGGTCGACGCCGCGTTGGCGGTCCTGGTCGACGCCGCCGTCCGCGAGCGGCTGGCCCGGGCGGACGAGCCCGTCGTGCTGGTGCCGCCGCGGTCCGGGCGCGCTCCGAGGTCCCTGCCCGCCACGGAGGCCTGGCTCGCCGCGCTCGGCGGCCCGGACGCCCGGTTCGAGGCCACCGACCGCGAGCTCGCCACGCTCGCCGAGGCGCTCGACCCGTGGGACGCCGTCACCACGGAGGAGACCGGCCCCGCCCGCGCCACCTTCCGGCTCCGCGAGGTCGACACGCTGCACGATCCCGCCGACCCGGGGGACGACCCGCTGGACCAGACCGGCGACGGCACCCGCTGGGTCCTGGAGTTCCAGCTCCAGTCCACCGAGGACCCCAGCCTGGTCGTCCCCGCGGACGACGTGTGGTCCGGCCGGGCGGACCGGCTGATCACCTCCGCGCAGGAGCTGCTGCTGGCCGAGCTCGGCCGCGCCGCGCTGGTCTACCCGGGGCTCACCACGGCGCTGCGCCAGGCCCGGCCCGAGGAGCTCGATCTCGAGGTCGAGGACACCCACCGCTTCCTCACCGAGGACGCCGCCCGCCTGCTCGCCGCCGGGTTCGGGGTGCAGCTGCCCGCCGGATGGAACGGGCGGAAGCCGTTGGGGCTCAAGCTGTCCGTGTCCTCCCCCGGGGCGCCCGGGGTGGTCACGCGCGGTGGTCTGGGCCGCGAGGAGCTGGCCCGGTTCCGCTGGACGATGGCGGCGGGCGAGGACGAGCTGGACGAGGAGGAGATCGCCGCCCTGGTCGCGGCGAAGGCCAGGCTGGTGCGCATCCGGGGCCAGTGGGTCTCCGTCGACCAGGAGGCCCTGGCCCGCGGTCTGGAGTTCCTGAAGCGGCAGAACGCCCGGCGGGCCCCCACCGTGGCGGAGACCCTCGCCGTGGCGCAGGGCGCGCTGGACACCCCGCTGCCGGTCACCGCCGTCACGGCGGAGGGCTGGGTCGGGGACCTGCTGCGGGGCACCGCGGACCGCACGCTCGAGCCACTCGAGCCGCCTGCGTCGTTCCGGGCCACGCTGCGGCCGTACCAGAAGCGCGGGCTGTCCTGGTTGAGCTTCCTCGCGAACCTCGGCCTCGGCGCCTGCCTGGCGGACGACATGGGGCTGGGCAAGACCGTCCAGCTGCTGGCGCTCGAGGCGCGGGAGCGGGAGGGCCACGAGCTGGGCCCCACGCTGATCCTCTGCCCGATGTCGCTCGTCGGAACCTGGCAGCGCGAGGCCGCGAGGTTCGCCCCGGACCTGCGGGTGCACGCCCACCACGGACCCACCCGGGAGCGCGGCGAGACCCTGCGCGAACGTCTGCAGCACACCGACATCGTCGTCACCACCTACGGCACCGCGGCCCGGGACATCGAGGACCTGGCGTCGTACGCCTGGCACCGCCTCGTGCTGGACGAGGCGCAGGCGATCAAGAACGCGAACGCCGCGCCGTCGAAGGCCGCCCGCCGGATCTCCGCCGGGCACCGCATCGCGCTCACGGGCACGCCGATGGAGAACCGGCTGGCCGAGCTGTGGTCGGTGATGGACTTCCTCAACCCCGGCGTCCTCGGCACGCCCGAGCGCTTCCGGCAGCGGTTCGCGGTGCCGATCGAGCGGCACGGCAACCCGGAGGCGGCGGAGACGTTGCGCGCCATCACCCGGCCCTACCTGCTGCGTAGGCTCAAGACGGACCCCACCGTCATCGACGACCTCCCCGAGAAGATCGAGATCCGGCAGGAGTACCGGCTCACCCGGGAGCAGGCGTCGCTCTACCGCACGATCGTCGACGACATGATGGAGAAGATCGAGGACAGCCAGGGCATCCAGCGCCGCGGCAACGTGCTCGCGGCGATGGCCAAGCTCAAGCAGGTCTGCAACCATCCCGCCCAGCTCCTGCACGACGGCTCCCCCATCGGCAAGCGCTCCGGCAAGGTCGCCCGGCTGGAGGAGCTGCTCGGCGAGATCCTCGCTGAAGGCGACAAGGTGCTGCTGTTCTCCCAGTTCGTCGAGTTCGCGTCGATGCTGGTCCCGCACCTGTCCGCGCGCTTCGACCAGGAGGTCCTGCACCTGCACGGCGGCACCCCGAAGAAGCAGCGGGACGCGATGGTCGAGCGCTTCCAGTCCGCCGACGGGCCCGCGATCTTCCTGCTCTCGCTCAAGGCGGGCGGCACCGGGCTCACCCTCACCGCGGCCAACCACGTCGTCCACCTGGACCGTTGGTGGAACCCGGCGGTCGAGGACCAGGCCACGGACCGGGCCTTCCGGATCGGGCAGCAGCGGAACGTCCAGGTGCGCAAGTTCGTGTGCCCGGGCACCGTCGAGGAGCGGATCGACGCGCTGATCGAGTCCAAGAAGGCGTTGTCGGACATGGTGATCAGCGACGGCGAGGGCTGGCTCACCGAGCTGTCCACCGGTGAGCTGCGGTCGGTGTTCGCGCTGGGGGCGGAGGCCGTCGGCGATGAGTAGAGCGCTGAGTAGAGCCGATGAGTGACCAGCCCTTCTGGGCGCAGGAGGACCACCCGAAGCGCCCGCTGCGCGTCGAGAACGGGGTGCAGATCCACTCCACCCGCGGCACCGTCGCGCGTACGTGGTGGTCGAAGCGGTTCCTCGCGGTGCTCGAGGACCTGGGTGTGGGCGGGCGGCTGGCCCGGGGGCGGACCTATGCCCGCTCCGGTCAGATCGTGTCCTGCGAGCTCGACGCGGGCTCCGTCGTCGCGCTGGTCCAGGGCACCCGGCCCACCCCGTACAAAGTGCGGATCGGGATCCCGGCCTGGGGCAAGGAGGAGTGGGGCAAGGCGGAACAGGCCCTCGCGGACGACGCCTGGTACGCCGCGGCGCTGCTGGCGGGCGGCATGCCGACGGAGATCGAGGGGCTGTTCGCGCGGGTGGGGCTCGCCCTGTTCCCCGCCGCCCGCCGGGACCTGACCATGGACTGCACCTGCCCGGACGCCACCGTCCCCTGCAAGCACCTCGCCGCGGTCTTCTACCTGCTCGCCGAGCGGTTCGACGCGGACCCGTTCGAGGTGCTGGCGCTGCGCGGCCGGGACCGCGAGGCGCTGCTGGCCAACCTGCGACGCCGCCGTGGCTCGGCCGCAGCGCCGGAGCCCGAGGCCGACCTGCCCGTGACCCCGCTCGGGGAGCTCCTGGACTCCTTCTACGAAGGGCCCGCCGCCGATCTCAGCCGGTTCGCCCCCGCCACCCCCGCCCCGGGCGCCCTCCTGGACCAGGTGCCCGAGCTGCCGATCGCCGTCCGCAGGCGCACGGTGCGCGAGTTGCTCCGCTCGGCGTACGCCGAACTGGCGAAGGAGGGTTGATCGTCGGCCCGGAACGCGGCAGCGTCACGGATCGGGCTCCCGGAACGAGTCCACTCGCGACCGGGAGGTCCACATGACCGAGGTACTCGTCGTCGGAGCCGGACCCGTGGGGTTGACGGCCGCTCTCGAGCTGCGCCGCCGCGGCGTCGACTGTCGGATCGTCGACGGCCTGGCTGCGCCCATCCGGTACGCGAAGGCCGTCGGCGTCCAGCCGCGGACCCTCGAGCTGTGGGAGGCCGCGGGCGTGCTGCCCGCCGCCCTCGCCGCCTCCGGACCGATGCTCGGGCAGCGCGTCTACCGGGACGGCGAGCTCGTCGCCGCCCTGGACCTGGACCTGCCCCCGGACATGCCGTTCGCCTTCGCCACGCTCCCGCAGTACGAGACCGAGCGGATCCTGGCCGAGGCCCTCGCCGAGCACGGCACGGTGGCCGAACGTCCGGTCCGGCTGACGGCGTTCGACCAGGACGCCGACGGGGTCACCGCGACCCTGGACACCGGCGAGGAGGTCCGCGCCCACTACCTCGTGGGAGCGGACGGCGCCCACTCCCTCGTCCGCAAGGGGCTCGGGCTCACCTTCGAGGGCGGCGCGTTCACGGACGAGTACGCCCTCGGAGACGTGGAGATCGACTGGGACATGCCCCGCGGCTACGCGATCCGGGTGAACAAGGGGGACGACCTGCTCGTCGCGATCCCGCTCCCGGGGACCCAGCGCTACCGCGTCTCGATGATCGCGCCCCCGCACCTGCGCACCCGGCCGCCTGCCGAGGGCGAGATCGCGCACGGGTTCGAGGGCGACCGCACGCCCCAGCTCTCGGACCTCCAGGACGCACTCGACCGGCTCTCCCCGGTCCCGGCGAAGGCCCGGACCCTGCGCTGGTCCTCGGTGTTCCGGATCAGCCACCGGATCGTGGACGCCTACTCCCGCGGCCGGGTCTTCGTCGCGGGGGACGCCGCGCACATCCACCCGCCCACCGGCGGGCAGGGCATGAACACCGGAATCCAGGACGCGATCAACCTGGCCTGGAAGCTCGCGCTCGCCGTCCGCGGGGAGGCGGCCCCGGGGCTGCTGGAGAGCTACGACCTCGAGCGGCGCCCCGTCGGCGAGGAGGTTGTCGGGCGCACCACGAAGGCGGCCTCGACCGGGGCCATGGTCGGCCCCGCGGACCCGTGGCAGGCCCTCCGGCGCGAGGCGCAGCTGCTCGTCGGCTACCGGGGCAGCCCGATCGTCGCCCCCGAGGTCGCGGACCTGGCCGCGGGGCTGCCGCAACCCGGCGACCGGGCGCCGGAGGCCTTCGGGCTGCGCAGAGAGCTCGCGCGCTTCCCGGTCCGGCTGTTCGAGCTCCTGACCACGCCGGGGCACACCGTGCTGCTGTACGTCGACTCGGCCGCCACCGCCGCCCGCCTGGACGAGGTCGTGGCCGCCCTGCCCCAGGTCGACGTCGTCGCCGTCCTGGGCCCGGACCAGCCGATCCCCGTCACCGGCGTCACGACCGTACGGGACGCCGAGAACGGCTTCCGCACCGCGTACGGGGCGGTGGACGGCACGACCGTCCTCATCCGCCCCGACAACTACGTCGCCGCCCGCGGCACGGACCTGGCCACCGCACCACTGACGCAGGCCCTCTCCCTCACCCACGCCCCCACCTGACGGTGGGGGTCAGCCTGCGGAGACGCCCGCGTTCGGGCCCCATCGGGTCAGGGCCCAGGCCTCGATGATCGTGGCCACCTCGTAGATCACGATGGAGGCGACGACGGAGAGCGTCACGATCGTCCAGACGCCGCCGTAGTTGCCCGCGCCGCGGTAGCCGGACAGCACGCCGCCCATCCCGCTGAAGCCCACGAGCCACTCCGCGAGCATCGCGCCGACGAACGCGCCGGGCACCGAGATCCGCACCGAGGCGAGGAACTCCGGAAGGGCGGCCGGGATCCGCACCTTGAGCAGCGCGGTGAGCGAGGTGCCGCCGTTGACCTTGATCAGGTCCAACGACTGCGGCGAGGCCGAGTTCAGCCCCACGACCACGTTCACCAGCACCGGGAACAGCACGACGATGGCGGCGATCACCGCGATCCCGAGCTTGCCCTGCCCGAAGATCAGCAGCAGCAGCGGCGCCATCGCGACGAGCGGCACCGAGCGCAGCAGCATCGCGATCGGCATGAACGCGAACTCCACCGGCTTCCACAGCACGAACGCGATCGCGACGGCCGTGGCGATCACCATGCCGGAGACGAAGCCGATCAACGCGTTGAGCAGCGTGTTCCCCAGCGCCCCGAACGACTCCGACCGAGCCTGCTCCGCGCTCATCGACGCGGGCCGCACGCCCCGCGGCGGGTCGGCGGAGAAGAGGTACTGGAAGACGTCCACCGGCGACTTGCCGACGAACTCGGACACGTCGAACACCAGCAGCAGGGCCTGCCACAGCAGGCCGAGCACGATCAGCGCCACGACGATCGTGGTGACGGCGCGGCCGACCTTGCGCAGCAGCGCGCGCGACGCCTCGGCGTTGCCGACCGTCGACGCCGCCTGCCCCGAGGGCGCGGCGGGGGCCTCCTGGACCGTGGTCATCGGATCACCTCACCCTTCACTTGGCACCCGCAGGCACGTCCGACCCGGAGGTCCAGGGCGTGACCAGCCGCGCGACCAGCCCGACCACCACGAACCCGAGGCCGGAGATGATCCCGCTGACCAGCGCGAGGTACCACAGCTGCGGGGCGTCCGAGTTCGTCTGGGCGGCGATGATCGCCCGGCCGAGCGTGGAGTCGCCGCCGCTGCCGAGGTACTCGGCGAGGATCGCACCCAGGAACGCCGCCGGGGCGGCGATCTTCAGGGCGGCGAACAGCGCGGGCAACGCGGAGATCAGCTGCACCTTGCGCAACGACGTCCAGGTGCCGCCGCCGTAGGCCTTGATCAGGTCGATGCTGGTGCGCGGCGCGGCCCGCAGGCCCAGCAGCGCCCCGACGGCGGTGGTGAAGAAGCAGCTCAACGCGGCCAGCACGATCGAAGCCCCGGACGGGGCGTCCCGCCCGGCGACGATCACGATCACCGGCCCGATGGCCACCAGCGGGATGCAGTAGGTGACGACCGCGATCTGGTTGGCCAGCGCCTCGAGCGCGGGCACCAGCAGCACGACGACCGCCAGCACGATCGCCGCCAGGTTGCCCCACAGGTAGCCCAGGCCCGCAGAGCCGACCGTCCCGGAGGCGTTGCGCAGGGTCGCACCCCACTGGGCCCCGTCGAAGAACTTGGAGACGACCGACGGCGGCGTCGGGATGGACCCGCTGCCCTGGTAGAGGGTCAGCGACGCGACCCACCACACCACCACGATCACGACGACCCCGATCACCCCGCCGACCCAGGGCGGGACACCGCGCAGCGCGGCGAATCGGCCCTCCTCCGCGGCCGGGGCCGAGCCGGCCGAGCTGGGGGCGAGCGTCGCCATCAGTGCCCTGCGCCGATGCTCGGCTCCGTGGGCTCCCCCTCCGCCGGGGCTGACCCGCCCCGGCCGAACAGGATCTCCGACAGCCGGTCCACGTAGGCGTGGAACTCCGGCGTGCGCTGCAGCTCGGGCAGCCGCGGCCGCGGCAGGTCGATCTCCACGACCTCGGCGATCCGCCCGGGCCGCGGGCTCATCACGGCGACGACGTCCGAGAGGAACACCGCCTCGGAGATGCCGTGCGTGACCATCAGCGTGGTGGCCGGGCGTTCGGTCCAGATCCTCAGCAGCTCGACGTTCAGCCGCTGGCGGGTCATGTCGTCCAGCGCGCCGAACGGCTCGTCCAGCAACATGACGGTCGGCTGCACGACGAGGCAGCGCGCGATCGCCACGCGCTGCTTCATCCCGCCGGAGAGCTGGGCGGGCTTGGCCTTCTCGAAGCCGTTGAGCCCGACCAGCCCGATCAGGTCGTCGATCAGGCCCGGGTCCGGGGTGATCCCCGCGACCTCCAGGGGCAGCCGGATGTTGCTGGCCACGCTGCGCCACGGCAGCAGGGCGGCCTCCTGGAAGGCGATGCCCAGCTCGTGGTCGCGCTGGATCTCCCGGGTGGACCGGCCGTTGATCAGCGCCTTGCCCTCGGTCGGGGTCTCCAGCCCGGCGAGGATGCGCAGGATCGTCGACTTGCCACAGCCCGAGGGACCCAGCAGCGAGAGGAACGAGTTCTGCGTGGTCCCCAGGTCGGTGGCGGCGAGCGCCTGCACCGACCTGCGGCCCATGGTGAAGACCTTCTCCAGGCCCTGGATGTTGATGCCCGTGGCCGCACCGGGCTGGGCGGCGGGGTTCCCCGTCGAGAACCTGCCCGCCCGCCCGGTCTGCTCGGTCGTCTCCGTCACGCGTCGGATCCTCTCGCCGATCGGTCCTGTGCCTACCGTCAGGCCTTGATCAGGCTCGGGTCCGCCTTGTAGACCTCGTCGAGCAGCGTGAGGTCGAACAGCTCCTCGGCGGTGGTGGTGATGCCGATCTGCCCCAGCGCGGTGATGATCTCGCTCTGCAGCGCGGGGGTGAGGGTGAACAGGCCGTTGGCCTTGGTGTCGGCGCTGACCACGAGCTCGTTCTGCGCCTGGGCCTGCTCGGTCTGGCCGGGGATGTCCAGGCCGAGGTCCTTGCCGTAGGTGTTGACGGCCAGCGCCGCCGAACCCGCCGGGTCCGCCACGGCGTCGTTCCAGCCCTGGATCTCGGCCTTCAGGAACGCCTTGAGCTTCTCGCGGTCGTTCTCGATGGTCTCCTGCAGGACCGTGAAGGTCTCCGCGGTCAGCGGGAGGCCGTTGTCCGCGAAGGACAGCGTGACGGGGGTGAACCCGTCCGCCTTGATGATGAACGGCTCGTTCGTGGTGTACGCCATGAAGCCGTCGACGCTCTTCTCCGTCAGCGGCGTGGGCTCGTACTGGACGACGACCTGCTGGACCTGGGCCGGGTCGATGCCGTTGGCCTTGAGGAAGCCGGCGAAGATCTGCTGGTTGGTGCCCGCCTGGATGCCGACGCGCTTGCCGATCAGGTCCTGCGGGGTCCGGATCGGGTTGCCCTCCTCCATCGACAGGATGCAGAAGGGGTTCTTCTGGAACGTGCTGCCGATGATCTTCAGCGGCGCGCCCTGCTCGGTGATGAAGCGGGCGGTGGCGTCCGGCGCGGAGAGGCCGACGTCCACGTTCTTGGCGAGGACCAGCGCGTCCGCGCTGTCCACCGGGCCCGTGACGAGGTCGACGGACTCGAAGCCCGCCGCCTTGTAGTAGCCCTTCGAGTCGGCGAAGAACTCGCCCGCGAACTCGATGTTCTTGATCCACGACAGCTGGAGGGCGAGCGTGCCGTACTGGCCGGGCGCGGCCGACGCGGCGCCGGAGGCCGGGGCGCTGCCGGAGCCACCACCACCGCAGGCGGCGAGAGCGACACCGGCCGCACCGACGCCGACCCCGAGTCCGGCGATGCGGAAGAACCCGCGCCGGCTGTGGTTCGGCCCTGCGGGGCGCTGGTTCGGCGGCGGGACGAGCAGCGTCATGAGTGCATATCTCCTACGGCGTGCGAGTGGCGTCCGAGGGTGCCGGACGGACGGGCGTGGTTCGGCATGATGTCCCCCGACGCGCCGACCCGCAGAATCTAAGAAGCAGGAGCATCAACGGGGTTTCGGAATTGTTACGGCGGTGATGCCGTCCGATCGCGCTTCCGTAACCTGGGACGATGTGATCACCGAGCGCTGAACGGCGCGAACACACCGTGCCGAAACGCCGTCACCGCTCCTCCTCAGCTCCTCCTCAGCTCCCCTCAGCTCGCTGCCGCCGCCTTGCGCCGCCGGGTCGCCCGCGGCGTGGCCCTCGCCGCGGGCGCGACGAGTCCCGCGAGGAACCGGCCGGTGTAGCTGGCCTCGACCGCCGCCACCTCCTCGGGGGTCCCCTGCGCGACGACCGTGCCGCCCCCGGAACCGCCCTCGGGACCCATGTCGATCACGTGGTCCGAGGTCTTGATCACGTCCAGGTTGTGCTCGATCACGATGACCGAGTTGCCCTTGTCCACCAACCCGTTGATCACCAGCAGCAGCTTGCGGATGTCCTCGAAGTGCAGGCCGGTGGTCGGCTCGTCCAGGATGTAGACGGTCCGTCCGTTCGAGCGCTTCTGCAGCTCGCTGGCCAGCTTGACGCGCTGCGCCTCACCACCGGACAGCGTGGGCGCGGGCTGGCCGAGCCGGACGTAGCCGAGCCCGACGTCCACCAGGGTCGTCAGGTACCGGCTGATCGAGGTGATGGGCGCGAAGAACTCCGCGGCCTCCTCGATCGGCATGTCCAGGACGTCCGCCACGGTCTTGCCCTTGTAGTGGACCTCGAGGGTCTCCCGGTTGTACCGGGCGCCCTTGCAGACCTCGCAGGGGACGTAGACGTCCGGCAGGAAGTTCATCTCGATCTTGATCGTGCCGTCCCCGGAGCACGCCTCGCAGCGCCCGCCCTTGACGTTGAACGAGAAGCGGCCCTGCTGGTAGCCGCGGACCTTCGCCTCCGTGGTGGCCGCGAACAGCGTGCGGATCTTGTCCCAGACCCCGGTGTAGGTGGCCGGGTTGGACCGCGGGGTGCGGCCGATCGGCGACTGGTCGACGCGGACGAGCTTGTCGA
>Ga0070671_100000714_pt1 | contig 23894 bp, 24 predicted proteins | sample KBSS73metaG_FD_65341 | JGI IMG/M metagenome (GOLD analysis project Ga0070671, IMG submission 65341) | Switchgrass rhizosphere microbial communities from Kellogg Biological Station, Michigan, USA - KBS S7-3 metaG | ecosystem: Host-associated > Plants > Roots > Rhizosphere > Soil ...
GCGCACGGGTTATCTGCCTCGATATACCGGACGAATACGAGTTTATGGACGAAGGCTTGGTGCGATTGTTGAAGGCGAAGGTCAGCCGATATCTGCCCATTTAAGTCCGCTTCCCCCAACTTTCCAGACGTTTAGGTGCCCACGCGGGCGGCCTAAATCCGGGCTGTCCGGATTCGAGAACGGGCAAGAGCCGTCGGAACGGCCGCAATGTTGGGGCAAGAAGACGTAGATTGAGCAAACTGGCAGTAGCACAAACGCTCAAATTGGGAGTCTCGTCCGGCGCGGTAGACGATCAGTCGGAACTAAGATTGCCTATGCTGCATCGGCGTCCTCGTAGGCCTGAGCTTCGGCGGCAATGAGGATGTCGGCGAGCATCCAATAGGCCTCACCCCAGGCGGCTAGGACATCGTCGTTTGCGACGTCAGCACCCAATATGTCGCGGATCGCTGGCAGCAGGGCTTCAGCGACCAGCGGGTAGTGCTCAGCCTTGACTCCAGTCTCCACGTGTCGTGTCACCATGCGCTGCACGGCCGCGCTCAGGTTGCTCAGCTTGTCGATATTCCGGGCGTAGGCGAGGATTGCTGCGGCCAGGCGCTTGAGCTGCTCGCCGCTGGCTTGGGCCGCCTGGTCAAACATCCGCTTCACTTCGGCATTCTGAAAGAGTCGCGCGTACATGGCGGTGGTGATCTCCACCCCGTGGGCCTCAATCGCGGGCGCAGTGGCTTTGACGATGGCGACGGCGTGTTCCGATGCGGTTCGCATGTTTCCCTCCCTCAATGTGGTAACTCTATTACCGGTATTGTTGCTACTTGATTTTTGCAAGTGCCTTTTGCACAGTGTTGGTTGCATGCAGCTCACCCAGCACACAGACTACGGCCTTCGGTTATTGATCGTCCTAGCCCGGCGTGGTGGGGAGCAGATTGCACTAACCGAGTTCGCGGCCGATCAGAGGCTGTCATATCATCACGTCGCCAAGGTTGCGCAGTCACTGGTCAGGGAGGGCCTTCTCATAAGCCGACGTGGGCGCAGTGGCGGCGTGGAACTCGCACGTCGCCCAGAAGAGATCACCGTTGGCGAGATCGTGCGCGTGCTCGAACGCGGGCTGCAGCTTGCCGACTGCGCCGGTTGTTCCTTGCGCGAGGACTGCAACGCCAGCCCGCTGCTGACCGATGCCCTTGCTGCTTTTCTGGCAGTGCTCGATCGCTCGACGCTAGCGGACGCCGCCAATCGGCAGTCCCGCGCGCCCGGCTCGCGTACCGTCACGCCGTTGGACGCCGGCAGCGACCGGCCATCACGATAGACTCAACCTGTCGCGCGAGGGCAAGGATGAAGCCGCCGAGGGACGCCGCCACGGCTCGCCGCTCTGCACGCCCGACTCCTTTACGCAGACGAGAAGATCGGCACTTCCCCGCCTTGGCAGGTCTCTCCTGAGTGAGCAGGAGCGGCCGTGAAACGTCGAAGCGCGATGGCGATCGAAAAATGGTGCGGAAACTTTGGCGCGAGTGAATAAAATAAAATAATAGTGTCTTTCTATTTTTTTGCGGCCGAGCTGACGGCTGAATATCAGGACCTTTTCTATCTGACGCTCGTTACAGATTGCGTAGGATGCATCAGGCCTGCGGGGCCTGTTTTTCTCAGTCCTCGTTAGACAGGAAATAGCCATGCGAAATATTCCGATGATGGCCCTCGCGGCTATCTCCCTATCTGCGTGCGCCACTACCAAGCGCGAGGAAGTGCGCAACGACATCAGGTCACTCGAACAGCGCGGCGACGAACTGCGATCTGCCGAGCGCGACGGGTCGGTCAAGGACGTCCAAAAGGCGCGCAAAAAGCTCCGTCACGCCGACCGCGACCTGCGGGCTCACCAAAGCGAACTCTACCGCCCCGGAGTCGAGGGCGCCGCCATCGTGGGTATGAAGGTGGGCCAATCCGACCCGGGCAATCTGCGATTGGTGCCGGACGAGTATCGCCCGCAGTACATCGACGACCAGCAAAGCTATTACCGGTATGACGGCGGGCAGATCTACCGGATCAGGGTAGCCGACCGAGTGATCACCGACGTCTATCCAGTTCTTGGCCGATGATGGTCGCCCGCGAGCAGCCGGATTATGTTGGGGTTCTCATGCCCCAGTTGGCGTTCATCCTGCTGATTTGGTGGATGCTGAACCACTAATGTGCCAGTTGTATTCTGCACGCTCAGCCCCATGTTGGAAGCATCGAGGCAGCTATCGTAACTGCGAGCGACCTCGACTGCTTGCAGCCAGGGAGTTTAATGTCCCACCCCCAATCAATCGGCATTCTATGCGGAGTGAAATCCTGGGAAAACGAGGTAGGGAGCATTGCGCTGCAAAACCTTGCTGAATCGCTCGGCATGGTTCGTCACCGGACTAAAACATACTCCGTCGTGGGTTTAGATACACCAACCTCACTGACGCGATCGCGCAGGCGCGTCGGGTGGCCAACCCAAAGCAAGCAATTGGGTAAGATCACGCCAGAACGCCGCCAGAATTACATTGGTGTGATCCTGCCGGTTCGCAGCGATGGCTGCAATGATCACCTGGTCCATCAGTCAGCGAGCTTTCGCACTCATTGAAGGGTACTACCTGCATGACCGAACAAAAACTCGCTGCGCCCACCTCTCACTGGCGCAGGCGCACCAGGGCCATTCCCATGCCTCAGGCCGATGCCGTCCGCCAGGGAGCCATCACACACCTTGCATTTCTTTCGCTCGGAAAGGACGCAGCGATTGCATTCCTGAACACCAGTGTGTCGCGCCTGGGCGGCCATCCCCTCGCCATTGCAACGGCAAATGAAGCTGGCGACGCAGAAGTCAGAGCGATGTTGAAAGATCTGGCTGCCGTCCGAGCCGGATGTGAGCAAAGCGAATGCCCCGACCGGGGACGAGCTGACGCCTGAACGGCGTCAGCCATCCCGGCGAGCTTATTGTCCAGTCAATTAGCAACAAACCAGATTAAGGAGAACGTCATGGCGAAAAGCCAAAAGAAATCAAATCGGGAAGTCCGCAAGCCAAAGGCGGAAAAGCCTAAGGTGAATGCGTCTCAGCCGAGTCAGAAGCCCGGTTCTGTAAAAGGACTGGAGAACACGAAGAACAACTGATGGAACGCCTCCAGTCGCAACATCAATGAGCCTTGTCATTGAATTGTGCCGGTTCAGCGGTGAAGATCCTGATGCCACGATGTACCTGCCAATGGGATCCAGCTGTTCGAAGCGAAAGAGCGCACAGCCGACGACAATTCGCCACGATGGCGTGGCTTTAGCAAGTCGGCAGACGAGCTGTGGAACCTGCTACAGTCAGAGAACTGAAAAAGGGCCGGGGAGGGTGTGCCCGAGGATCCACAGCCCCCAGGAGGCCCATATGAGCCGAGCTGTAAACCTTCGCATGGCCGAAGCGGATGTGCGTGATCGGTGCCAAGAGAGCGGAGTTTCGATCAGCGCCATTGAACCGCTGACGTCGGGCGGCACCCATCTGATTTGCACGACGAGCGAGGGCGCGGACGAGATTCGCTTGAGATTGATGAACCACATCATCCATGGCGCCGTTCAGCGCTATTGCTTTTATCGGCCTGATGCGCCGACCTAAGCGTGTCCTCGCTCTATATGAAAAGCTTGCCTGCACATTGCGATGTCAGTGCTCGGGCGCCGGTCCGCCCCCCATGGGAGCGGCGTCGTCGGACTTGACGAGTTGGCTGCTAAGAAATCGTACAGCCTCGGTCAGAGCCAAAACTTCCTTTTCTCTTAATGCGTCAAGCTTGTCGTGCAGCAACTCGATTTCGAGTTCGGCCTTGATGTTGATCTGATAATCGGCTGCCGCATCGGCACGGTCGATATCCTGTTGCCGGTTCTGGCTCATCATGATGAAAGGAGCCGCATAGGCCGCCTGGAACGATAGCGCGAGGTTCAACAGGATGAATGGATAGGGGTCCCACCGCTGCACATAGGCCGTGACGTTCAAGGCAACCCAGAAGACCAGGATAGTCGTCTGAATAATGATGAACCGCCATGATCCCATAGTGGCGGCAACCAAATCGGCGACGCGCTGCCCGCTGCTCAGTTTGCTTGCCCCATCCGGGGAGGCCGCGGAGCCTTTGCTCTCGGCGTACCCCCCGCAACTGCCGAAGCAATTCCGCCTCGTCCTCGTTCAGGTGATCGTGCCGTTTGTCAGCATTCGCCATCGTGACCTCCATTAACGTCCCTCTTGTGCCACCCCAGCCCTGAGCGCCCCGACGAGCAGGATCGCAGCGAGACCGCCCGGTCGAGCACAGGGCAGAATGCGTACGGACGGATCGACATTGGGCCCTGTTGGCCAACGATCAAGCACCGCAACATTTCTTCCGGCTGCGACCCATTTTGCCTGACCGATCGTTGAGTCCATGAAGAGGATGTTTCCCATGGTGCAAGTGCGATCCGGACCAGACCTTTTGGGATGGTGCGCGCGATGCCTGCTGCTGGCCGGCTATGCGGCTCTGGGTGCTTGCAATGGGCCTCACGAGCAGGCCGGAAGGGATCAGGACAAGTCCGCTGCTCAGTCCCGCGGAGAACCTTACCGCGGTAGCGGCCCAAACCAACGGCTGGGCCAAGCACAGGACCGAGCCGATGATGCAGATCGACAACTTCGGGATGCAAACGGCGAGGTGCTCAAGGCACAGGGCCGTGAGATACGGCGAAACGCCGATGTCGATGCGACCCGCCTGGATGAACAATCGAGAGCGATCCGAGACGCTGCCAATGTCCGGGCTCGTGCCGTGGAGACAGAGGCAGGCGTCGTGCGAAAGTAGCGGCACATACCGCCTCATGCTCGACATCGGTTGGGCTGCGGCCCAAGCCTCACTGCACGGTGGGTCTGCGATCCGCAGGAGAATGTCTTTATACGCCACAGCCCTGCCTTGCGCCTTCACCCGTTCGTACCCACCTTCCTGAGACACGCTCCTCGATGCAGCCACAGTGCTCCCCGCGAGCCTTGCCTTCCCACTTGGACGGAGGCGTCACATGGACAATTCGTGTGAAAACCCGGATCCGTTTACCGCATTCTCGTCGGCCACTCACGACGCGGCTCAGCAAGGAGAGGCGGCCGCTCAAATCAACCGGCGACCACGCAGTCCCAACGCCGCCGCCAGCGAGAACACCACGCTGGAACGGCGCGTGTTGGCGCACGAACGCATTCTCCACGCGCCGATCGTCAGTCTTGCAGGAAGATGCAGACATTCTGGTGCAGCTAAAAGCCAGCTTTGGGAGAGGCCACGACCTGGGAGAATACGAACAGGATTACGTCTCGACCGATCACTACGGCGATTACTTCATCCGCTCGGTCGAGCGAGCAATCGCTACCCGCGACCGGCAAGCGGACGATGAATTCCCGAATGGAGCCGTTGCAATGTCCCTCACCGCCGCAGAACTTCTCGCCCAGAACCGCGCCGATGCGACGACGGAAGGCCGTCTCGTGCTGGCGCTGGAATCAATCGCCGATCAATTGAAGGAGGTGGTATCGCTGCTTGCTGTTCCCGCAAGGGAACAGACATCGCCCGCGTGCCAGATGCCGCAGTCCACAGACAGATGGGAAAACGAAGGTGGAAGCCTTGAGGCCCTGTCGAGCATTCCGCGAGGAGTGGTCCGCCACACTGAGGAAATATTCACGGTTGGCAGCTACCGCTATACGAACCTCGCAGATGCGGTTGCAGAAGTCGAACGCTCAGGCAAGCGGGGCCAATCCTGAGGAAATTCGTAAAGATCGTCTTCGCTGAGGTGCCGCGTCACCGGCCAGTACACTTGCCTTTACATGGGGCATCGGAGTTGATGCAGAGCCCCAGCAGCTACACGGGCGGGCGTCGCCACCGCGCCCCCCGTATCGGCCTCACTTCGGGAGACATCGCACCGCGCATTGTCGCACCGCTCCTGTGATCTCAAATGACCCCTATGTCTTTGTGGCTATCGGAACCGGCGTGCTCATTGCCCTGGTTGCCTGGTTACCGGTTGCGCTGAAAAGGCTTCCGCTGTCCCTTCCTATCATTTGTATGGCTTTGGGAGCAGTCGTCTTTCGCCTGCCGCAGATCTCACTCGTCCCGCTGCCACAGCTTCATCCTGTTGTTGCCGAGCGATTGACGGAATTTGTGTTGATCGTCGCCCTCATGGGAGCGGGCCTCAAAATTGACAGGATCATGGGCAGGCGACGCTGGGCAGTAACGTGGCATCTGCTGGGCGCCACGATGCCTCTCGGGATTCTCGCTGTCACGGGCCTGGCGGTATGGATTCTGGATCTACCGTGGCCGATCGCCCTTTTGCTTGGGGCGTGCCTTGCGCCGACTGACCCGGTCCTTGCGGCCGATGTTCAGGTTGGTCCGCCCAGGAGTGGTGAGGACGACGAGGTGCGGTTCGGCCTGACTTCCGAGGCCGGATTGAACGACGGGGCAGCTTTTCCCTTCGTACACCTCGCGGTCCTGCTGGCGGCCGCCGGATCCGTCGGCACGCGGGAGTTGGCCGAATGGCTATCTTTTCAGGTGTTCTGGGCAATTGCCGGAGGGATCGGCTCGGGCTGGTTGGTCGGCCGCCTCTTCGGCTGGCTTACGTTCCGGGCGTCGATCAGGCACCAACTGTCGCGAACGGGCGACGGGCTCATTGCCCTCTCGGCCACTCTCGTGTCCTACGGCGCGGCGCAAGGAGTGCAGGCCTATGGGTTTGTCGCGGTTTTCGTGACAGCGCTCACCATCCGCCACACCCATCGGGAACACGCCTTCCAATCCAGTATGCACACCGTGATCGAGCAGGTCGAACGGCTCGTCCTGACGGTTTTCCTGATCCTGTTCGGAGGGAGTTTGGCCAGAGGGTTGCTCGCAGGGACAACATTGCTGGATGCAGCTTTCGCCGCGGCTGTCATTCTGATCGTGCGGCCGCTCACCGGCTGGCTCGGTCTGCTGGGTTTCTCCGGCGAGCGGAGTGAGAAGCTGATGCTGGCCTTCTTCGGCATTCGCGGGGTCGGGTCAGTCTACTACATGGCGTACGCGGCCAATCATGTGGCCCTTCCCGATTCAGACCGGTTGTGGGCCGTTGTCGGCTTTGTGATCCTCTTTTCCGTGGTTCTCCACGGCATTACTGCGTCGACGCTGATGCGCCTTCTGGACAGACAGCAGGGACGAAAATCCACCGCATGACGATGCGGATACACGTGACAAGGGTTGCGCCCTGGCCGCGTGGCAACACGCACGATCGGCGATCCGAACAAAGCTTTGTTCGATAATGTCCTGCCTGGCCAGTGCGGGTTTTCTTGCCAATCCTTTGCACGTAGAGTGGGCTGGCCAGGGTTTACTGCGCTGGTTGTCTCCCGCCCCGCGTACCACCCCTTTTTGCACGCGGGGCCTTTCCCGAGGCTAGGCGGAATTGGGCGATCAGGTGTCCACAGTGTCCGGTGTGGTCTGATTTGCCATCTCGGAGTTCAGCAGCAAGCCCATTGCACGCGCTGGTTTGAAGTGAGCAACCTGCCGACCCGGAGCGAGGAAGCGGTCTCCCGTAAAGGGGTTGCGAGCCAGGTCGTGGAAATCGTCGGGGTTGCGCACGACGGACAAGACGCGGCGATTTCAGCAGGTCTCGCGAAAGCCGGCCAATCAATCCGTAATATCCGCTGGTTCGAAGTGATCGCCCAACTGGGTACGTCGAAAATGACGACAGACTTCTGCTACAGGTGACCTTAAAGGTCGGGTTCACGTTGGATTAGCGAAGCGCTACCAGCTGCCTCGGTCATTGATAAGCAGGCAAGCAGCGGGCGCAGCGATCCTAGCTGGAACCCCGCCCTCCCGGGTATGGATTTCTGGAACACGGATATCCGGGCCGCGTTGCTCAGGTGCGGCGCCTGCTTCGCTAAATGCTGTTACGTCACTCCGCGGGCCGCGTCGCAATCGGCATCTTGAGGCAGACTTTCAGCACCGAGTCCAGTAGGCGCGTATCCGGGAGGGATCGATCACCTCGTGGTCCCACAGCCCGGGCGTGGCACAGGAGGCATTGTTGCTCCCGTCCTCGATGAACGGAGCATTCTCCGTCTGGCCAAGACGCTCCTGCGCTGCTGTCCGCACCGGGTTCAGGATACCATCCCCGATCAGATCGTTTTTCACCTGGAAATGCCTGCAATGGCAGCGGTCGCAAGATCTCCTGACAGGAGCTTGGTTTTGTCCCAAATCGAACTCTTTTCTAGCTATTTGCGTAAATTCGACGAACGGCGGCAGGTCGAGCTGTCGCTGGAAGACTACCTCGTCGGGTGCCGTAAGGATCCGCTATTGTATGCCTCAGCGCCCGAGCGTTTGCTCGCGGCCATCGGTGCGCCGCAGACGCTCGATACGGCACAGGATCAGCGACTGGGTCGGATCTTCATGAACCGGACCATCCGCATCTACCCCACTTTCTCGGGGTTCTATGGTATGGAGCAGACGATTGAGCAGATCGTCAGCTTTCTTCGGCACGCCTCGCAGGGGCTCGAGGAACGTAAGCAAATCCTTTATCTGCTCGGCCCCGTCGGTGGGGGCAAGTCGTCCTTGGCCGAACGGCTCAAAGCTTTGATGGAGCACTACCCGATCTATGCGCTCAAGGCTGGCGACGAGATCAGCCCGGTGTTCGAGAGCCCCCTGTCCCTTTTTAACGCCGAAGACCACGGCGCTATGCTGGAAGATCAATACGCCATACCGCGCCGCCGTCTCACCGGCCTGATCAGTCCTTGGTGCCGCAAGCGGCTAGATGAATTCAACGGCGATATTTCCCGCTTCAGCGTGGTGCGACTCATGCCGTCTCGCTCGCGCCAGATCGCCGTCGCCAAAACCGAGCCCGGGGATGAAAACAACCAGGACATCTCTTCGCTGGTCGGCAAAGTCGACATCCGCAAGCTCGAGACGCTCTCGCAAAATGACCCCGACGCCTATTCCTATTCGGGCGGACTGAACCGCGCGAATCAGGGACTGCTTGAATTCGTCGAGATGTTCAAGGCGCCAATCAAGATGCTCCACCCGCTGCTTACGGCCACCCAGGAGGGCAACTACATCGGTACCGAGAACATCGGGGCGATCCCCTTCGCCGGCATCGTCATGGCCCATTCGAACGAGACCGAGTGGCAGAATTTCAAAAACAACCGCAACAACGAAGCATTTATCGACCGGATCTTCGTGATCAAGGTTCCCTATTGCCTGCGCGCCACCGAAGAGCGGAAGGTCTACGAAAAGCTGCTGCGGGAGTCCGACTTGGCTGCCGCCCCCTGCGCTCCGGGCACGCTCGACATGCTGGCGCGCTTCTCCGTGCTGACTCGCCTGCGCGAGCACGAGAACTCCAACTTCTTTTCGAAGATGCGGGTCTATGACGGGGAGATGCTGCGCGAGATTGATCCGCGCGCCAAGAGCCTCCAGGAATATCGAGATTCCGCCGGCGTGGACGAAGGAATGGCCGGCGTGTCGACCCGGTTTGCTTTTAAGGCGCTGTCCGCCACGTTCAACCACGATACGACCGAAATCGCGGCCGACCCGGTTCACCTGATGTACGTGCTCGAACAGATGGTCCGACAAGAGCAGTTCCCGTCTGATGCCGAGGTCCGTTACCTCGAATTTATCAAGGGCGAGCTCGCCCCGCGTTATGCAGAATTCATCGGCAACGAAATCCAGAAGGCCTATCTCGAAAGCTACAACGACTACGGTCAGAACCTGTTCGATCGCTACGTAGCTTATGCCGATGCCTGGATCGAGGACCTCGATTTCAAGGACCCGGATACCGGTCAGCTGCTCAACCGGGAGGTAATTGACCGCGAGCTGTCGAAAACCGAAAAGCCCGCGGGCATCGCCAATCCCAAGGACTTCCGCAACGAGGTGGTGAAGTTCGCTCTCAGGATGCGGGCCAGCAACGAAGGCCGCAATCCATCGTGGACGTCCTATGAGAAGATTCGCGAGGTCATTGAGAAGCGGATGTTCAGTCAGGTCGAGGACTTGCTGCCGGTGATCAGCTTTGGCTCACAGAAGGATGGCGAGACCGCCCGCAAGCACACCGAGTTCGTAGAGCGGATGGTGGTGCGCGGCTACACCGAGCGGCAGGTACGGCGCCTGGTCGAGTGGTACATCCGGGTCAAGCAGGCGGGGTGAGGGGAACGGCAGGCTGGCCATGCACATGATCGATCGTCGCCTCAACCCGGGAGGCAGGAGCCTGGTCAACCGCCAGCGCTTCCTGCGACGCGCGCGGGGAGCGGTGCAGCAGGCCGTCCGCGCCAGCCTAAAGGACCGCTCCATCAAGGATATCGGCAAGGAAGGCCAGGTCGCCATTCCCACCGGCGGCATCGGCGAGCCGACACTTCACCGGGCGGCGAGCGGGGGCAACCGTGAACGGGTGTTTCCCGGCAACCGCGACTTCCTGGAAGGGGACCGTGTTAAGCGGCCAGAAGGCGGCGGCGCCGCCGGTTCCGAGGCCGGGGAGGGCGACGGCGAGGACCAGTTCCATTTCGTCCTCTCCCGCGAGGAATTCCTCGAACTGTTCCTCGACGATCTCGAGCTGCCCGATCTCGCCAAGCGCCGGCTGGTCGGCGAGGAATCCGACGAACTGCGCCGCGCCGGCTACACCACCATGGGCTCGCCGGCCAATCTATCCATGTCGCGGACCATGCAACGCGCCCTATCGCGCCGACTGGCCCTGCGGCGCCCGAAGCGGGCCGAACTGGAGGTGCTCGAAACTAAAATCGCACTGGCCGAAGAGGGAGAGGAACAGTCTGACCGGATCGGAGCGCTGCGCGCTGAACTCGAGCGGCTGCGCCGCCGCCGGGCCTTGATCTCGTGGATCGATCCGGTGGACTTGCGCTATCGCCGCTTCGCACCGGTGCCGCGGCCCACCGCCCAAGCCGTCATGTTCTGCTTGATGGACGTGTCGGGCTCGATGAGTGAGCACATGAAGGATCTCGCCAAGCGGTTCTTCGCCTTGCTGCACCTGTTCCTCACGCGCTGCTATCGGCATGTCGAGCTGGTGTTCATCCATCACACCGACCATGCGGCCGAGGTCGACGAGAACACCTTCTTCCACAGCCAGGTAACGGGTGGAACGCTGGTCTCCACCGCGCTGGACGAACTGCTGAAAGTGATCGCCGCGCGCTATCGGCCGGAAGACTGGAACGTCTACGTCGCTCAGGCTTCGGACGGTGACAATCTGGCGCGTGACAATTCGCGCAGCGTGCAGCTCCTGCACGAGGTGATCCTGCCGCTGTGCCAATACTACGCCTACATCGAGGTTGGCGCCGAGGAACCATCCATGGCCGGCTCTCCCGAGGCAGAGGTTACCAGCTTATGGGCTGCGTTCGAGAGCATCGCAGCCGGGAGCCCGCATTTCGCGATGCGCAAAGTCCACCACCGCCGCGAAATCTACCCGGTCCTGCACGAGCTGTTCCGCAAGCGGGGCGCGCTGGCTCCGGCGGAGGGCTGATGGTCAGCGCGGTTTCCGCACCACTGTTTACCGGCAGCGAATGGGATTTTCCCATAATCCAGCGAATCTACGAAGCGGTGGAAAGGATCGCCGTTGGCGAGCTGGGTCTGGACGTCTACCCCAACCAGATTGAAGTGATCAACGCCGAGCAGATGCTCGACGCCTATTCATCGACCGGCATGCCGCTGTTCTACCGGCACTGGTCGTTCGGGAAGCATTTCGTCTCGAACGAGCTGCTCTACCGCAAAGGACTACGCGGGCTGGCCTACGAACTGGTGATCAATTCCAACCCCTGTATCAGCTATATCATGCAGGAAAACAGCGCGACCATGCAGGCGCTGGTGATCGCCCACGCCGCGTTTGGGCACAACCACTTCTTCCGCAATAACTACGCCTTCCGGCAGTGGACCGACGCGGAAGGCATCCTCGCCTACCTCGGCTTCGCGCGGGCTTATGTCGCGGCCTGCGAGGAGCGCCATGGCCAAGAGGCGGTGGAGCGAGTGCTCGACTGCGCTCATGCCCTGATGAATCAGGGGGTGCACCGCCACCCGAGGGTCCGTCCTCGCGACCTCGCGGCCGAAGCGGCGCGCGAGGCCGAACGCCAAGCCTGGCACGAGCACATCTTCGACGATCTCTGGCGCACGATTCCTACCGGCCCAGCCGCGTCGACCGTGCCGGCCAACGAGCGGCGGCACGCACTCCGCCTGCCGCAGGAAAACGTGCTTTATTTCCTCGAGAAGACCGGTCCGCGGCTGGAGCCGTGGCAGCGCGAGATACTGCGGATCGTGCGGTTGATCGCGCAGTACTTCTACCCCCAGCGCCAGACAAAGGTGATGAACGAAGGCTGCGCCACCTGGTGCCACTATGAAATCATGAGCCGGCTCCACCGACGTGGCCAGCTCACGGAAGGCTCCTTTCTCGAATTCCTCCAGTCGCACACCAATGTCATCCTCCAGCCCGGGTTCGACGAACCGAACTTCTCAGGCTTCAATCCCTATGCCCTCGGCTTCGGGATCATGCATGACATGGCGCGGATCTGCACGGCGCCGACGCCGGAGGATCGGGAGTGGTATCCCGACTTCGCCGGCAAGGGCGACGTGATGGGCGTACTCAAGGATGCCTGGGCGAACTATCGTGACGAAAGCTTCATTGCACAGTTTCTCAGCCCGCACCTGATCCGCCACTGGCGCCTGTTCCAAGTGCTGGATAACCAGGCCGAGCCGGACCTACGGGTCGATGCGATCCATGACGAGCGGGGTTATCGCCGCATCCGTCGCGCTCTTGCGCGCGAGTATGACATCGGCCGGCAGGAGCCGGAAATCCAGATCGTCGATGTCGACTTGGCCGGCGACCGCGCCCTGATCCTCGAACACGTCGTGTCCAGCGGTGTTCTGCTCGATCCGGACGATGCCCGGCAGGTGATCCAGAGCCTAGCCAACCTATGGGGCTACGAGGTGCGCTTGCACGAACGTGACGTGGGTGATCGCCGCGAGCACAAGGTCCACACGGCATCGCCGCGTGGTTAGAGCGGATTACCTGACGGAGCGCCAACGGCGCGCGACAGATGCCATTGAATCCTTGTCCAACAAGCGTAAGCTGCGTCATTCCCTCGATGGCGCCGCCCCGGGGTGGCGCACCGGTTAGGAGCTTGTCCATGACCGAGCCGGACTGCCGAGCCGATTTCCTCGAGCGGGCCAGAATGCATGACCGGCTCGCCAGCGCCACCCACGACCCCGAAGCCAGGCGCATGCATCAGGCCATGGCTGCCGAATACCGTCGGCGGTCCGGGCAGGGCGGATGGGGTGATCCTCCGCCGGTGCAGCGCCCCACGCTCGAACTGCACCTGTAGGACGCCAGCCGCTCTGCGCTGGCCAGCACCGCACCCGACGACGGCATTCCTCCAATGGCCGCTCTGCATATGGCGAAATAAGGTGCGGCTGGTGGCTGAGCACTCAATCTGTCGCAGGGGCACTGTCAAAGCAAATGCACTGCACTGGGTGGCGCCCGGCACTTCGTCGCCATTCATGTCAGTCGCGGCGAGCTGGCCGATGTCGAGGGAGGGCGAGCCGGGATCGAGCAGATGTTCAACCCGATCACGCCGCAGGAGTTGGCCCCGCGGCCACATGCCGCTCCTGACTGCCTTCGTCGCCACGGGGGGCGGCCTTAGCCACCCGCTCGCACAGTTCTGCGGCGAGGGCGCGATTGTAAGCGGCGCGAACCCCGGCCTCCCGCTGGCCAGCCCGAGGTTCGTGGGGAGGAGGGGGGCGCTCATCCTGACGCTCCGATAAGCTCGCGGCCGATTAGCATGCGGCGGATCTCGTTGGTGCCTGCACCGATGTCGAGCAGCTTGGCGTCGCGCAGGAAGCGCTCGACCGGCCATTCCTTGGTGTAGCCGGCACCGCCCAGCGCCTGGACCGCCTCGCCGGCGGCGCGGAATGCATTCTCGGAGGCGAGCAAGATCGCGCCCGCCGCATCGAAGCGGGTGGTCCGCCCGGCATCGCAGGCCTTGGCCACCGCATAGACATAACTGCGGGCCGATTGCAGGGCGACATACATGTCGGCGATCTTGGCCTGCATCAGCTGGAAGGTGCCGATCGCCTGGCCGAACTGCTTGCGTGTCCGAACATAGGGGATGACCACGTCGAGACAGGCCTGGATGATGCCGGTCTGGATGCCAGAGAGCACGACGCGCTCATAATCGAGCCCGCTCATCAGCACCTTCACGCCGTCGTTAAACGGACCCATGACGTTCTCTTCGGGCACGAAGCAATCGTCCAACACCAGTTCGGCCGTGGGCGAGCCGCGCATGCCCATCTTGTCGATCTTCTGGCCGATCGAGAAGCCCGGCATGTCTTTCTCAATCAGGAACGCGGTGATACCTTTGGATCCGGCATCCGGCGCGGTCTTGGCGTAGACCACCAGCGTATCGGCACAGGCGGCGTTGGTGATCCAGAACTTGGTGCCGTTGAGCCGGTAGCCGCCCGCCACCTTGTCGGCCTTGAGCTTCATCGACACGACATCGGAGCCCGCGCCGGTCTCCGACATGGCCAGGCTGCCGACGTGCTCGCCCGAGACCAGCCCCGGCAGGTACTTCGCCTTCTGCTCGGGATTGCCCCAACGGCGGATCTGGTTGACGCATAGGTTGGAATGGGCGCCGTAGGACAGGCCGATCGAGGCCGAGGCGCGGCTGACTTCCTCGACCGCAACGACGTGTTCGAGATAGCCGAGGCCAAGGCCGCCGAATTCCTCTTCGACTGTGATCCCATGGAGGCCCAGCTCGCCCATGGCCGACCACAGTTCCTCGCGCGGGAACCAGTCCTCGGCATCGATCCGCGCGGCCAGCGGCGCGATCCTGTCGTCCGCAAAGCGCGCGGTGGTGTCGCGGATCATCAGCGCGGCTTCGGACAGGCCGTAATCGAAATCGGGAGTCGCTCGCATGGACTGTCTCCTTCCTTCGCCAAGACCATAACAGAGCCCCCCGTCGGTTTGATCCGAATTTCGAACTGGGGCCATCACCATCGCCCTCGCACCCGAAAAGCGAACTCGTGCGTTGTTGTGGTCGGAGGTGGCCAGTCGGATGGCGGGGAACAACCATCACTCTTCGCGCGGCAACCGGCCGGGGCTGAGCCTACACGTACCCGCACCGCCGTTCCGCCCCGGCGATCGGGTAAACTACAGCTTCCTCCATGTGCCCCGGCCTGACGAGATTGCCCGCCCGCCTGAGTCCGCCAACCCCGCTGAAATACGCGCCCTCGCCTATGGCCTGGTCCGCGTGCTCGACGACACCGACCAGGCGGTCGGCAGCTGGAATCCGCGCCTTGATCCCGACACGCTGCTCGCCATGCTGCGCAAGATGGCGCTGCTGCGAGCCTTCGACGACCGGATGTTCCGGGCACAGCGTCAGGGCAAGACCAGTTTCTACATCAAGAGCACCGGTGAGGAGGCCGTCTCGATCGGCGCCGCCTTCGCGCTCGACCGGGAAGACATGTGCTTTCCCAGCTACCGCCAGTCGGGCCTGCTGATCGCGCGCGACTATCCGATCGAACGGATGATGGACCAGGTCTACTCCAACCGGTTCGATCCGCTGCACGGGCGCCAGCTGCCGACGCTTTACTCGGCCAAGCACTTCGGGTTCTTCACCCTTTCGGGCAATCTCACGACCCAGTACCCGCAAGCCGCCGGCTGGGCCATGGCCAGCGCGGCCAAGGGCGACAGCCGGGTCGCGGCGACTTGGTGCGGCGAAGGTTCGACCGCAGAAGGCGACTTTCATGCCGGGCTGATGTTCGGCGCGGTCTACAACGCTCCTTGCGTGTTCAATGTGGTCAACAACCAGTACGCGATCTCGACCTGGTCGGGCTTTGCCGGGGGTGAACGGACGACCTTCGCGGCGCGCGGGATCGGCTACGGCATCCCGGGGATCCGGGTCGACGGCAACGACATCCTCGCCGTCCAGTCGGTCACCCGCTGGGCGGCGGACCGGGCGCGGCAGAACCTCGGCCCCACGCTGATCGAACTGTTCACCTACCGGGTCGAGGCGCACTCCACGGCCGACGATCCCACCGTCTACCGCTCTGCGCGCGAGGCGAGCGAATGGCCGCTCGGCGATCCGATTAGCCGGCTCAAGAGCCACTGCATCGCGCTGGGCATCTGGGATGCCGAGCGCCACGCCGCCATGGACCGCGAGGTGGCGGGCGAAGTGCTTGCCGCGCAGCGCTCGGCGGAGGCGCACGGCGTTCTCGGCCACGGACTACACCAGCCCGACGTGACCATGTTCGAGGACGTCTACGCCGAGATGCCGTGGCACCTGCGCGAACAGTGCGCGCAGGCCATCCGTGAAAGGCAGCGCAAGTGGCCGGAATGAGCATGGTGCAGGCGATCAACAGCGCGCTCGACGTGATGATGGCGCGGGACGACAGGGTCATGATCTTCGGCGAGGACGTAGGCTATTTCGGTGGGGTTTTCCGGGTCACGGCGGGTCTGCAGGAGAAGTATGGCCCCACCCGCTGCTTCGACGCGCCGATCACCGAGTGCGGGATTATCGGCGCTGCGATCGGCATGGCCGCCTATGGCCTGCGCCCCGTGCCCGAGATCCAGTTCGCCGATTACATCTACCCCGGGCTCGACCAGTTGATCAGCGAGGCGGCCCGCATCCGCCACCGCTCGGCGGCCGATTTCACCTGCCCGCTGACGATCCGCGTGCCCTTCGGCGGGGGCATCTTCGGCGGCCAGACCCACAGCCAGTCGCCCGAAAGCCTGTTCACCCACATTGCCGGGATCAAGACGGTGGTTCCCGCCACCCCCCACGACGCCAAGGGCCTCCTCATCGCCGCGATCGAGGACGAGGATCCGGTGATCTTCCTCGAGCCCAAGCGCTGCTACAACGGCCCCTTCGACGGCTACTACGACCGCCCGGCCAGGACCTGGGCCGATCATCCCGATGCCGAGGTCGACGACGGCCATTACCGCGTGCCGCTCGGCCAGGCCCGGCTGGTGACCGAAGGCGATCAGCTGACCGTGCTCGCCTACGGCACCATGGTCCACGTCGCCCGGCAGGTGTTGGTCGAACACGGAATCAACGCCGACCTGATCGACCTGCGCACCCTCATCCCGCTCGACATCGCCAAGATCGAGGCATCGGTGCGCAAGACCGGGCGATGCCTGATCGTCCATGAGGCGACCCGGACCAGCGGCTTCGGGGCCGAGCTCAGCGCCCTGGTCCAGGAGCGGTGCTTCTACAGCCTCGAAGCGCCGATCGAACGGGTGACTGGCTTCGACACCCCATATCCGCATTCGCTCGAATGGTCGTACTTTCCAGGCCCGATCCGCATCGGTGAGGCCCTCGACCGCTTGTTGCGGGAGTAGCCATGATGGCGCGCTTCGAATTTCAACTGCCCGATATCGGCGAAGGGGTGACCGAGGCGGAGCTGGTGGAATGGCATGTCGCGCCTGGAGACCGGGTTGAGGAGGGGCAACTGCTGGTCTCCGCCTCAACGCAGAAGGCGACCGTCGAGCTGGAGGCGCCGGTCTCGGGCGTGGTGCGCGAGCGCCACGGGAAGCTGGGCGAAACGGTCAACGTGGGCAGCCTGCTCGTCGTGATCGAGACCGAAGCGTCCGCTCCCGCTCCCGCTCCGGCGCAGACCACCGACCAGCCCATCGTGGCCCGCGCGCGCCCAGCGGCAGAACCCGCCCAACCGCCAGACGCGCCACCCCGATGCGGGCCCGGCAAAGCCTTGGCCGCACCCGCCGTGCGCGAGCGCGCGCGCATGCTGGGGATCGATCTGGCGACGGTGCCCACGGCTGGCGGGCCCGTCACCCATGCCGATCTCGACCGCCTGCTCTTGGCACAGGCTCGCGCGCCCGAGTCCGCAACCGTCCCGCTACCCCCTGGCGGCGAGGAAGTGCCGCTCAGTTCCGTGCGGCGCCAGATCGCCCGGCGCATGCAGCGAGCCAAGGACCGGATACCCCATTTCACCTATGTCGATGAGGTCGACATCACCGCGCTCGAGGCGCTCCGCGCGCGGCTCAACGCCCACGCCGGAAACCCGCCGGTCGGGCTGCTGCCCTTCCTGATCTCCGCCACCTGCCGCGCCCTGCCGTCCTTTCCGGACCTCAACGCTCGCTTCGACGACGTGCGCGACATTCTGGTCCGCTTTTCCGCCATACACCTCGGGCTCGCGGTCCAGACGAACAAAGGCCTTATCGTCCCCGTGCTCCACGAACCCGAGCGGATGACCCTGCGCGAGATCGCCGATGCAGTCGCCCTCCTGGCGAGGAAGGCGCGCGAGGGTGCCTTGTCGGCGGAGGAAACTGCCGGGTCGACCTTCACCTTCAGCTCTCTCGGCAAGCTCGGCGGCATTGCCGCGACCCCGATCGTCAACTGGCCCGAGGTGGCGGTCCTCGCGGCGGGCAGGATGGTGGACCGGCCCGTCAGCCGCGACGGCAGGGTGGAGATCGGCAAGACGCTAAATCTCTCGATCAGTTGCGACCATCGCGTGATCGACGGAGCCGTCGCAGCGGAATTCGTCCGTTCGGTGAAGTGCACGCTGGAACAACCTGACTGGATCAGACGATCGCCATTTTCAGGTTAGCGGACTGCTCTTTCCAAAACCCGTCATTCACGTGGCAAGCTGGCAACGGCAGGAATGTCCCACCTTCTAATATCTCAGGTTGATGAACGAACAGCGGGTTTCAGGAACCAGCTTTGGGCCGTCGAACGACCGCTCTGTCATCGAGATCAGCCGTCGCGAGTAACCCTTTACAAGGGCGGCAGCTGTCGACCCAAACCCAACCGTTCGCGGCGGAAGCTATGTACGTCCGGTCTTGGCCACAAGCCGTCGTACTAATCAGGAACTTGAGGCATCAGCAGCGCACCTTCATTCACCCCGCTTATCTCGCGGACATCTCGCCAAAGATTGTCCTTGAGATGCTCGAAGGAACGCTGCTCCAAGGGGCAAAGTTGTTGTGGCGGGCAGGCAGAGGAGCGGACTGCATGAGCAAGCTTACGATCTGGACGCTGGAATGGGTACCCGAGGGACCACGCGGATTTGTTCGTGACTTGCGTTTGCGCTGGGCCTGTGAGGAAGCGGGGCTGGACTATGAAGTTCGCACGGTCGCGTTCGACGATCGCCAGACCAATCACCTCGCACGCCAACCGTTCGGCCAGGTTCCGTATCTCGACGACGGCCCGGTGCGGATGTTCGAGAGTGGCGCCGCGCTGCTGCACATTGCCCGGAAGAGCGATCGATTGATGCCGCAAGAGGCTATCGGTGAGGCGGAGACGCTCCAGTGGGTCATCGCCGCCTTGAACTCGGTTGAGCTCGTCACGCTACCGTGGTGGTTTCTCGGAATGGCTGGAACTGACGACGATCGGCTCACGGGATGGGTTGCGAGCCGACTGGATCACCTGGAGGCCGTTTTGCGTGAGCGGCAATGGCTCGCTGCCAATCAGTTTACTGCAGCCGATCTGCTGATGGCAGACATTTTGCGGATTCCTAAAGTTAGGGCGTTCGGAGCCCGACCTGCCACTGAAGCTTATGTCTCGCGGATCACCGATCGCCCCACGTTCCGGAAGGCGCATGCCGATCAGCTTGCGTTCTACGCTGCGGCTGACGAATGTCGGTCGGCTTCCAGATAACACGCGCGGGCAGCGGTTCCAAAATGTTGCCGCAGATGAGCGGACGCCCGAATGATCGACAGACAATCTCCCTCGACCCGTATTGATGAGAGCATTGCCGCGCTGGCCGACTGGCGTGCAGATGTCCTCTCCGGCGTCCGCGCGCTCATCCGGGAAGCAGATCCTGACGTGGTCGAACAGGTGAAATGGGTAAAGCCCACCAATCCATCAGGTGTTCCGGTGTGGGAGCATGCAGGGATCATCTGCACAGGTGAGGTGTACAAGACCTACGTGAAGCTGACCTTCGCCAATGGTGCCGCCCTGAATGACGCAGCCGGGTTGTTCAATGCCGGGCTTGGCGGCGGCGCTCGCCGCGCGATCGACATTCGGGAGGGTGAGACCATCGACGCCAAGGCGTTCAAAGCCCTGGTCGCCGAGGCCGTGGCCTACAACTGCCGGAAGAAAGGTCGGAGCGTTGACTGACCGGCCTTGGCTACACATGGCGTCGGCAGGCCGCCATGTATGACCTGATCGTAGCAGGTGGCGGACCGGCAGGCATGGTCTCCGGTCTGCTGTTCGCGCGGGCAGGTTGCCGGGTCCTTGTTCTCGAGAAGCACGCTGACTTCTTCCGCGATTTCCGCGGCGATACGGTTCATCCCTCGACAATGGAGATTCTGCAACAGCTCGGCCTGCTGGATCGCTTTCTGCAACGGCCGCACAGCAGAATCGACGGTGCCGAACTACGCTTGGCCGGGCGGGATTGGCGGATCGGTGATCTGTCTCATCTGCATACGCCCGCGCCGTTCATCGCGATGATGCCACAATGGGATTTCCTCGATTTCATACGAGATGAAACAGTCAAATATGCCGGGTTCCGGCTCGAAATGTCAGCCCCGGTGGCGAGCTTCCTCGACGACGGCTACCGGGTGTCGGGGGTAAGGCTGGCAGACGGCCGGGAGTTGCAGGCCAAGCTGACCCTGGCTGCCGACGGGCGTACCTCGCTCGTCCGCAGCATGCTCCCAGTGCGGACCCTCGGCTCAGAAATCGACGTATTGTGGTTCCGGCTCGCCAAGGCTCCTGGGAACGGCCCGGGGGGCTTGCGCGGCAATGTCGTTCGCGGCGCAGTCCTGGTGATGATCGACCGGAATGAATACTGGCAATGCGCCTTCGTCATTCCCAAGGGAGCCGCGGCCGACCTGCGTAACAAGGGCATCGAGCATGTCCGCGGCGCCATCGCCGCAGCCGCCCCCGACCTAGACCTGTCTGGCCTCACGGCCATCGACGACGTCAAGCTGCTGAGCGTTACGCTCGACCGGCTTGAGCGCTGGTGGAAGCCGGGGCTGCTCGCAATCGGCGATGCTGCCCATGCGATGTCGCCGATTGGTGGCGTCGGGATCAACCTGGCTGTTCAGGACGCCGTCGCGGCGGCCAACAGGCTAGCTGCGCCGCTTGCCGCAGGCGATCCACTCGACCGGCTGCTGGGCGAAGTGCAGAAGCGGCGGGTGCTGCCGACCCGGGTAATCCAGGCCGCGCAGAAGTTGGCGCAGGAGCGGGTGATCGGTAGGCTCCTCGAGCCCGGTGCACCGATCTTGGACGCTCCGGTGATCGTAAAATTGCTGGATCGCTGCCCGAGTCTGCGCCGAATACCAGGGCGGTTGATTGGATTAGGCCTCTGCCGCGAGCGTGTTCGATCGACGCAGTCCGAGAACTCTTACTCCAGCGAGCAGCCTAGGCGAGACGGATGAAACTCATGGGCGTCCTGAGTGAGTCGAGTAGGCCTTCAATCGCGCCCCCTATCAGTTTCTCAACCGGGAGGTCGCGTGGCGAGGCGCTCAGGTCACCCTGTGGCTTGACGAATTTGAATAGGTCCATAGCGCCCCCTCGCCGCCGGATAAGGCGCGGTTGGTCCTTGTGTCAACGATGGCGCGTCTGAAGCTGTCTTGGCCGCGCGGAGTCGTTTTATGTGCTAAAGCTTTGGCAGCTTTGTTGTCGACTGCAGCCACGTGCCTCCGCCGATTTGAGCAGCGACTGGAGCCGCTAGCACTCTTGAAGGTCGCGGCATCCCGCCTATCGTGACCCGACCGGGGACAACAGGTCAGATCATGCAGAAGAACCGTCTTGAGGCTTTTAGCGACGGCGTCCTCGCCATCATCATCACGATCATGGTGCTCGAACTGAAGGTGCCGCATGGCGCCGATCTTGCTGCCCTAGTGGTCTTGTGGCCGGTCTTCGTCAGCTACGTGCTGTCCTTCATTTATGTCGGCATCTACTGGAACAACCATCACCACCTGATGCAGGCGGCCGCCAAGGTCGATGGGTCGGTGCTGTGGGCCAATCTTCACCTGCTGTTCTGGCTGTCGCTGCTGCCGTTCACGACCGGGTGGATGGGCGAAAACCACTTCGGCCGCTGGCCGGTGACGTTCTACGGCATCGACCTGCTACTCGCGGCCGTGGCCTACAAACTGTTCCAAACCCGCCTGATCTGCATTGGCGGCGAAGACAGCCGCTTGGCCCATGCGGTTGGCAGCGATGCCAAGGGCTGGCTTTCGCCCTTGTTTTACTTCGCCGGGATACTTGGCGCCCAGATGATCGAGCCACTGATCGGGGTTGGCTTCTTCGTAGCCGTGGCCTTGCTGTGGGTCATTCCCGACCGGCGGATCGAGCGCGCAATTTCCAAAGTCTGAGCGCGCGGGCACCACTCGCTTCGACTGCCCAGGCTGGGATCAGACATAGCGCGGGATTGGCCTGAGTTGGGCTACCGGGTTGGTAAATCGATCAGGTTACATCAAGGGCGTCGCAGACGACCCTGCAATGACCAACGCTCCATGTGTCCAAAAGCCATGGGTTCCTGACGAGCTCCTAGCTTGCCTTCATCGAGCCCTAGAAGCGGGGACGAGTACGCGGCCACAGATGCTGCGGAGCAGCTGAACACCTTATGCTGTGACGCAATCTGCTGTGACAACAATTCCTGATACGCTGGTGATGCAATGTCCGAGGCAAATTGACCCACGGATGGATCCGAATGTCCGAGATGTTGCCGGGTCCGGAACGGTGGCTTTTTTTGGACCGAACCTCGGAAAGCTGCCACTCCGGACCGAGCAAGGCAATGTCGGTGGACGACCTAACTCACGCCGTTCTCATGCAACACCCGCTACGTCCCAATACGCCAATTCACGCCATTCAGCAGCAGCCCATCAATGTCAGCTCACGACGAAACCTGCCGCTGGCATGTGCCTCCGCATCGAGGAACACGGCCCACATAGCAGCCCCTTCGCAGGGCCACCTACCGAAAACTGAAGGCAATATTGCTGAATGTCTTCAGTTTAATTCCGATATGCCTTCCAAAGCTGCTGCCAGCTCGTCGCTCCGGAACGGCTTTGTCAGTCGGGGAATATCGGCGGTCACGCCCTCCATTTGAGCATAACCGGACACCATGAGAACAGGCACGTCGGGCCGGATGGACCGAACATGGCGGATGAGATCCGTTCCGGTCATGCCTGGCATCAGGTGATCCGTGATCACAATATCGATCGAACTGCGGTCGTTGAAGATGCGCAGTGCCTCTTCGGCCGTATCAGCCTCCACAACCTCGTATCCCAGATCGGCGAGCATGTCGGCGGTGCACATCCGCACCAGGAACTCGTCGTCGACAAGGAGCGCCACGCCTCTCTTCAACGTGCCTGGACCTTCTTTGTTGGTGATGAACATGGCATCCTCCTCAACAGCGCTGATTGGCAACCATAAAGCCACCGTGGTGCCTATGCCCGGCCGACTTTCGATGGTGAGGCTGCCACCCAATTGGGCCGCGAGACCGTGGGCCATCGACAAACCCAAGCCTGTGCCTTTCCCGACCCCCTTGGTAGAAAAGAACGGTTCGATCGCACGCGAAAGCGTTTCCTCGCTCATCCCACTACCGGTGTCGGCCACAGACAGGCGGACATACGTGCCCGGAGAGAGCGAGGAGGGGTGATTTTTGCCGACGCTTTCGGCAGTGGCCGCGATGCGCAACTCTCCTCCTCGCGGCATCGCATCCCGCGCGTTGACCGTCAGATTCAGCAGCGCCATTTCCAGCTGGTTCGGATCCGCCTTGGCGAGGGGGAGCTTGTCCCCGGCCTGGAGGCTGACCTTGATTTGAGGACCGGTGGTGCTTTCGATGAGATCGCCCATGCCATTCACCAGGTCCGCGACATCGACCGGGACCGGCTGAAGAGGCTGGCGGCGCGCAAACGCGAGGAGCCGTTGGACCAGCACCCTCGCGCGCTCTGCTGACTGGATCGCTCCAGCTATCAGTCGCTGCTCTCTCTCGCCGCCCGCGCCTTTGCGCTGCAGCAGATCGAGCGAGCCG
>Ga0070671_100000717_pt1 | contig 23788 bp, 18 predicted proteins | sample KBSS73metaG_FD_65341 | JGI IMG/M metagenome (GOLD analysis project Ga0070671, IMG submission 65341) | Switchgrass rhizosphere microbial communities from Kellogg Biological Station, Michigan, USA - KBS S7-3 metaG | ecosystem: Host-associated > Plants > Roots > Rhizosphere > Soil ...
GCTCCATCAAGAGGCGGACGCGCCCGCCCTGGACCTGCGCAAGTTCGCCGAGGGGGCGGCGCGCGGCATGACGAGCGGGCTCATCGCGCTGGACGGCGCGGGAGGCTTCATTGCCGCGAATCCCGCGGCCGCCCGGATCCTCGGCTGGAGCGCGCCTCCGCCCGGCGGGGCCTCTCTCGAGAGCTGGGCGGGAAACCAGACCGCGCTCGCGCGCCTGATCCACGCCTCCCTCGATGGACGCGTGACGCGCTCGCGCGAGATCGTCGAGCACCCCGCTCCCCCGGGAGGGAGCCGTCCGCTGCATCTGGGCGTCGCCCTCTCGCCCATCCTGCGCGAGGGAACCCCCGAGGGCCCGGGGGCGGGCCCGTCGGGGCTGCTCTGCCTCATCGGGGACCTCACGGACATCCACGATCTCGAGGAAAAGGTCCGGCGGCGCGAGACCCTCGCCGCGCTCGGGACGGTCTCGGCGGGGATCGCGCACGAAGTGCGCAACGCGCTCGCGACGATCCTGGGATTCGCGCGGCTCGCGGAGAGGGGCGGGGGCGACGCGCGCTCGGTCCAGCACGCGCGCGCCATCGTGAAGGAGGTGGAGGCGGTGGGGCGCACTGTCGATGACTTTCTGCAATACGCCCGTCCCTCGCGCCTGCATCCGGCCCCGGTCGCCCTGCGCGCGCTCGTGGAGCAGGTCGTGGACGAGGCGCGGTATGCGGGGCTCCTGTCGCGGACCGAGGTGGAAGTCGAGGGTGACGCGGGGACCGTCCTGGCCGACGAGCAGGCGCTCCGGCAGACCTTCAGCAACCTCGTGCGCAACGCCTCGGAGTCCTCCGAGGGGCCCGTACACCTGAGGATCGGCCTCGATCGGCGGGAGGGGAGAGCGACGATCACGTTCGCCGACGACGGGGAGGGGATCCCTGCGGAGAACCTCGACAGGATCTTCCTTCCGTTCTTCACGACGCGCGGCAAGGGGACGGGGCTGGGGCTCGCGATCGCGCAGAAGATGGTCCTCGATCACGAAGGCCATCTGGAGGTCAGCTCGGGCCCCGGCGGCGGGACGGTGTTCCGCGTCCAGCTCCCGGGGCGCTCGTGAGCGGGACGTCGGGGGCACGGATGGCACTTTTCGCGCCAGTGGCGGATAGATCCTCAGGGGATCGCGCCGCCGGGCGCAGGAGGCGGTAGGACATGAAAGCGCTTGTTTCCTTCGAGTTGACCCGTATGAAGGACATGGACGGCCCGGGTGGCACGGTCCCTGCTTTGGTCGAGCCGTGTCCGGGAGGCCTTCGATGATGCGGAGTCGTCTACTCGTGCCGGTGCGCCGCAAAGAGCACGGCTTCTCTCTCGCCGAGCTGCTCGTCGTCGTGGCGATCATCGGGCTCTTCTGCCTCATCGCGATCCCGGCCGTCGGCAACTTCATCCGCGCGGGGAAGGTCCGCGCGGCCAACGACCTGCTCATGGGCGATCTGCGCGCCGTGCGCTACATCGCGATCACCAACCACGCGAGCGGCTCGCTCACGATCGACGCCACGGCGGGGTCGTGGAGCTACTCGGACATCCACGGAAACACGATCTCGCGCCTGGTCGACAAGGGCGTTCGGTTCACGTCCGGCAACGCGACCATCACGTTCGGGGCCGACGGGACGGCGACCACGGGCGTCGCGACGATCGTGATCCAGGGGAACGTGATCCCGAACGTCGACCACCAATACACGATCTCGATCTCCACGGTCGGGCGGCTCACGTCCGCCTTCGCCAAGGTCTAGCAGGGGGGATGATGCGCACTCACAACGATCGATCCGAGAGCGGGTTCAACCTGATCGAGGTGGTGATCGCCCTCGCGCTCCTGGCGGCGGTGCTGCTGACGATCTCGGGCCTGTTCATCCAGGGAAGCCAGTCCGTGAACACGGGGCGGGACCTGACCGAGGCGACGAGCCTCGCGACGGACATCCTCGAGCAGATGGACAAATGGGCGTTCAGCCAGCTCTACACGAACTTCGGCAAGGGCACGGGCGACCCGGCGTTCTCCGTCTCGAGCACGGCCGCGGGGAACTACAACGCGACACTCGCCGGGATGTGCCAGACCAAGATCGACGCGCGGCTGCCCAACGGGGTCGCCACCGTCACCGTCACGCCCCTCGGGACGACGGACAGCCACTTCCTGACCGCGAAGGGCATCCGCGTGCAGGTCACCATCAACTGGACCCTGAAGCTCAAATCCCGCAACGTTTCACTGGAAACGGTGAGGTTCTGATGACACGCATGGGCTCGTCCTCCTCCACCCCCCGGATCCTGTCGCTCTTCCGCATGCGCCGCCGCTGCGGCGCCGCCGGACCCGGGAGGCCGCGGCGCGCGGGAAACCCACGCCGGCCGCGGGCCGCCGTCCGGCGCCAGCTCGGGATGTCGCTCATCGAGGTCATCGTGGCGGCGACCCTCGCGCTCATCGGGTTCCTGGTGGCGCTGGTCCTCTACAGCGCCGCGCGGAATCTCTTCAAGAAGGGCGAGCAGGCGACGGACCAGCAGCAGGAGGTGCGGGCGGGCTACGACATGATGGTCAAGGACCTGCGCCTCGCGGGCTACAACTGGAACGCCAGCGGCGAGGACCGTCCCGGGGAAGAGCAGATCGAAGGAGCCTGGGACGGCGCGGTCACGATCCGCGGTGACTTCGACTTCGAGGACGCCACCAAGTCCACCGACCCGGAGAGCGTGATCGCCGGCAGCACGAACAAGGCCACCGTCGGCAACGACGAGATCGTGACCTACTGCCTGCGCCGCGCGACGGGCACGGACGCGACGACCACCACGTTCAACGCGGACGTCACGTCGGCGACGACGGCCGCGTCCGGGGGCGTCACCGTGGCCACACGGGACGGAGTGACCGAGGCGATCAATATCTCGGGCATCGCGACGGGCACCGCCCAGGACAATCCCCCCTACAACCTCTACCGCGTCACCCTGAACAACGACAACTCCACGTACGGCAGCGCGAATTTCCAGACCTGGACGCTGCTCGCGCAGAACATCAAGAGCCTCCAGTTCGTCTATCGCGACGCCAACGGCGTCGCCATCCCGGCATCGAGCCTGGGAGGGAGCGAGGCCAACAAGGGCAACCGCGAGACCATCAAGAAGATCGACGTGACGATCGTCGGCATGACCGCGGTGGCCGACAACAAATACACGGATCCCGATCCGCTCAACGCCTCGACCTCGCACTTCCGCAAGTTCAGCCTCACGACCGAGATCACGCCGCGCAACCTCGGGTTCAAGGGCCGCGCCGACGTCGATACGACGCCCCCCTCGATTCCGACGGGCCTGGCCGTCTGCCCAGGCCACTGCGGGGCCATGGTCGCGAAGTGGAACGCCAACCCCGCGAACGAGGGCGTGTCGCTCTACACGGTGAAGTACGGGACGTCGGTCAGCACCATGAACTCGCTCGTCTCGACCTCGGGCACGAACGTCTACATCTCGGGGCTCACCGAGGACCAGCAATACTACTTCTCGGTCCGGGCGACCGACTCGGGAGGCAACAGCTCCTCCTATACCTCGACCGCCAACGCCGCCGTGGGCGATCTCGGGCCGACCGTCACGACGCCGTCGACGCCGAGCGGCTTTGCCGCGACGGGCGGCGCGGGAGCCCTCAACGGCATGGTCAACCTGTCCTGGACCGCGGTCACGACCAATACGACCCCGCTCGCGTGCGATCCGCTGCCCATCATCCGCGACCTGGCGGGCTACCGGCTCTACCGCTCCACCGCCTCGACCTTCACGCCAAACGACGTCGTGGGGAACAACATGGTCCAGAGCGAGGCGGACGGAACCCTTACGGCGACCGCGGTCGCCTTCAGCGACAAGAACGTGGTGAACTGCCGCCCCTACTACTACAGCCTGAAGGCGGTCGATACGTCGACCTGTCTCAACAAGTCGGCGGCGATGGCCACCCCGGTGGGCGGGCAGTCGACGTCCTCGACTGCTCCGGCCGCGCCGGTCCTCACGAGCACGTTCAGGACCGGCACCACCTCCGCAACCGTCGTCTGGGCGAGCACTACGGCGGACGTCAATTCGGCGCCCATCACCATCGACAAGTACAACCTCTGGCGATGTCAGATCAACAACCTCGCCGATCCCGAGGCGGCCACGTATACGGCGGTCTCCGGTTCGCCGACGACGTGCACGGGCACTTCGTGCACGTTCGTCGACACGAATGCGCCGGCGGATCTGGGCAACAAGAGGGTCTACTACAAGGTCTCGGCCCTGGACGACTGCCCCAACGAGAGCGCGCGCTCCAGCGCGCAAGAAGCTACCTGTGCGTTCAACGGCGTGGTGTCCATCGTGCCCCAATCCTCGCCGCCTTCGCTCACCAGCGCACTCGCGCAGACCGTGACGGTCTCCGCGGTAGGGGGCGACGTGTACACCTCCGCTACCCTCACCATCATCGACAGCACCGGGGCCACGGTCTTCACCTCGTCGCAGGTCGCCACCGGGAACAACTGGAACTTCGTCTGGACCCCGTCCACAGGCGGCACCTACACGGCCACGGCCACCGTCACGAACTCGAGCAGCTGCGTGGGCACGGCGTCCAATATCTGGACGGTCGTCCTCGCGGCGTGCTCGACGTGCGCGACGATCCCCGCCAACAATCCGGACAGCACGACGACCGTCAAGTACTATCGCATCCAGAACTTCATCAACAATTCATGTTCGTTCCCGCTGCAGATCACGCGTGTGACCGTCAGAGAGAGCAACCCGACGTCGTGCTCGCACAATAGCTGCAATACCCTGAAGCTGCAGAAGATCCAGTATCTCCAGACGGGGACCTTCGCCGACGAGACCAGCAACGTCGTCTGGACGAGCACCGTCAGCGGCGGGTCCACGGTGGCGCCCGCCACGTCGGTGGTCGTCGACTTCTCACCGGCGCTCGATCTGACCAGCAACAGTTCGGGACAGGCCAAGATGCGCTTCATCTTCGATCAGACGACGCCCATCTGGATCACCACGCAAAACAACCGGCAGCACACGATCATCGGCGATTTCAACTTCACCCAGGTCTCAAGCCTGTGCGCTCCGGCGACCGTTACCTCGCAGCTCGACTGAGGAGGACGCTCTTTTCAAAGATCGTGGTAGGCAACAGGGGGGTTGGTTCTATGCGCCACGCTACGGACTGTGAATCCGCACGCACCACTCCGGACCTGGGTCCGGGCTCCAGGGAGCGCGGGTCGGCGCTCGTCATCGCGCTCCTCGTCGTCGTGATCCTCGCCCTTCTCGGGCTCTCGTTCATGCTCGCAGGAGAGACGGAGAGCAAGATCGCACGGAACCAGAGGGACGTCGCGCAAGCGGGCTTCGTCGCCGAGGGCGGCGTGCGCATGGTGAAGAAGTGGTTCGATGCGCCGACCGGCTCGCCCCGGGCCCACCTGGTTCCGAACACGGGCCAGATGGACCGATCTCTGCGCTGGGTCGACGACGATGGCGACGGGACCTTTGTGCCCTACGCGTCGGCCGCGAACGCCGCCTACCGGGTCGTGTACCGGGAGGGAACGAACGATCCGTTCGAGAAACCCTATCGAGGAACGCCGGCTTCCACCCTGCTCGGCAACGAAGACCATCCCGATGTCCGCATCTCGGACGCCACCCTCGCCCAGCAGAGCTTCCTCAACACCCTGAACTCGTCGCTCTATCCGTCGTTTCCGGACCCCGCCGGCAACCAGACGGCGCGGATCCGGCAGATCGACGTCTACGCGCCGCCCATCCTCGTCATCGGCGGTCAGCGGACGCGCTACGGAATCGCGACCATCAAGGTCATCGCGGATATTTATCAGTACATGGGAACGGCGCAGCAGACACGGGTCGCGACGCGGATCGTCAAGGCCATCCTCAACGAGGCGCCCTACACGAACGGTTTCGGCGGTCCTCTCCAGTCCTGCACCGACATCCACCTGAATGGATCCACCTCCGAGCACTGGGGCCCGACGACCGCCGTGACCCTCCTCGATCTTCCGAACAACGAGAACAGCATCGCGACAGGCATGGCCTACCCCGTGCTCAACACCATGGGAAAGATCTTGCTGCTCGACACGAATGGTGACGGCACGAACGACGATCAGGACAGCAACGGCATCGCCGACTACTACCAGTGGAGGGACGGCCCCGCCGTGAACGATCCCTGGCTCACCTTCCAGTCTGAGGCCGGCGTGAGCCACGGTGGAAATTCGTTCTGGACCAACGCGGAAACGCCCACGAACAATTTCCCGGTCTGCACCGGGACTCCCTGCCAGCCCTCCCCGTTCTACGACAGCGTCGCGAACAAGATCGCCGTCGACAACAGCTTCCGCGACCACAGCAACGTCTTCAAGAACGTGACGCACTCTCTCTGCCCTCAATACGACTACCAGTTCTGGAAGGGAGTCGCGCTCGGCGGGGGCGAGGGCGTCTACTACTTCAGCTCCGACGGCCCCGGAACGGGCACCTACAAGCTCTTTGGGGCCGGAAATTCGGTGGACTTCCGGACCGCGGTCGACGGCAAGACCGGCTTCTTCTTCTTCGACAGCGCGAACAACTCGGTTCCCAAGGACGATAACAGCGATGGAACGTTCGACCATCTCGCCGATCCCATCCAGCTGAACGGGGGAGGTTTGACGACCGGCGGTTTCATCTACCTCAACGCCGATCTGCGCACCACCGGGAACGGCAACGTGAGCGCGCAGAGGCCGCTCATCGCGCCAGCCGAGCCCTACTACGACGCGAACGGGAACGGAAAGTACGATAGTGACGAGTGGTTCATCGACCTCGACTACCCGAGCTCGGGCACGGGTGACTACGTGAAGCACGACCCGCACCGCGTCAGCGACCCGGCCGTTCGCCAGGATCCGGCCGTGGATTCAGCCGGAGGGGCCTGCATCGCCAGCAAGGGCTGCTGGATGTACGACATCAACATGTACGGCGTGCTCTACACGAACGGCGCGTTCGACGCGAACGGAAACTGGAATTTCTTCGGTGACACCATCTCGAAGAGCGGCCTCTCGAACACGGCTGCCGGCAACCCGGGCTTCTTCTACGACGAGCGGCTCTCCAAGGACCAGTGGCCGCCCTTCGATCTGAACCTGCCCCGCACCGTGATCACCGCCTGGCAGACGGACCTCTAGACCTCGGACGCGCGGGCGTGGAAGTCGCCGCCCGCGCACCGCCCGCTCCTCCGTCTACCCGTTGCCTCAAGTTCCCAGGACGCTTCCGACTCTCGACGTCGCCCATCCCGATCTCCCATGTTTTCTTCGCCGTAATCTGACGACGCCTTTGTTTTCAATGAGTTGCGCGGCCACACCGGTTGGCGTCCGCGCTTGATCTTCTCCCCCGCGGAACCATATTTGTCCTCATAGACCCGGCGCCTGTGTCTTCAGCTCATCGGGCCTATGTGTTTTTCACGAATCGCCTTGGCATTCGGTCGTCGCAGGAGACCGTGCGTCGGGGGACATCGGTTCCGCTGAACCCGGGGACGACATGACACGACATCGGGAAACGCCTCCAGAGAGAACGAACGAGCGCGGCTCGGCGCTCGTGATCGCGCTGCTCGTCATGGTGATCATGACCCTGCTCGGCCTCGCCTTCGTCCTCGTCGGCGACACCGAGGCGCGCATCGCCCGCAACCAGCGCGACATCGCGCAGGCGCAGTTCGTCGCCGAAGGGGGCGTGCGCACCGTGCGCAACTGGTTCGAGAATCCGGCCGGAACGACGAGTTACCTCGTCCCCACGACCAGCCAGATGGACCGTACGAAGCGCTGGGTCGACGACAACAACGACGGGGTCTATACCGCCTACGCCTCCGCATCCTCGGGATGGAACGTCGTCTATCGCAACGGCACTAACGATCCGTTCGAGCGTCCGTACCGCGGCTCGCCGGCCCTTGCCTTCCTGGGGACGGAGGACCACCCCGACGTGAGCATCTCGTCCACCGGGAGCGTGGCCGAGAAGAACTTCCTGACCAGCCTCAACAGCACGCTCTTCAGCGCGTTCCCGACGCCCATCCAGCAGGGCAAGATCACCGAGATCCTCGTCTACGGCCCGCCGATGCTCCAGATAGGAGGCGTGCTCACCCGGTACGGGATCGCCACGGTCAAGGTCACGGCGAAGGTCTACGAGCAGGTGGGCGGAGCCGCCGAGAGGGCGATCGCGACGCGCACCGTCAAGGCGGTCCTCAATCAGGCGCCCTATCCCGGCAGCGGCCCGATCCAGTCGTGCAACGAGCTGAGCGCCCGGGGCAACTTCGCGCCGCACTGGGGCCTGGTCACCTCAGTGGGACAGATGGACCTCAACTCCAACCTCAACCTCAAGGTGGACAGCGGGATTCCCTGGTACGTACCCACGAGAATCATCCAGCCCGACGAAGACGGGGACGGCACGGCCGGCGCGAGCGCGGTCTCGCCCTTCACGGTGGACGACCAGAACCACGACGGCACGAACGATTTCAACGCCTGGATGTCCACGAGCGTGGAGGATCCCTGGGTGCGCTTCTGGTCGCAGTCGTTCGTCCTGTCGAACGGCGGCGCGATCTTTCCTGGATGCTCGACCCCCGACTGTCAGCCCGATCCGTGGTACGACGGAACGTCCACCTTCGGCAACGGCACCACGGATCACAGCAACCTGGTCCAGAACGTCTCGCAGAACCTCTGCCCCGACTACGACTACGCGATCTTCAAGGCGATGTCCCAGAACGGGAACCACAACTGCTACTACTACGCCTCCGATGGGGCCGGTACCTCCACATTCAAGCTGAACGGCTCGGGCACCTCCGTGGACATGGAGACCGCGACCGACGGTAAGACAGGCCTCTTCTTCTTCGACACCGCGACCAACTCGACCCCCGTGGACGCCGACTCCAACGGCACCTTCGACAACCTCACCGGAGACGTCACGATCACCGGCGGCGGCTACTCGAGCGGCGGTCTCATCTTTCTCAACGCGAACTTCTCGACCAGCGGGTCGGGCAGCGTCCCCGCCACCCGGCAGCTCGTCGCGCCGGCCGAACCCTACATCGACACGAACGGCAACGGCGTCTATGACAGCACGGAGTACTTCGTGGACCTGAACTACCCGGGCAGCGCCGGCGGCACCTACAGCATCAACGGCATGCGCCGCGTCGCCGACGGCTTCACGCGCCAGGATCCGGCGATCGATGCCGGGACGGCGGGGAAGTGGGACGCCGACATCAACATGTACGGCATCCTCTACATCAACGGAGCCTACGACGCACAGGGGAACTGGATCTACTTCGGCAGCATCGTGACCAAGTCGGGCATGTACGGCAACGGCGGATCGGGGACGCCCAACATCTACTTCGACGAGCGGCTCGTGAAGGGAACCTGGCCCCCCTCCGAGCTGGGTCTTCCCAAGACGATCATCACGGCCTGGATGACCCAATAGGGCTCCGGCGCGCAGGCCCGCAATGGGTCTTGCCGCCGGCGCACTCTTGAGCCAAAGTGAGAGTCCGATGACGACTCCGATCGAACGTACGCGCACCCTCACCGAGCTTTCACCTGGCCGCGCAGGTCTTGCGTGGACGGCGGCGGCGCTGTTCCTGATGACGGCCGCGGGCCTGTCCTGCGGGCCGTCCCAGGAGCCCGGCGCGCCGGTGTCGACGCCCGCCCCAATGGCTCCCGCTTCGGGCGCCCCGGCCTCCTCGCCCGACGGCACCGCCGCGGCCACGGCAGGGGCGAGCGAGCCGCAGACGCCTCCGGCCGCGGCCGTCGCTCCCATGCCCGCGCCGGCGACTGCCCAGACTCCGGCCGCGACGCCGCCCGCAGAGGATTCTCCCGAGCCCGCACCGGCGCCCCCGCCGCGCGAGCCCAAGATGGAATGGCGCGAAGCCCCGGCGCGGACGGCGGAAGAGCGCGAGACGCTCGATGCGAACGGCAAGCGTGTCTTCACCAACGCGGACCTGGCCCGCTTCGCGAAGGCCGAGGACGCGGCGGCCACCGATGCGGCGGCGGCGGACCGGAAGGCGCAGGAGGCCTTCGACAAGTCCTCCGCCAAGAAGGTCCAGGATCTCCCCGCGACGGAGGCGTGGAAGGCGAAGACCAAGGCCGACGCCGAAGCGCGCGTGCGCGCCAGCGAAGCGAAGCTGGACGCACTGCGTCGTCTCTCCCTGAGCGACTCGAACCCGCTGCTGCCCCAGCCCATCCTCTCTTCGGAGGAGCAGCAGAAGCGCGCAGGGCTCAGCGCCGAGCAGCGCTACAAGCTGACCCAGCAGGAGATCCAGCAGGCGGAGCAGGAGCTCGCCGACGCGAAGGCGGACCTGGCGCGCATCCTGAAGAACTTCGCGCCTCCGCGCTGACGGTGTCCATGGGGTCCATCCTGATCGTCGAGGACAGGGAATCGCTGCGGACGATGCTCCGCGAGACCCTGGAGGCGGCGGGCCATGCGGTCGAAGAGGCGGAGGACGCTGCCGTCGCGATCCAGAAGGTCCGCTCGCGGCGCTATCTCCTCGTGCTCTCCGACCTGAAGCTGCCGCGCGGGGACGGGCACGGCGTTCTCAAGGCCGCGCGCGAGGCCGACCCCGACGTGCCGGTCCTCGTGATGACCGCCTACGGCACGATCGAGGACGCGGTGGCGGCCATGAAGGGGGGCGCCTTCGACTTCCTGAGCAAGCCCGTGGACCCCGAGCACCTCATGCTCCTCGTCGAGCGGGCGCTCGAGCGCCGGCGGCTCTTCCACGAGAACATGGTCCTGCGCCACGAGTTCGCCGACCGGCTCGGATTCCCCCGGATCATCGGCGAGTCGCCCGCCCTCGGCGAGGTCGGCCAGCAGGTGCAGCGGGCCGCGGCGACGGACGCGACGGTCCTGCTTCAAGGGGAGAGCGGGACCGGCAAGGAGCTCTTCGCGCGCGCCGTCCATCACCTGTCGCCGCGCAAGAGCGGTCCCTTCGTGGCGATCAACTGCGCGGCGATCCCCGATACCCTCCTCGAAAACGAGCTGTTCGGGCACGAGAAGGGCGCCTACACCGGCGCCGGGTCCGCCAAGGCTGGGCGCGTGGAGATGGCCGACCACGGCACGCTCTTCCTCGACGAGATCGGCGACGTGGCGCCCTCGGTCCAGGCCAAGCTCCTGCGCGTCCTGCAGGAGCACGCGTTCGAGAGGGTGGGAGGCACGCGGACGATCGAGGTCGACATCCGCGTCGTCGCGGCCACCAACCAGGATCTGCGGCGCCGGGTCGCCGAGAAGCGGTTTCGCGAGGACCTCTTCTTCCGGCTCTCGGTCGTCCCCATCACGGTCCCCCCGCTGCGCGAGCGCAAGGAGGACATCCCGCTCCTGGTGGAGAGCTTCCTGAACCGCTTCCGCCGCGAGCTGGCGCGGCCGGGCCTGACCGTCTCCCCCGAGGCGCTCGAGGCGATGGTCGGCTACGCCTGGCCCGGCAACGTGCGGGAGCTCGAGAACTGCATCGAAAGGGCCGCGATCGTGAGCGACGACGGCCTCATCCGGACGAAGGACCTGGTGCTGGCGGGACGCCATGCGACCGGCCCGGATCTCGACGAGCTGCGCGCGCCCCTCTCCTCGGGGACGCTCGCGGAGAGCCTCGCGCGCCTGGCCCCGCTCGCCGAGCGGCTCCGGATCGACGCCGCCGTCCAGCGCCACGGGGACGACCTCGCCGCCGCGGCGGCGGAGCTGGGCCTCGCGCTTCCGGAGCTGCGGGCGCGCCTGAAGGCCTTCGCCGCCCGCTGAGGCGCGGCGAGGGCTGTCGCCGACGCGCCCCCCCCCGCGCCGCGCTTCGCCGCTCCGTTCCGCCGCCAGGCTCCGACGCGCCCGCTCCCACCCAAAGCTGCTAGAATACGCGGCCCTTTCCTGGAGGCTGGATGCCCGTCAGAAATGTCCTCATTCTCGGCGCCGCGGGGCGCGATTTCCACAACTTCAACGTCGTCTACCGCAACGACCCCGGCCATCGCGTCGTCGCCTTCACCGCGACGCAGATCCCCAACATCTCGGGGCGGCGCTACCCCGCAGGTCTCGCAGGTGCGGCCTATCCCGCCGGCATCCCGATCCACCCGGAGCAGGACCTCGAAAAGCTCATCCGCGAGCTCGACGTGCACGAGGTGGTCTTCGCCTACAGCGACGTCCCTCACGGGCACGTCATGAGCCTCGGCTCCCGGGCGGTGGCCTGTGGGGCCGATTACGTCCTGCTCGGCGCGCGCAGCACGATGCTCGAAGCGCGCGTCCCCGTGGTGAGCGTCTGCGCGGTCCGCACGGGGAGCGGCAAGAGCCAGACGACCCGCAAGGTCTGCCGGACCCTGCTGGACCGGGGACTGCGCGTCGTCGCGGTGCGCCACCCCATGCCCTACGGGGATCTGGAGGCGCAGCGCGTCCAGCGCTATGCGACCCTCGCCGACCTCGACCGCTACCACTGCACGATCGAGGAGCGCGAGGAGTACGAGCCGCACATCGCCGCGGGGATCGTGGTCTACGCGGGGGTCGATTACGAGGCGATCCTGCGCCAGGCGGAGACCGAGGCCGACGTCATCGTCTGGGACGGAGGGAACAACGACCTCCCCTTCTACCGGCCCAGCCTGGAGATCGTCGTCGCGGATCCGCATCGGCCGGGGCACGAGCTGTCGTACTACCCGGGCGAGGTCAACTTCCGCCGCGCCCAGGTCATCGTGATCAACAAGATGTCGACGGCGGATCCCGCAGGGATCGAGACGGTGCGCGCGAACATCCGCGCGGTCAACCCGGGCGCCACCGTGATCGAGGCGGACTCGCCGCTGATCGTCGAGGAGAAGGATGCCTTCCGCGGCAAGCGGGTCCTCGCCGTCGAGGACGGACCCACGCTCACGCACGGCGACATGACCTACGGCGCCGCCGTCATCGCCGCGCGCGAGGGGGGCGCCCGCGAGATCGTGGACCCCCGGCCGTACGCGGTGGGAACGATCGCCGAGGCCTTCCGCCAGTACCCGAAGATCGGCACGCTTCTTCCGGCTATCGGATACGGCGCGCAGCAGGTGGCCGACCTGGCCGAGACGATCCGCCGCGTCCCTTGCGACGTCGTCGCCATCGGAACTCCCATCGACCTGCGCCGCATCGTGACGTTCGACAAGCCCGCCGTGCGCGTCCTCTACGAGCTCGCGGAGCGCGGCAAGCCCGATCTCGCCGAGGTGCTCGCGCGCGTGGCGCCCAAGGGCGGGGGAGGCTGATCCCGAGATGCCCCTGACTTCCAAAGACCTGATCTCGCTGCACGACCTGACCTCCGAGGAGATGGAGGAGATCCTCGAGCTGGCCGGCACCCTGAAGGGGAACCCCGGCCACTACGCGGACGCTCTTGCGGGCCAGACGCTGGCGATGATCTTCGAAAAGCCCTCGCTAAGGACCCGCGTGACGTTCGAGGCCGGGATGACGCAGCTCGGTGGGCACGCCATCTATCTCGGGCCGGCCGACGCGCAGATGGGAAAGCGCGAGTCCGTCCCCGACGTGGCCCGCAACCTGGAGCGCTGGGTGGACGGGATCATGGCGCGCACGTTCGCGCATCAGACGGTGGTAGACCTCGCGCGGTACGCCTCCATCCCCGTCATCAACGGGCTATCGGACTACTCGCACCCCGTTCAGGGGCTCGCCGACTATCTGACTCTGAAAGAGATCAAGGGGGATCTCCCCGGCCGGACGCTCGCCTACGTGGGGGACGGCAACAACGTCGCCCACTCGCTCCTGTTCGGGGGCGCGAAGCTCGGCGTGAACGTGAGGATCGCCACACCCGAAGGCTATGCGCCGGACGCCGAGGTCGTGCGCCTGGCGAAAGAGGACGCCGAGAAGAGGGGGGCGCGGATCGAGATCTTCACCGACCCCCGCGAGGCGGTCAGGGGAGCGGACGCCGTCTATACCGACGTCTGGGCCAGCATGGGACAGGAGAGCGAGGCGGCGGCGCGACGCGAGATCTTCCGCCACTTCCAGGTCAATACCGGCCTGATGACCCTTGCGGGTGAAGAAGCCGTCTTCATGCACTGCCTTCCCGCCCACCGTGGCGAGGAGGTGACCGACATGGTCGCGGACTCGCCCGCCTCCGTGATCTTCCAGCAAGCGGAAAACCGCCTCCACGCCCAGAAGGCGGTGATGGTTCTGCTCATGGGGTAGCGGCCCGCCGGCCTTTCGGCGGTCCTGCCGGTCCGGTCCGGTGGAGAGCCGATGCTTGACTTGGCGAGGGCGCTGTAGTAAAAATCACGTTTCGCGTTCATACCCTTAGGCGTCCGTGCGGGCGCTTCCGAAGGTGGAGCGCCGTGAAGTTCCGTCCGGACACGTGCGCGAGCGCGGCGCCGGCAGGCAGAGGATCATGCGAACCTACGTACCGAGCGGCCCCGAGATCAAGAGAGACTGGTGGATCGTCGACGCCGAAGGGAAGACCCTGGGGCGTCTCGCTTCCGCCGTGGCGGTGCGTCTCACCGGCAAGCACAAGCCGATCTACACGCCGAACCTCGACACCGGCGATCACGTCGTCGTGATCAACGCGTCGAAGGTCGTTCTCACCGGCAAGAAGCTCCAGGACAAGATCTACCGGCGGCACACCGGCTTCCCGGGCGGCCTTCGCGAGATCACCGCGGAGAAGCGCCTCGCCAAAGAGCCGGACCGCCTCATCGAGGACACGATCTGGGGAATGCTCCCCAAGGGCTCCCTCGGTCGCCAGATGTACCGCAAGCTCAAGGTCTACGCGGGGAAGGATCACCCGCACGCCGCGCAGAAGCCCCGGCCCCTCGTGGTCGGCGTGAAGTCCAGGTAATTCGGAGGCAAGGTGGCCACAACCACGTCACAGGCCGCGGCGAAGAGCAGCGCGCTGATCGAGTACTACGGTACGGGCCGCCGCAAGAGGGCCGTCGCGCGCGTCCACCTGCGCAACGGCGCGGGCGGCATCGTCGTCAATCGCAAGACGATCGAGGTCTACTTCCCCAACGACATGCACAAGATGACGGTGCGCCAGCCGCTCGTGCTGACGGACACCGCCGACAAGTTCGACGTACTGATCAACGTGCAGGGCGGGGGCGTGGCGGGCCAGGCCGGCGCGATCCGGCTCGGCATCTCGCGAGCGCTCCTGGAGTTCAACCCGGAGCTGCGCAAGCGCCTGCGCGCTGATGGACTCCTCACCCGCGACCCGCGGGGCAAGGAGCGTAAGAAGTATGGTCAGCCGGGAGCGCGCAAGCGCTTCCAGTTCTCGAAGCGCTAGGAGGAACGCGTTTGGTCTCCGTTTCGATGAAGGATCTGCTCGAGGCCGGCGTCCATTTCGGCCATCAGACGAAGCGCTGGAACCCCAAGATGAAGCCGTACATCTTCGGGCAGCGCAACGGCATCTACATCCTCGACCTCCAGAAGACCCTGCGGAAGTTCCGCGAGGCGATCCAGTTCGTCACGGAGGCGACGGGGCAGGGCCGTACGGTGCTGTTCGTCGGGACGAAGCGCCAGGCCCAGCAGGCCGTCGCCGAGGAGGCCGGACGCTGCGGGATGCACTATGTCAACGTCCGCTGGCTCGGCGGCACATTGACCAACTTCCGGACGGTCAAGAAGAGCATCGACCGTCTGAACGAGCTCGAGAACATCGGCACCGACGAGAAGTTCGCCCATCTCTCGAAGAAGGAACGCTCACGGCTCGAGAAGGAGAAGTCGAAGCTGGCGAAGGTCCTGACCGGCGTCAAGCAGCTCGGCCGCGCCCCCGACATCCTCTTCGTGATCGACCCCAAGAAAGAGCACATCGCCGTGACCGAGGCGGCGAAGCTCGGCATTCCGATCGTCGCGGTCGTGGACACGAACTGCGATCCGGATCCGATCGACTACGCGATCCCCGGCAACGACGACGCGATCCGCTCGATCAAGCTGTTCTCCTCGTGCATCGCGGACGCGGTGCTCGAAGGGGCGGGTCTGTTCCAGACCGTCCAGGCCGAGCAGCAGGTCGAGCAGCAAGTCGAGCAGCACAAGGCGCAGAGGGCCGCGAAGGTCGCCGATCAGGTTCGGGAGCGCCGCGCGAAGGCGGCGGCCGCGACCCGCGCCCGCGCCGCGACGATGGGTCCGGGATCGCGCCCCGCGCGTCCGGCCGGCGGGGGCGAGGGCGAGGAGTCTTCGGGCTCGACGAACTGATCTTTCCGGGGGCCTCCCTTCGGGAAGGCTCCCTCCGCAACAACCGAGGAAGAGGTCCACGATGGAGATCACTGCGGCGCAGGTCAAGGACCTGCGCGAGAAGACCGGCGCGGGGATGATGGAGTGCAAGAGCGCTCTGGGCGAGGCCGGCGGCAACACCGAAGAAGCGATCAAGATCCTCCGCAAGAAGGGGCTCGCGGCGGCGGCGAAGAAGGCCGGGCGCATCGCGGCCGAAGGCGTCGTGGCGTCCTACATCCACGCCGGGGGGCGCATCGGCGTCCTCGTCGAGGTGAACTGCGAGACCGACTTCGTCGCGCGCACACCCGACTTCCAGTCTCTGGTGAAGGACATCGCGATGCACATCGCGGCGTCCAACCCGAAGTTCGTCGGGCGCGAGGAAGTCACCCCCGAGATCCTCGAGCAGGAGCGCGAGATCTACCGCGCTCAGGCTTCGGCTTCGGGCAAGCCGGCCGAGGTCATCGAGAAGATGGTCACGGGGCGGATGGAGAAGTACTACGAGGAGTTCTGCCTGCTCGAGCAGCCCTTCGTGAAGAACACCGACCAGACGGTCGGAGCGCTGCTCACGGAGAAGGTCGCCAAGCTCGGGGAGAACATGCGCGTGCGGCGTTTCACGCGCTTCGCCCTGGGCGAGGGCATCGAAAAGCAGTAGGCGCCGATCGAGCATAGAGTACGCGTGACGGACCAGCCCTCCTACCGGCGTATCCTCCTCAAGCTCTCGGGCGAGGCCCTGATGGGCTCGCAGTCCTTCGGCATCGACAACGCGATCGTGAACGGGGTCGCGGCGGAGGTCGCCGAGATCCACGGGCTCGGCGTCGGCGTGGGCATCGTCATCGGCGGGGGAAACATCTTCCGCGGGCTGGCGGCGACGGGCCGCGGGATGGACCGCGTCACCGGCGACCACATGGGGATGCTGGCGACGATCATCAACAGCCTCGCCCTGCAGGATGCGCTCGAGAAGGCCGGTGTCGTCACGCGTGTCATGTCGGCCATCGAGGTCCGCGCGGTCGCGGAGCCCTTCATCCGCCGCCGGGCGATGCGGCATCTCGAGAAGGGGCGCGTCGTGATCTTCGCCGGCGGCACCGGCAACCCGTACTTCACGACCGATTCGGCGGCCGCCTTGCGCGCGATGGAGATGAAGGCGGACCTGTTGCTCAAGGCGACGCGCGTGGACGGGGTCTACACGGCGGACCCGGAGAAGGACCCGACGGCGCGGTTCCTGCCGGAGGTAACCTATCTCTCGGCGCTCGAGAAGGGCCTGAAGGTCATGGATGCGACGGCGATCTCTCTCTGCATGGACAACTCGATGCCGATCGTCGTCTTCAATCTGCGCACGCCGGGGAACATCAAGCGGATCGTGATGGGGGAGACCATCGGATCCTGGGTCCGCGAACCGGTACAGGGGACTCACCGATGATCAAGGACGTGCAGGCGAACTGCGAAAAGAAGATGAAGGGAACGCTCGACGCCTTCCGGCACGATCTGGGGACGATCCGGACGGGCCGCGCGACGGTGTCGCTCCTCGACGGGATCAGCGTCGATTATTACGGCAGCGCGACGCCGCTCAACCAGGTGGCGAAGCTCGCCGTCCCCGATCCCACTCTCATCACGGTGCAGCCGTTCGACCCGTCGATCAGCGAGGCGATCGAGAAGGCGATCCGCAAGGCGGATCTCGGTCTCAATCCGGCCAACGACGGCAAGACGATCCGCGTTCCGATCCCCCCGCTCACGGAGGAGAGGCGCAAGCAGCTCGCCAAGAAGGCGGCGCAGAACGCGGAGACCGCGAGGACGGCGCTGCGGCAGCTGCGGCGCGACGCCAACGAAGAGATCAAGAAGCTCGAGAAGGACCACGTGGTGTCGCAGGACGACGAGAAGCGGGGGCTGGAGGAGATCCAGAAGCTCACCGACCGCTACGTCAGCCTGGTCGACGATCAGCTCAAGGTCAAAGAGAAAGAGATCCTCGAGATCTGACGCTCCTTGCGCGTCGCGCACGGCCGCGCCCTTGCGGTACGATCCGGGACGGGATCCAATGACGCGCGCTCCGGTCACATCGCTCCTCGCCGCCGCCGGCTCCGGCACCCGCCTTCAGGGGGGACCGCCGAAGGGGATGCGCCCGCTCGGCGGGGTGCCTCTCTACGTGCACGCCCTGCGCGCGTTCGACGCCTGCCCCGACATCGATTCCCACGTGCTGGTCCTGCCGGCCGGCGCGGCCGCGGGAGCCGATACCGCGTCCCTGGGCCTGCGCGCGAAGGTCCTCGTCGTGGAGGGCGGAGCCCGGCGCCAGGACTCGGTCCTCGCGGGACTGGATGCGGCGCTCGCGAACCTCGGCGCCGGCTCCGCGCAGGCGCCGCGGCTCGTCGCCGTTCACGACGCGGCCCGCCCCTTCCCGGACGCGGCGCTCATCGCGCGGACGATCGAGGGCGCGCGTGCCGCGGGTGCGGCCGTGCCCGTCGTCCCCGTGAGCGACACCGTTCGCGAGGTGGGGGCGGACGGTGCGCCCGTGCGCGTCCTCGATCGGGGCGCGCTGCGTCTCGCGCAGACGCCGCAGACGGCGCGCCTGGACTGGCTCCTCGAGGCGTATGGCGATGCGCGGGACCAGGGCCTCGAGCGGACCGACGAGGGGAGCGCGCTCGAGAGCGCCGGGCGCCGGATCGTCCTGGTGGAGGGCTCGGCCTCCAACTTCAAGATCACGACCCCGGGGGATTTCGCGATGGCGGAGGCGCTCCTCGGCGCGGGGCCGGGAGCTCCTGCGCTGCGCGTCGGCTACGGCGAGGACCGCCACCCGCGAGCGGCCGAGCGGCCCTTCGTCCTCGCGGGCGTGCGCCTCGCCGAGAGCGACGGCCCCGCGGGGCATTCGGACGGGGATCCGCTCTGCCACGCCGTCGTCGATGCGATCCTCGGCGCCGCGGGGGCGGGGACGATCGGCGAGATGTTCCCGGACACCGATCCGCGCTGGGCGGGCGCGCGCGGCCCGGACCTCGTCGAGGGGGCGGCCCGCCGCGTGCGCGCGCTCGGCTGGCAGGTCGTCAACCTCGATGCGGTCGTCGTCGCCGACGCGCCGAAGCTGGCGCCGCGGGCCGCCGAGATCCGGCGCGCCCTCGCGGAGGCGCTCGGCGTCGGAGAGGAGTGCGTGAGCGTCAAAGGGAAGCGCGCCGAGGGGCTCGGCTTCGAGGGGATCGGCGCGGGAGTGTCGTGCCGGGCCGTCGCGCTCCTCGCGCCGGCGCGGTCCGCGTGAGCGCGAGCGGCCCTCCCGGGACGGGCCGGACGCCGGTCCGCGTGCGCTTCGCGCCCTCGCCGACGGGGCTCCTGCACGTCGGCAACGCGCGCACCGCCCTCTTCAACTGGCTCTTCGCGCGCCACGAAGGCGGCGTCTTCGTCCTGCGCATCGAGGACACGGATGTCGCGCGCGAGCAGGCGGGCGCCGAATCCGCCATCTTCGAGGACCTCGCCTGGATGGGGCTGGATTGGGACGAAGGACCCGACCCGTCCGGCGGCGCGCGCGGCGCGCACGGGCCGTACCGGCAGTCCGAGCGCGGGACGCACTACGCGCGGGCGCTCGCGCAGCTGGTCTCGCGCGGGGCCGCGTATCCCTGCTTCTGCGCGCCGGAGCGGCTCGACGCCGACCGGCAGGCGGCGCTCGCGGCGGGCCGCACCCCGGGCTACGCGGGGCGCTGCGCGGCGATCGATCCCACGGCGGCCGCCGCGCGGGCGGCGGCGGGCGAGCCCCACGCCATGCGCTTTCGCGTGGGGCGCTACGGCATCGTCAGGGATCTCCTGCGCGGCGAGGTCGACTTTCGCGCGCGTGAGGCCTTCGATCCTGTCCTCGTGCGCCCCGACGGGCGTCCGACGTACAACTTCGCCGTAGTGGTCGACGACGCGGCGATGGAGATCACGCACGTCCTGCGGGGCGAGGACCATCTCACGAACACCGCGCTGCAGGCGCGTTTGTACGAGACCCTGGGGCTCTCCCCCCCGCTCTTCGCGCACCTGCCGCTGATCCTCGGCACGGACGGTACGCCGCTCTCCAAGCGGCACGGGGCGTCGTCCGTCGGCGAGATGCGCGCGCAAGGGACGCCTCCCGAGGCGCTGGTGGGGGGACTGGCGCTCCTGGGATGGACGCCCCCGGAGGGCGTGGATCTCCTCGACCGCGCCGCGATGGCCGCGCGGTTCGAGCTGCGCGCCGTGAGCCCCGCGGCCGCGGTCTTCGACACGGTCAAGCTCGACTCGATCGGCGCCCGCGCGATCAAGGAGATGGACCCCGCGCGACGCGGGCGGCAGGTGGGGACGTTCCTTCGCGCCGCCGGACTCCTGGATGCGTCCCCTCCCGCAGAAACGGCGCGCGCGTCTCTCGAGACCTGGCTCTCGGATCTGGGGGATCTTCTCGCGACGAGCCTGGCGCGATTCGATCAGGCGCCGTCGCGCTGCAGTTTCCTCTTCGCCTGGTCGGTCTCCGTGGCGCTCGCGGCGGGGGCGCTGACGGAGGAAGGGGCGAGGGTTCTGGAGACGTTCGCATCCCTCTTCGAAGCGTCGGGGGGCGTCGCGCCCGGATCCGTCCCCGCCTTCATCGACGCGGCGAAGGCCTCGACCGGGCTGAAGGGGCGCCCGCTCCTGCATCCCCTGAGGGCCGCGGTGACGGGCGAGGAATCGGGCCCCGACCTGGCGCGGCTGCTGCCGCTCGTCGACGCGGCCGCGAAGATGGATCTCGCGCCCGGGCTCGCCGGGCCCGCCGCGCGCATCCGCATGGTGCTCGAGGCGGGCGCACGGCAGGGGAGCGGATCGTGAGCCGCAAGCCGGGGGGCGGAAAGCATGGGAATCCCAAGGGCGGCGCGGCGCACGAGGACCGCGCGGCGCGGGGAGCCCGCGGGGCGGCGCGTGCGCCGGCCTACCGGGCCCAGCGCGGCGCTCCGGGACGGCGCCCTTCCGGCCCTGAGGGGGAGCGGGGCGACGTCGGCTCGGCGCGGGATCTGCTCGTCGGGATCCATCCCGTATTGGAAGCGCTCCGCGCCCGGACCCACGCCGTGACGCGGGTTCTTCTCTCGAGCGAGCGGCACGACGCGCGCGCGGGGGAGATCGCGCGGCTCGCGCGAGAGGCCGGCCTTCCGGTGCAGCATCTCCCGCCCGAGGCGCTTGCGCGGCTCGTCCCTCGCGGCGTTCCGCATCAAGGCGTCGCGGCCGAGATCGCTCCCCGCGCCTACGCCGACGCCGACACGCTGCTCGAGCGGGTGGGACCGCACTCGCTGTTCGTCCTCCTCGACGAGGTGCAGGATCCCAGAAACCTGGGCGCCATCGCCCGCACGGCCGCGGCGGTCGGGGCCCAGGCGCTCTTCCTGCCTCTGCACCGGTCCGCCTCCGTCACGCCCGCCGCGGACAAGGCCTCCGCCGGCGGGCTCTCCTCGCTCCCCGTCGCGCGGGTCCACAATCTCGCCAGGCTCCTCGAGTCGATGGGGGAGCAGGGGATCGTCCGGATCGGGCTCGACGGCAGGGCGAACGATCTCTACACGGCGATCCCGGGAGATCGTCCGATCGCCCTCGTCCTCGGCGGGGAGGAGAAGGGCTTGCGGCCGATCGTGCGCGCCGCCTGCGACCTGCTGGTCCGGATTCCCATCCCCGGCCGGGTGGAGTCGCTCAACGTCTCCGTGGCCGCGGCGATCGCGCTCTACGAAGTGCTCCGCGCCCGGGCCCGCGGCGCCTGAGGCGCCGGCCGGGCGGCCTCCCAGGGGCGCCGGCGAGGCTGCGCGTTTTCTCTGAAGAAAACTCTGGCATCCCGGTTCCTGCCCGAAGTAGAATGCCCTTCACGTAGCTCGGCGGCGGCGGGGGCGCCCGAGCCTGGGCGAAGCGTCCGAATTTTCGGACACTGCTCGGTGTGCAAAAATTCCGCCGCTCTAGCTATTGCCTCCAGAATTTCTCAGTGATAAGATCCCGGTTTTGCAAAGCTGGCGTAGCTCAGCCGGTAGAGCATCTGATTTGTAATCAGAGGGTCGGGGGTTCAAATCCCTTCGCCAGCTCCACCGGCTCTGTTATGGACGGGTCCCGCAACATCGTTTCAGTAGGAGTCATGGTGCGTCCCGGTCCGGCAGAGCAGGGAGAGGTGCCCGAGTGGTTAAAGGGAGCAGACTGTAAATCTGCCGCCTCATGGCTACGGAGGTTCGAATCCTCCCCTCTCCACCACCTGTTCTTCGCCGTCAGGTGGTTTGGCGAGAAGGGCGGGAATAGCTCAATTGGTAGAGCGTCAGCCTTCCAAGCTGAATGTCGCGGGTTCGAACCCCGTTTCCCGCTCCACCTCGCCCGGTGTCGTGATGTCGGCCCACGTGGCTCAGTGGTAGAGCACTTCCTTGGTAAGGAAGGGGTCACCGGTTCAATCCCGGTCGTGGGCTCCAGTCGTTTCGGCGGTGTGCCGGTTCCCTTTTCCCGTCGCGGGATGAGGGCTCCGGCGGCCGCCTAGCCGTGCACAGCGCGACGCTCGCGCACGGCGCCTGAACCGGCCGCGAATCGCGGCCTGGAGGAGTTTCGATGTCGAAGGAGAAGTTCGAACGGAACAAGCCGCACGTGAACGTGGGGACCATCGGTCACGTGGACCATGGCAAGACCACCCTGACGGCGGCGATCACGATGACTTTGGCGAAGAACAATCCGAAGATCGCGGTGCGCACGTTCGATTCGATCGACAACGCTCCGGAAGAGAAGGCTCGCGGCATCACGATCGCGACGGCTCACGTGGAGTACGAGACGAAGAACCGCCACTACGCGCACGTGGACTGTCCGGGCCACGCCGACTACGTGAAGAACATGATCACGGGCGCGGCCCAGATGGACGGTGCGATCCTGGTGGTTTCGGCGGCGGACGGGCCGATGCCCCAGACGCGCGAGCACATCCTCCTGGCGCGCCAGGTGGGTGTGCCGTCGATCGTGGTGGCGCTGAACAAGTGCGACTCGGTGGACGATCCGGAGCTTCTGGAGCTGGTGGAGATGGAGGTCCGGGACCTTCTGAAGAGCTACAAGTTCCCGGGCGACGAGATCCCGATCGTGCGGATCTCGGCCCTGAAGGCGATGAACGGTGACAAGGACGCGGAAGCGGGGATCGTGAAGCTGATGGACGAGGTGGACCGCTACATCCCCCTGCCTCAGCGCCCGCTGGACAAGCCGTTCCTGATGCCGGTGGAGGACATCTTCTCGATCTCGGGCCGCGGCACGGTGGTGACGGGGCGCATCGAGCAGGGGAAGGTGAAGGTCGGTGAGGAAGTGGAGATCGTGGGAATCCGCCCGACGGCGAAGAAGGTCGTGACGGGCGTGGAGATGTTCAAGAAGCTTCTGGACGAAGGCCAGGCGGGAGACAACGTGGGTCTTCTGCTGCGCGGCACGGAGCGCGCGGACGTGGAGCGCGGTCAGGTTCTGGCCAAGCCGGGCTCGATCACCCCGCACACGAAGTTCAAGGCGGAGGTGTACATCCTGACGAAGGAAGAGGGGGGCCGTCACACGCCGTTCTTCACGGGTTATCGTCCGCAGTTCTACTTCCGGACGACGGACGTGACGGGCGTGGCGACGCTTCCTGAAGGCGTGGAGATGGTGATGCCGGGCGACAACACCGCCCTGACGATCGAGCTGATCACGCCGATCGCGATGGAGAAGGGCCTTCGCTTCGCCATCCGCGAGGGCGGCCGGACCGTCGGCGCCGGCACGTGCACGGAGATCATCCAGT
>Ga0070671_100000719_pt1 | contig 23705 bp, 4 predicted proteins | sample KBSS73metaG_FD_65341 | JGI IMG/M metagenome (GOLD analysis project Ga0070671, IMG submission 65341) | Switchgrass rhizosphere microbial communities from Kellogg Biological Station, Michigan, USA - KBS S7-3 metaG | ecosystem: Host-associated > Plants > Roots > Rhizosphere > Soil ...
CTGAGCGCTGCGGCTAAGACACTTAGCCAAAAAGAAGGCGTTACGCTTTACATGACTTTGCTTGGTGCCTTCCAGGCGCTGCTCTCTCGTTACAGTGGCCAGGAAGATGTGACGATAGGTTCGCCGATCGCCGGTCGGAATCGCGCTGAGACTGAAGAGTTAATTGGGTTCTTCATCAATACCCTGGTGATGCGAACCGATTTGAGTGGCAACCCCACATTTCGCGAAATCCTAAAGAGGGTCCGAGAAGTTTCTCTATCCGCATTTGCGAATCAGGATCTGCCCTTTGAGCGTTTGGTTGACGAACTGAGACCGGAACGCGATCTCAGTCGCACGCCTCTATTCCAGGTCTTGTTTGTATTGCAGAACGCACCGACGCATGGATTGGAATTGCGAGGACTCGAGGTCTCACCCGTTGAATTCCAGCAGGACTCCGCAAAGTTTGATCTTAGCTTGATGATTCTTGAACAGTCAGACGGACTGGTTTGTCACGTTGAATACAATACCGATCTTTTTGACCGTGCGACGATCAGCCGGTTAATGGGCCACTACCAAACTCTGCTTGATGCAGTAGTCAGTGATCCGGATTTACGGCTCTTTGATTTGCCAATTCTCACTGCGTCCGAAAAAGGCATGATGCTGTCCGATTGGAATCAGACGGCCATGGCCTATCCAAAGGCGCAATGCATTCATGAGCTGGTTTCAGAGCACGCGGCACGAAAACCAGAAGCGATTGCCATCAGCTTCGGTGAAGAGCGCGTGACTTATGGTGATTTGAATCGCCGTGCAAATCAGCTTGCTAATCATCTTCGGAAGAATGGTGTCGGTCCCGAGGTTCTGGTCGGCATTTGCGTCGAACGATCCGTCGACATGGTTGTTGCGGTGCTCGCGATCTTTAAAGCTGGCGGCGCTTATCTACCTCTCGATCCACAGTACCCCGCAGAGCGTCTCCAGTTCATGGTGACAGATGCGAATGTGCAAGTGTTGCTAACTCACCGCGGATTGGAAACCACTCTCGTCAATTCCGTGCCTACGGTAATTGAAATCGATAGCAACCGCGAACAAATCGCATCCGAGACTGATGAAGATCCAGTGAGTGGCGTAACGGTAGATAATCTCGCTTACGTCATTTACACGTCGGGCTCGACTGGTCGACCGAAGGGAGTAATGATCGAGCATCGTGGAGTATCTAATCTCGGCGAAGCTCAGCTCAAAGCGTTTGATCTAAAAGCAGAAAATCGTGTGCTTCAGTTCGCGTCGCTAAGTTTCGACGCCTCGATTTTCGAGATGGTCATGGCGTGGAAAACGGGCGCGACGATTTGTTTGACGACTCCGGAAGCTCAAGTATCCGGTCCAGCTCTAGCACGGCTACTGCGGGAAGAGAATGTGACTAATGTCGTGTTGCCGCCTTCAGTGTTGGCTGCAGTTCCAACTGAAGATCTTCCGTCGCTGCATACAGTCACAGTTGCAGGCGAAGCGTGTTCTGCCGAGTTGGTTGCCAATTGGTCGCGCGGTCGTCGCTTTTTCAATTTGTATGGACCTACTGAAACAACCGTATGGGCGACCTATATTGAATGTACTGACGCTAGTCGACGACCTCCGATCGGTCGACCCATCGGTAACGCACAGGTTTATCTACTCGATCCGCAGTTACAACCGGTGCCAATTGGCGTAGTTGGTGAATTGCACGTCGGCGGAGTTGGTTTAGCCAGAGGTTACCTAAACCGAACAGAACTATCTGCTGAGAAATTTATTCCCAATCCGTTCAGTGACGATCCAACATCTCGACTCTACAAGACTGGTGATCTAGCGCGGTTCACCACGACTGGAAACCTTGAATTCGTCGGACGAATCGATCACCAAGTCAAAGTCAGAGGCTTCAGAATTGAACTCGGCGAAGTTGAAGCAGTTCTAGCAACACATCCAACGGTCCGCGAAAACGCGGTCATCGTGAGGGAGGATCAGGCGGGTGACCCTCGAGTCGTAGCTTACGTTGTCGGTGTCGACGACAAGATCTCACCGAGTGAACTTCGGAATTACCTGGCGCAAAAATTACCGCACTACATGCTACCCAGTGCTTTCGTGGTACTGGCTGCCTTGCCATCCACGCCGAATGCGAAACTTGATCGACGTGCCTTGCCCGCGCCGGAATTAGCCAGGCCTGAATTGCACGAGTCTTACGTCGCACCGCAAAACGAGATCGAAAAGATCATTGCAAGCGTTTGGCAGGAAGTTCTCCAGTTAGACAAAGTCGGCGTGAACGATAACTTTTTCGATCTCGGTGGCCATTCACTACTGCTGACCCGAGTTCATAGCCGGCTGCGTAAATCGCTGGAAAGGGATCTGTCCGTTGTTGATCTGTTCAAGTATCCGACGGTCACCTCACTGGCTACATATTTGAGCCCGAATGGCACAAAGACTTCCAGCAACGGACATTCACCTCGCAAGTCGCCAGGACGTGAGCCAATCGCAATCGTCGGAATGAGCGGAAGGTTTCCCGGTGCGAAATCAGTCGACGATCTCTACCAAAATCTACGAAACGGTGTCGAGTCGATCAGCTTCTTTACGGATGAAGAATTGATTGCCGCAGGTGTTGATGCGGCAGCGCTACAGGATCCGAATTTCGTAAAGGCAGGCGCCAAGTTTGAGGACGCTGAGATGTTTGATGCTCAATTCTTCGGCATCAATCCGCGCGAAGCGGAAATCATCGATCCTCAACACAGAATATTTCTCGAGTGTGCCCATCACGCACTTGAATCTGCTGGTTACGATCCGGAAACCTATCCTGGTCTAATTGGCGTTTATTCAGGTGTCACGTCGAGCAGTTACTTGCTCTCCAAGATCCTGGCGAACCCGGAACTGATCGAAACGATTGGTCCATACCAATCGAGCATTGGTAACGAAAAGGATTTTCTGTCAACCAGGGTGTCATACAAACTGAACCTTCGAGGACCGAGTGTGAATGTCCAAACAGCTTGCTCAACCTCGCTGGTCGCTGTTCACCTCGCATGCCAGAGTCTTCTGACTGGCGAATGCGACATGGCACTCGCTGGCGGAATAACTGTTTCCTTTCCACAGGTCACCGGATATCAATATCAGGAAGACGCCATCCTTTCACCCGACGGTCACTGTCGCGCATTCGACGCCAAAGCGAAGGGAACAGTTGGCGGAAATGCCGCGGCGCTCGTCGTGCTCAAGCGACTTTCCGACGCCATTGCAGACGGCGACACTATTCATGCCGTTATCAAAGGTTCCGCAATTAATAACGATGGTTCATTAAAAGTAGGCTACACCGCGCCGAGTGTTGAGGGACAAGCTACTGTAATAGGCGCCGCTTTATCCGCTGCCGAAGTTGAGGCCGGCACGATCAGTTATGTCGAGGCGCATGGGACTGCCACTGCGTTGGGTGATCCGATCGAGATCGCCGCGTTGACGCAAGCGTTCGGAGAAAGCAGCAAAGCAAAACAGTTCTGCGCGATTGGATCGGTGAAGAGCAATCTAGGACATTGCGATTCGGCGGCTGGCGTTACCGGTTTGATTAAGACGGTTCTTTCACTTGAAAAACGAGAGCTGTTTCCGAGTCTACATTTCGAAGAGCCAAATCCGATCATCGATTTCGCTTCAAGCCCCTTCTACGTAAATACAAAATTAAAAGCCTGGAACAATAACGGAACTCCGCTACGTGCTGGTGTGAGCTCATTCGGTATCGGCGGAACAAACGCACACGTCGTCCTCGAAGAAGCACCAAAGCTCTCCGCCAATGACGACTCCGATCGTGACTGGAAGTTGATAACTGTTTCCGCCAAGACGAGAACGGCACTGGAGGCGGCTAGTCATAATCTGGCTCAGTATCTAAGGAATCATCCGGATGTTTCACTCGCGGATGTCGCTTACACCCAGCAAGTCGGACGAACGGCATTTGATCATCGACGAGTCGTTCTTTGTGGCGACGTTAAAGGTGCAGTGGAAGGGCTTGAGCAAAGTCCGAATGGTCACAATACGTGGTTGGCAGATATTACCGGTGTGGCAAAGACGCCGTTCGTTGTCTTCATGTTTCCCGGACAGGGTGCTCAACATGTGGGGATGGCAAGCCAAGTCTATCGCGACGAGCCGCTATTCCGTTCGACGTTGGATCGTTGTGCCGAAATTCTAAAACCACATCTCAATTTGGACCTCCGCGACCTGCTTTATCCGAAGGCTGCCGAAGCCGAGGCTGAACAACAGTTACTTCAAACGGCAATCACTCAACCGGCGATGTTCGCCATTGAGTATTCGCTCGCAACCTTGCTGATGGAATGGGGAGTCCAGCCGAGCGGAATGATTGGTCATAGTATCGGCGAGTATGTTGCGGCGTGTCTTGCTGGTGTTATCTCACTCGAAGATGCTCTCGAGTTGGTTGCGATTAGAGGACGCTTGATGCAGCAGATGCCGCATGGCGCAATGATCGCAGTGCCGCTTGCGAGTAATGAAGTGGAGCCATTGCTCAATCGTGACCTATCGTTGGCCGCCATAAATGGTCCGTCCCTTTGTGTTGTCTCTGGTGAAAAGGAAGCGATGAATCAGTTTGAGGCGCAGCTTGCTCAAAAAGGAATCGAGGGACGAAGGCTTCACACATCGCATGCGTTTCATTCGCGAATGATGAATCCGATCGTTGCAGAATTCACTGCAGCAGTTTCCAAAGTCCAACTCAACGCACCACAGATACGCTTTGTTTCAAATGTTTCCGGCCGTTGGATAACTTCGAATGAGGCGACCGATCCCAACTACTGGGGCCAGCAGCTCCGCAATGCTGTGCGATTCGCTGATGGCGTGCGACTTCTACTCGAACAATCCGATGCAATGTTCGTGGAGGTAGGACCAGGCCAGACGCTGAATCAATTGGCCCGCACAAACTCAGCATCTGCGAATCAAGTTGTTTCAACATTGCCAGGCATGCGGGATCGGAACGTTGACACACCGACAGTCCTTCAAGCGCTGAGTAAATTGTGGATCAATGGAGTGAATCCAAACTGGCAACGATTCCAGAGTCGCAAAGGACGTCGTCGTTTGCCACTTCCAGCTTATCCATTTGAACGTCAGCGTTTCGAAATAAAAACTACGCCGAATGCAAAGGGAGCTTCCTTTTCCAAATCTCGATCGCAAGGCAAACTTAAAGATATCAGCGATTGGTTTTATGTACCGGCATGGAAACGCACGGCGACGCTACCAGTTAGAGATTCGGACCATACAGCGCGATGGTTGATCTTTACTGATGAAGTCGGAGTCGGTAGTCAGTTAATAAGTCGGTTGCTGAAGGCAGGAGTTGAAGTTGTTACTGTCGAGCAAGGTAGTAACTTTGCCGGGCTTGGAGAGAACGCCTTTCAAATTAATCCAACAAGTCCCACTGATTACAACAAACTCATCTCTGCACTTAAAGAAAATCAGAAGATTCCCCAGCACATCGTGCACATGTGGAGTTTGCGCGTTGAGACAGCCACGAATGAACTTGCTCAGAGTCTCGACCACGGATTTTACAGTTTGCTCCACTTGACCCAGGCAATAGTCAAGGATGGTTTGGAATCCAGTATTCGGCTCGATGTGATCACAGATCGCTCTCAAGAGGTAAATGGTAGTGAACAGCTTCGGGCAGAACAGTCGACTGTTTGGGGAGCTTGCAAAGTCATTCGACTCGAATATCCGGAGTTGCGCTGCTGCAATATCGATGTGGATTTGTCTGATTCGAAGGCGATCGAAGCAACGAGTCGATACATCATCTCGGAATTGACAGCAGAAGTGCCAACGTCCGTTGTTGGCTATCGAGGTGGCTATCGATGGACGCAAACATTCGATTCACTGAAGCTCGATAAGAATAAAACGAGCGCTCTCCGGGAACACGGCGTGTATTTGATCACTGGAGGATTGGGTCAAATAGGGTTGTTACTCGCCAGGCATTTCGCGCGAACGGCGCACGCAAAACTCGTATTGGTTGGTCGTAGCAAGTTGCCGCCGCGCGACGACTGGAACTCGGCTGCGGATGAACAAACCAGACGTCGCATCGCCGCGATTAAAGAGATCGAAGCACTCGGCGCCGAAATTTTTTATGAGCAGGCCGACGTTGCCGATGAAAAACAAATGGCGGCTGTCGTTAAGCGTGCTGAAGAAAGATTTGGCCAACTTAATGGAGTGGTCCATGCGGCAGGCGATTTGAGTCGGGATAATTTCCGTTCAATCGACGAGATAAACCAAAGCCAGTGTGCGCCACACTTCGTCGCAAAAATTCATGGAACACTTGTTCTCGAAAAAGTTTTACGGGAGCAAGAACTCGACTTTCGCATTTTGTGTTCGTCCTTATCGACCGTACTGGGTGGCCTCGGTTATGTCGGCTACGCCGCTGCAAATTCATTCCTCGACACTTTTGCCTCTCAACAACGCAATGCTGATCAGCAACCGTGGATGAGTATCGCGTGGGATGGATGGAGATTTGACGATGTCGCGATGAATGGAAGTGATCCAGCGTCGTTCGCGATTGCCCCGGAAGAGGGAACTGACGCATTCGATCGTGTATTGAGTTACTCAGCCGCGCCTCAAATCATCGTTTCCACTGGCGACTTGGATTCGCGAATCAAAATGTTGAGCGCAGACGTTCGTCAGGCGAAACCCAAGGAAGCAGCAGAAGCTGCCACTCTGTATCCGCGACCAAATTTACAGACCGAATACGTCGAACCAGGAAATGAAGTCGAACGTGTTGTCGGAAACATATGGCAACAGTTGCTCGGAGTGGATCGAGTCGGTGTTCACGATAACTTTTTTGATCTGGGTGGTCATTCGCTACTGGCAACTCAAGTGATTGGCGAGATGCGCAAGACTTACCAACGTAGCTTCAGTGTCGCCGACTTATTTGAACGACCAACTGTTCATGCCTTGAGCAAGATGCTGCTCGAAAATGGTGAGACTAACGTCTTGAGTGAAAGTAGTAATCGCGGTCTAAAGCGCAAAGAACGGAAGCTGCGGACGACGCCAAGGAAAGAGCAGAACATTGCGTAATGAGTGAAGCTAAATCCTTGGGACAGACGAATGGTTCGGAAATAGCCATCATTGGGATGGCGTGTCGTTTTCCGAGCGCAAACAATATCGAAAAGTTTTGGACCAATCTGCGAGATGGCGTCGATGCAACCGTCCATTTCACAGATGAGGAGTTGCTCAAAGCAGGTGTCGATGCAGCAACCCTGGCAGCTCCGAACTATGTAAAAGCAAAGCCCCAGCTTTCAGATATCGATCTGTTCGATGCAGGTTTTTTTGGTTTTAATCCGCGCGAAGCAGAGCTTATCGATCCGCAGCATCGCTTGTTTCTCGAGAACGTTTGGGACGCCCTCGAAAGCGCGGGTTACGACACAGAAACTTATGAAGGCGCGATCAGTATCTATGCAGGGACAAGTGCAAGTAGTTATTTCTTAAATAATATCTTGAACAACCAGGAAGTTTTGCAGTCGGGCGCGGCTTTCCAGGTTTTGATGAATAACTTGCATGATTCTCTCGCGACGCGCATTGCTTACAAGCTGAACTTAAAGGGCGCGTCTTACACGGTTCAAACGTTCTGTTCGACTTCCCTCGTTGCTGTACATCTTGCCTGTCAGGCATTACTCAATTTTGAATGCGACACAGCTGTTGCCGGCGGAGTCTCAATAACGGTTCCGCAGAAGACGGGATATTTCTTCGAAGAGGGCGGAATCGCTTCGCCTGACGGTCATTATCGAGCGTTTGATGCACAGGCCAACGGCACTGTTTTTGGCAGCGGCGTAGGATCAGTTGTACTGAAGCGACTTGATGAGGCGGTCGCCGATGGCGATGCGATTCATGCAGTAATACTCGGCACTGCAACCAACAACGATGGTGCAGACAAAGTGAGTTACTCTGCGCCGAGTGTGACTGGTCAGTCGCGAGTTATAGCCGAAGCTTTGGCAAATGCAGACGTCTCGCCTGAAGACATCTCGTACGTTGAAGCTCATGGTACGGGCACTTCCCTTGGGGATCCGGCAGAAGTTTTGGCGCTCACAAGAGCGTTTCAATCGGGAACTTCGAAGAAGCAGTTTTGTCGGATCGGTTCAGTAAAAACAAACATCGGGCATTTAGATGCTGCGGCCGGCGTGGCGAGTTTAATCAAGACGGTACTGTCTCTAAAGCACGAGCAGTTGCCTCCGAGTTTGCACTTCGAGACACCTAACCCCGAAATTGATTTTCCGAATACACCATTTTTTGTTAACTCCACGCTGACCGATTGGAAAGACACGGGCAACGGATTGTTTGCAGGAGTGAGTTCATTCGGGATTGGCGGAACAAATGCTCACGTTATCGTTCGAAATACACCGGCGATTGGGTCAACGGATCAAGCGAGCTCTTCTGAGCTTTTAATTTTGTCAGCGAAAAACGAAACGGCACTTGATGCTGCTACCGATCGCCTGGCCTCGTTCCTTCAACGACATCCAAATGAAAATCTTGGAGATGTCGCTTACACGCTTCAGACCGGACGCCGATCCTTCAACCATCGCAGAGCCGTGGTATGCACAAACACTGAAGATGCAGTTGCGGCATTAACAACTAGAGAAGCGAAGCGAGTCGTTTCGGCGCATCAAGAAAAGAGAGATACGCCTGTCGTATTCATGTTCAGTGGGCAGGGTGCTCAATATGAAAACATGGGTCGTGACTTGTATGACGCCCAACCTATCTTTCGAGAGTGGATTGATAAATGCGCTGAGCAGCTCAAACCACACTTGGGTTTGGATCTTCGCGAAATTTTATTTCCGGCAAGTGGCACCGATGGAAGACTGAAAGAGACCCAATATGCTCAACCAGCACTGTTCACGGTTGAATACGCTCTCGCAAAGTTATGGATGAGTTGGGGCATCAAGCCAAAAGCGATGATCGGTCACAGCATCGGGGAATACGTGGCTGCGTGTTTAAGCGAGGTCTTTTCACTCGAAGATGCACTTGCTCTTGTTGCTGAGCGCGGTCGGTTGATGCAAAGTGCGCCCGCCGGCTCAATGCTTGCGGTACCAATGTCACGTGATGAAGTTGAAGCCAGGTTGCAGCTGAATGGTTTTCGTCAGTTGTCGGTAGCCGCTATCAATGCGCCGGCATTGACTGTCGTATCTGGTGCAACGAACTCAATTGAAGAATTCGAGAAAGAACTGACCACCTCGGGCTTCGTTTGTAGTCGATTGCATACTTCACACGCGTTTCATTCAGCAATGATGGACTCCATCGTTGGTCCATTTCTTGCGCGCGTTGGAAAAGTGACTCTAAGTGCGCCCAAGCTACCTTACGTTTCTAATGTGACAGGAAAATGGATCACGAATGAGGACGCCACGAATCCGCATTATTGGTCGAGACATTTGCGGCAACCAGTTCACTTCAGCGACGGCTTGCGTGAGCTTCTCGAAAAGGGCGATTGGATATTCCTTGAAGTTGGACCCGGTCAGAGTTTGTCAACCTTGACCGGGCAGCATAGCGATGCAAAACGCCGGCTAGTGTCGATTCCATCGATTCGTCATGCGCACGATCAGGAGTCAGATAGTCTGTTCTTGACTCGAGCTTTGGGAAAACTTTGGATTGCAGGCGCGAATGTGAATTGGAAGTTGGTCCACCAGAGTCGAAAGCGACGTCGAGTAACTTTGCCCACTTATCCGTTTGAGCGACAGCGCTATTGGATCACTCCACCCTCGCACTCTCTATCAAAAACAGTTCCAACATTAGGGCAAAAACGAAGTGATCTCAGCGAGTGGACTTATGTGCCGTCATGGAAGCGCGTTCCATTGGCGACGAGTCCGATGGGTGACAAATCGGCCACGTCAGATCGTCGTTGGTTAATATTTACAAATGACAGCGTTAGCGGCTTGGCCTTCATTAATCGGTTGCGTTCGAAGGGATCAAACGTTGTTACTGTTCGAAGTGGTAATGAGTTTGGCCAGCTCGATGGCAGTAGCTATCAGATTGATCCTAGCTGCGCCAAAGATTATGTCGAACTGTTGAAGCAGTGCACTGAAGAAGGGCGTCTTGATGAAGTCGTAAGTTTCTGGAACGCGTCAAATGAAACTGACAACTCGTTTCAGACTTCCCAGGAATTTGGATTCTTCAGTCTCCTTCACTTGGGCCAGGCGATCGGTGAGTTATCACTAACGCCTCTCAAGGTTACCGTAGTAACCACTAACGTTTGGGATGTGACCGACAATGATGTCGTCGCAGCCGAGAAGGCAACGCTGGTCGGTGCGTGCAAAGTGTTGCCACAGGAATATCCGGGCGTTTCGTGCCGGGTGATCGACATTTCGCCAAACGGATCAACGGCTCAGTTGGCTGATCAGATACTGAATGAAATAGATCAAGCCTCGGATCAACGAGTTGCCTATCGAGGAAAACATCGTTGGGTTCAGTTCTTTGAACCACTCGCGCTTGCGCCGGCTTCAAACAAGTCAGTTCGATTGCGCGATCGGGGAGTTTATCTAATCACCGGTGGTCTCGGCGGAATTGGTCTGGTCTTAGCTGAGCATCTTGCGCGGTCGGTCACCAACGCCCGCTTGGTTCTTGTAAGTCGTTCGGGGATTACACCAAAAAATCAGTGGAACGACTGGCTTGCCAGTCACGATGTAGAAGATCGTCAAAGTCAAAAGATTCGCAAACTCCAAGAACTCGAATCGTTGGGTGCTGAGGTTGTCGTCTACAGTGCCGATGTTTCTGATCATGATCAGATGAAGCGAATCGTTTCTGAAGCTACTAAGAAATTCGGTCCAATCAATGGAGTGATTCACGGCGCAGGCGTCGCGGGTGGAGGAATCATTCAGTACAAGACCACGGCCCAAGCCAACGAAGTGATGAATCCCAAAATAAAGGGCGCACTCGTGCTTGATGAACTGATGAATGAAAAGCCAATTGATTTCTTCGTGCTTTGTTCCTCAATGGCTGCGATCGCTGGTGGCTTCGGCCAGGTTGATTACTGCGCGGCAAATGCTTTTTTAGATGCGTTCGCGCAGCGACGAAACACAATTTCGCGTACCGTTTCGATCAATTGGGATGTCTGGCAGGAAGTCGGCATGGCCGTAAACACTGACGTTCCGGCCGATCTAAAGTCACAACGACTTAACGAATTAAAGAACGGGATTTCATCAAGGGAGGGTGTGGAAATCTTCAATCGTGTTCTTCAGAGTGATTTGCCGCACGTTGCAGTAGTGACCCGGGATGTATGGTCAATGCTTGACCAGGTTCCTAGTCAAACGCCGACAGCCGAAGATGACGTGCCTCATGTTTCAGACCTGCATCCTCGTCCGACTTTGATTAACGACTATGTGGCGCCGCGCAATGAAGTTGAAAAAACGATCATCGAAATTTGGCAACAGCTCCTGGGCATCGATCGAATCGGCATCCACGACAACTTCTTCGAACTCGGTGGACATTCGCTCCTGGGGATGCAACTCGCATCGCGATTAAATCAATCGTTCCAGGTTGAAACTCCTTTGCGCACGGTCTTTGAATCACAGACTGTTGCGCGTTTGGCTGAGATTATTGCGGATTCTCAAGCGGCAAGCCACGCCACTCAAGAACTCGAGACTTTGAAGATGATTGCGGAACTGAGCGACGACGAAGTCGAGGAACTCTTTCGCACGAGTTCAGTGCAAAATACTTAATGAGTGATCAAAGCGAACAATTTAGTGCGCTGTCTCCAAAGAAGCAGGAACTGTTTCACCTGCTAATGGAGAAGAAAAGGAAGGCGAACACTGCCTCCTCGCTGCAGACGATCATGCCTGTGCCGCGCACCGGTCCGTTACCGCTTTCGTTTGCTCAACAACGCTTGTGGTTCCTGGATCAATGGCAACCCGGCACTCCCATCTTCAACTTAATGGGTTGTACTCGATTGGTCGGCGCGCTTGACGTAACAGCCCTCGAAGCCGCACTCAACGAGATCTGGCGGAGACACGAAGCACTGCGAACGTGCTTCCCAACGACTGACGGGCAACCGTCGCAACATGTAATGCCGGCCGGATCGTTATCACTCAATCGACTCTACGTAGACGAAACTTCGCAAGTTGATTCTGAAATACAAGTTCAACAGACATTAGATCAGGAGTCGCAAAGGACTTTTGATCTTGCTAATGGCCCACTATTTGTGCCGACACTCATTTCAGTCAATTCTGAGCATCACGTTTTAACGGTCACGATGCATCACATTGTGAGTGACGGTTGGTCAGCAAGTTTATTCGGACGCGAGCTGGCTGTGCTCTACAGTGCATTTGTCGCCGGCAAAGACTCACCACTGCCACCGTTACCAATTCAATATGGCGACTATGCTCAGTGGCAACGCTCATGGTTGCAGGGTGAGATCCTTGATTCCCAAATTGCATACTGGCGAAAACAATTGAGTGGAGTGCCTGAGATCCTGAATCTCCCGCTTGATCATCCGCGCTCGGATATGCAGACCTTCAACGGTAGCCGTGAATCCATTTCGTTTTCTGAAAACCTCACGTCACAACTGCGAGCCCTGAGTCGGCAACATGGAACTACTTTGTTCATGACACTGCTGGCGGCGTTCCAGGTTTTGTTGTCTCGCTACAGTGGTGAAAAGGATATTGTCGTCGGCTCTCCGGTGGCGGGCCGAAATCGCCCCGAGATGGAAGGGTTGATGGGCTTATTCGTAAACACGCTAGCTTTCCGGACTGACTTGTCGGGCGACTCGACATTTGCGGAGTTGTTGTCGAAAGTAAGAGAAACAACTCTCGACGCTTACGCTCATCAGGATCTGCCATTTGAAAAGCTGGTTGAAGAACTACATCCATCGCGAGACTTGAGCAGACCTCCGTTATTCCAGGTAATGTTTGTGCTTCAGAATTCTGATTCGAAGCCTGTCGAACTACCTGAGCTAAAGATATTGCCGATCGCGGCACCAGCGCAGACAGCTCAATTTGATCTCACTCTTTACTTGTGGGATGAAGCAACCAAACTCGCCGGTCAACTCGAATTCAACACTGATCTCTTAGAACCAGTCAGTGTCAGACGAATGATTGGTCATTTCCTTTCGCTGCTTGAAAACATCGTTGCGGATCCTAATCAACCGCTTTCATCCATTGCGATGATGAACGAGGACGAGATTGCTGATGTTTGTAGAAAGGCGATTCCAAGCGCAACTGTTTATCCATCCGAGTTAACTGTTTGCCAATTATTTGAGAACCAGGTCGAGCGCACACCTGACGCAGTTGCGGTCGTCTTCAACGACAAGGAACTTACTTACCTGGAACTAAATGAACGCGCCAACGCATTGGCCCAACGCCTACGTTCTCTTGGCGCCGGTCCGGAGTCATTAGTCGGTTTATGTGTTGATCGTAGTGAGTTGATGGTTGTGGGATTGCTGGGGGTTCTCAAAGCTGGAGCGGCATTCGTTCCCCTTGATCCGGCTTATCCACAAGACCGTTTGTTGTGGATGCTTGAAGACACCGCATTGAGTGTCCTCATCACTGAACGCGAACTGCTCGATAGCTTACCGCCAGTCGATCAGGTTGAGATCGTTTTTCTTGACGAGGAATTGTCGAGGCAGGCGGAGAACATTGAGACGCTCGCTGTCCCCACTAACCTGGCTTACGTCATCTACACCTCAGGTTCAACGGGTCGGCCGAAGGGAGTGATGATCGAACACCGCGCGTTGACCAATTTTATTTGTTCCATGCAAACCATAACAGGCGCAGGAACGGACGATACGTTGCTCGCGGTGACTACGCTTGGTTTCGATATCGCTGGTTTGGAAATGTTTTTGCCATTAACGGTAGGTGCGAAGTTAGCAATTGCGAGTCGCGATACTGTGATTGATGGTCAGGCATTGCTCGCTGAAATCGATAGACTCGGTGTGACGCTGATGCAGGCAACACCGGTCACATGGCGTCTCATGCTTGATAACGGTTGGACAGGTTCACCAAACATGGTGGCCTTGTGTGGCGGTGAAGCCCTCAGCAGGGAGCTCGCAAACAAACTAGTCGCACGGACCAAAGAACTCTGGAATATGTACGGCCCAACCGAGACGACGATTTGGTCGACAGCTTCTAAAGTTGAACATCGTGATGGGCCAGTGTTCATTGGAGGCCCGATCGCTAATACACAGATTCTAATTCTGGATGATCGGGCAAAATTGGTCCCATGGGGTGTGCCAGGCGAAATACATATCGGTGGCGATGGACTAGCTCGCGGGTACTTAAATCGTGACGATCTTACTAACGAACGTTTCATCTTTCGCGCTGCAACGGACAAGTTAGACACCGTCCGACTTTATAAAACGGGTGATCTTGCACGCTATCGAGCCGATGGTTCAATTGAATTTCTCGGCAGGCTGGATCAGCAGGTAAAAGTCAGAGGACATCGCATTGAACCGGGTGAAATTGAAGCTGCCCTGCGCGAGTTTCCAGGGGTGGCCGAAGTTGTGGTAGTGGCACGCGGAGAAGGAAGTGATAAGCGGCTGGTTGCTTATCTTGTTTCTGAGCTTGAGATCAGTGCGGATGATCTCCGACGATTCTTGATGCAAAGTTTGCCGGAATACATGGTGCCCACGAGTTTTGTGAGATTGACTCAACTGCCTCTTACGCCTAACGGCAAGATTGATCGGCGATCATTGCCTGCGCCAAATGGAAACAGACCTAAACCGAACCTTGAATCTCAGGCTCCGCAGTCTGAGATGGAACAAAGCATTGCGGCGATTTGGCAGGAGGTACTGCACGTAGAAAAAGTCGGTCGCGATGAAACTTTTTTTGATCTGGGAGGACACTCGCTGCTGATGGCTCAAGTCCGAAATAGTTTAAATACTAAATTGCATATTGATCTCTCAATAGTTGAGTTGTTCAAGTTTCCGACCGTTGGTTCACTGGCCGAACACATTGCACAACGAGGTGAAGGTCGAGAATCAGCAAATGTTCAGCATCGAGCGGGAGCCAGGCTCGAATCCCTGAGAACGCAGAGGCGTCAAAGACAATTGCGATAATTCCTCACGAATAGCTCGATTCCCAAGCGATTAATCCTCTAAGAATTTAAATGAGAGTTTTTAGTTGGGTCGCAGTGTGCTTGGTCGAGACTTTGAGAATAGCGAAATCAGAATGGATGGAAGATGCAAGAAATAGTCACACCAGAGTCACCGAGTAGCACCGTTCGCCGTACCTCGGGCGAGCGGAGTGCCTTCCCATTGTCATATGCACAGCAACGCCTTTGGTTTATGGACCAGCTCGAGCCAGGCAATGCGGCCTATAACATTCCGGGCAGCGTTCGTTTGAAAGGGCAGTTGAATACGGCAGCTTTGCAACAGGCGCTCAGCGAGATTGTGCGACGTCATGAAGCATTAAGGACGTGCTTCCCGATTGTGAACGGCCAACCTGTACAGTCCATCCTGCCTGCCCAACAAGTGGTCCTACGAAGACGCGATCTGAGAGATTTGCCGGAAAGTGAACGCGAACCCAGAGCTCAGCAGCTCATGCGCGAAGAGGCGGTGGAACCGTTCAACTTAACGACGGGTCCGCTGTTGAGAACACAGCTGCTGCAACTCCAAGACGCGGAATACATCCTTCTACCGACAATGCATCACATTGTCAGTGACGGTTGGTCGCTCAGCGTTTTTCTAAATGAACTGACAGTGCTGTATCGAGCTTTTGCAAAAGGCGAAGAGTCGCCACTTCCTGAACTTGAAGTTCAATATGCCGATTACGCGGGTTGGCAGCGTGAGTACTTGCAAGGCGAGGTTATGGAGCAGCAGCTGTCGTATTGGCGTAAACAACTCGCCGGTGCTCCTCCAGCGCTCGAACTGCAAACTGACAGACCGCGTCCCGCATTTCAAAGTATGCGTGGCTCCTCATATCGTCATGCATTTCCGCGCGAGTTGTTGGAAAACCTCTACATATTCAGTCGCGCCAATGGTGTAACCCCTTTCATGACTTTGTTGGCCGCGTTCAAAGTTTTACTCGCGCGTTATAGCGGCCAAACAGATATCGTTGTCGGTTCGCCGATCGCCGGCCGAACACAAAAAGAAACCGAACCCATCATTGGAAATTTTCTCAACACGTTGGTTTTGAGAACAGACCTTTCCGGAGAGCCGACCTTCGTCGAGCTCGCCAAACGTGTGCGAGAAATGACGCTCGAAGCTTTTTCGTATCAGGACGTGCCGTTTGAAAAGCTCGTCGAAGAGTTACAGCCGGTGCGTGATCTGAGCCGTTCGCCATTCTTCCAGGTCATGTTCATTCTGTTGAATCATCCTGAACTGAAATGCGATCTGCCCGGTCTTACTCTCGAAGCGACTTCAACTTCGAATGAGACCGCAAAGTTTGATCTGACTTTGACGATGATGGAGATCGAAAAGGGTCTAAAGATTGATCTCGAGTACAACACCGAACTTTTCGATCTATCGACGATGGAGAGATTTCTGAGTCAGTACGAGAGACTGCTCGAATCAATTTGCGTTGATGGAACTCAATCGATCGATCGTATTCCGATACTTTCTAATGATGAGCGTTTCGAGATGTTTGCCGTGAACGATTTGACGAAACAAGAGTACCCCCGGCAAACACTCACGCATCAATTGATTGAGAAGAAAGCACAGCAAAATCCCAGCTCGATAGCGGTGACTTGCGGCAACGAGCAACTAACCTACAAAGATCTAAACGACCGAGCGAATCAATTGAGTGGTTATTTGCGGTCACTTGGTGTGGGTCCTGACGCGCTGGTCGGTGTGATGATGGATCGCTCGGTGAATATGGTTGTAGCGCTGCTCGGTATTATGAAAGCCGGCGGAGCGTACGTGCCGCTTGACCCTGGTTTTCCGACCGACCGTCTTCGTTTCATGATCGAAGATTCGGAGTTAGGTGTACTCATAAGCGACTCCGAAATTTTGCAAAGTATCCCCGCCGCGTTGACCGAGCAGCTTGCATCGCAACAGGCGACGGTAGTTTCGTTTGATGATGATTGGGGAAAAATCGCGGTCTTCGCTACCGATGATCAACCCCCGAACGCTAAGCCAAATAACCTCGCGTACGTAATCTACACATCCGGTTCAACTGGACGTCCCAAAGGCGTAATGCTTGAGCACCAGTCACTGGTTAACTTTCTTTGTTCGATGGCCTCCGAGCCGGGAATGACAGCAGATGATGCGTTGGTTGCAGTGACCACGCTTTCATTCGATATCTCGGGCCTTGAATTGTATTTGCCTCTTATAACGGGCGCGCGCGTCGTAGTTGCACGACGTGAAGAAGTTATGGATCCGTCGGCTCTACAGGAGCTTTTAAAATCCTCTCAAGCGACTGTAATGCAAGCTACACCCGCCACTTGGCGAATGCTTATAGATGCTGGATGGTCGGGTAATAAAGGCCTAAAGGTTCTCTGCGGTGGGGAAGCGTTACCGCGTGACCTCGCAGATCAGCTAATTGAACGAACCAAAGAACTGTGGAATATGTATGGACCAACTGAAACAACTATCTGGTCCAGTGTGGAGCAAGTACGGAAGGATGGCGGTATTAACCTCGGACACCCGATCGCTAATACCAGCTTTTATGTTTTGGATGCTTATGGTGAGCCAAGTCCGCTTGGCGTCGCTGGTGAACTTTACATCGGAGGCGAGGGTCTTGCTCGTGGATACTTCAAACGCGAAGAGTTAACCCGCGAACGCTTTCTAACCAATCCGTTTGATGATGCACCTAACGCACGAATGTACCGGACCGGTGATCGCGTGCGGCGTCGATCGGATGGCAGTCTCGAATATCTTGGACGAACCGATCACCAGGTGAAAATTCGCGGCTATCGAATTGAGACGGGCGAAATTGAAACTGTTCTCAGTGAGCATCCAGTGGTGGCTCAGGCTGTAGTTATCGCGCGAGATGACGCTAGTGGTGACAAACGTTTGGTCGCTTACATCGTGCCCACTGTCACAGATCACGCAACTACTGGCGATGGAAACAACGCGATTCCTTCAATAACGGAGTGGCGCGATTACTTGCGACAGCGCTTGCCCGAATACATGGTCCCCGCAACTTTTGTAACGCTCGAGAGTTTGCCTTTTACACCAAACGGCAAAATAGATCGTAAGCGGCTTCCAGTTCCAGATGATCAGCGTCCACAACTCTCAAGTGACTACGTGGCTCCGCAGAATGCAGCTGAAGAGGCTATCGCATCTGTTTGGCAAGAAGCGTTGCGCATCAACAAAGTAGGACGCTACGACAACTTTTTTGATCTGGGCGGGCATTCCCTGTTGATGGCCCAGGTCCATGCCCGGCTGCAGTCAGAATTTAAGCGAGAGGTTTCGATGCTGGACCTCTTCCGATATCCAACAATCAACTCACTGGCAAATTTTTTGGGCCAGGAGCAAACCGATGAGAAACAGGTTGAGCAGGCCGTAGTTAGAGCCAGCATGCGTTTGAATGCGGTTAGACGGCCAAGGCTCGTTAGAAACTGAACAAGAGGTAGAAAGTATGAGCAACGAGGTAGCAGCAACCGAGATCGACACGTTTGAGACCGATATTGCCGTGATTGGCATGAGCGGTCGCTATCCCAAGAGTAAAAACCTGGATGAGTGGTGGGAGCATTTGCGAAGTGGCACCGAGCTAGTTTCGTTCTTCTCAGAAGACGAACTCCTGGCCATCGGAGTTCCGCAAGAGGTACTCGCAAATGATCACTACGTTCGCGCCGGAACCGTCCTTGAAGACGCTGCGATGTTTGACGCGAAATTTTTTAATTACAACCCGAGGGAAGCAGAGATAATTGATCCCCAGGATCGCATATTTCTAGAAGCTGCTCACGAAGCTCTCGAGCACGCCGGTTATCTTTCGGAAAATTATTCCGGAAGAATCGGTGTCTACGCCGGCGAGAGCATGAACCTCTATCTGCTCAATAATATTTATTCGAATCGCTCAGTGGTTGAATCCGTCGGTGGTTATCAAACGATGACCGGCAACGATAAGGACTTTCTTCCTACTCGAGTGTCGTACAAGCTGGATTTGCGTGGTCCAAGTGTCAACGTGCAGACTGCTTGTTCAACATCGCTCGTAGCTGTTCACATGGCCCTTCAAAGTTTGCTGAACGGAGAGTGTGATATCGCAGTTGCTGGCGGCGTGTCGATGCAGCCACCACAAGGTCAGGGTTACATGTACCAGGATGAGATGATCCTCTCACCTGACGGTCACTGCCGCACGTTCGATGCGAAGGCAAAGGGAACTATCGCAGGTACAGGCGTCGGCATCGTCATACTCAAACGGCTGGTTCAGGCTCTTGAAGATGGCGACACGATACATGCCGTGATTCGCGGGTCGGCGATCAACAACGACGGTTTGCGCAAGGTTGGTTACACCGCGCCAAGTATTGAAGGACAAGCCGAAGTAATTGCTGAAGCCCAGGCGATGGCTCGTATCTCAGCCGACACCATCACCTATATTGAAGCGCATGGAACTGCAACCCCACTCGGCGACCCGATTGAAATCGCCGCGTTGACGCAAGCTTTTCGCGCCACCACTCAGAAGAAAAATTACTGCGCGATTGGATCAGTCAAAAGCAATCTTGGACATACGGATGCAGCCGCCGGCGTCACTGGTCTACTCAAAACGATCCTGCAATTGAAACATGGTGAGATAGTTCCCAGCCTGCACTTCGAGTCTCCCAATCCACAGATCGATTTCGCGTCGAGTCCTTTCTACGTCAACACCGGCTTGCAGGAGTGGAATACGAACGGCTTCCCGCGTCGTGCCGGGGTAAGTTCATTTGGTATCGGTGGCACAAACTCTCACGTTGTCGTTGAGGAGGCACCGAAAGTGGAAGCCTCGGAAGATCCTGGCAGGAGATGGCAGTTGCTGACGCTTTCGGCAAAGACTGAATCAGCACTGGAACAAGCGACGGACAATTTGAGCACTTATCTCAGTAGTCACGACGCGAATCTTGCTGACGTCGCTTACACACAACACGTCGGGCGCGTCGGCTACGAATTTCGACGCGTTCTAGTTTGTCGGGATGGCAAAGAAGGATCAGAACTTCTGACGAAACGAGAGTCGCAGCGCGTGTGGACAGGTCATACCAGCTCGCCCGAACGAACGATCGTTTTCATGTTTACCGGGCAAGGATCGCAACACGTTGGTATGGGACGCGATCTATATGAAAGCGAACTCACCTTCCGAACGGAGATCGACCGCTGCGCTGAACTACTAAAGCCGCATGTTGGCTGCGATATCAGGGAAGTAATCTTTGCGGCGCCTGGTGAGGAGGAAGCCGCGACAGGCAGACTGACACAGACTGCGTTGACGCAACCAGCTCTCTTCATCATTGAATATGCGCTCGCAAAACTTTGGATGGAGTGGGGTGTAAGGCCGGCCGCCATGATTGGTCACAGCATCGGCGAGTACGTTGCTGCATGTTTGGCTGAAGTGATGACGCTGGAAGATGCACTACGCGTCGTCGCAATGCGCGGAAAGTTAATGCAGAGCTTGCCAAGTGGATCGATGCTCGCCGTGCCTTTACCTGAGTCGGAGGTCACACCCTTACTCGGAACGAAATTAAGCCTGGCCACTGTTAATGCACCGCAGTTGTGTGTAGTAGCTGGTGAGTCAGAGGCAATCGCAGAGCTTGAAGAAAAGTTTGCGAACTCTGAAGTCAGATGTCGCCGGCTTCATACCTCGCACGCATTCCATTCGGCGATGATGAATGAGATTCTCGCCCCGTTTACGGAATTCATGCGACGCATACCTTTGCATCCGCCGCGGATTCGTTACGTCTCAAACGTCAGCGGACGATGGATCACGGATGAAGAAGCGACGGATCCGAGATATTGGGCAAACCATCTTCGACAAACTGTGCGATTTAGCGATGGTCTAAAGGAACTGCTTCAGGATTCGCGCCGCGTGCTCCTCGAAGTTGGTCCTGGTCAAACGCTCACCGCTCTTGCGAAACCACAATTAGGTCAAACCGGGCGAAATAGCGACACACTCGTTTTTAGCTCGATGCGTCATGCCCTCGAAGAGAAGAACGATGTCGCTTTCATGATTAATACGTTTGGTCGGATTTGGATGAACGGTGGGAAGGTTGATTGGGTCGGCTTTCATAAGCACGAGAAACGCCGCCGCATACCAATACCAACTTATCCGTTTGAGAGACAACGCTACTGGATCGAGTCGAATCGACAAAACGTCGAGGCGACAAATACGAGCGCCGTCTCAACTGCACGAAAAGAAAATGTAACTGATTGGTTTTATGTGCCCTCATGGAAGCGTTCAATCGTTCCAGCTACTCCGCCACTTGAGGATTCAGGTACGTGGTTAATCTTTTCTGATCAGTCAGGGGTTGGCAAGAACCTCGTCGAAACTTTGATTCAGCAAAATGTTGAAGCAATCGTTGTCGAGGCAGGAGAACAATTCGCAGCGTTGAATGAGTCAAATTACAAAATCGATTTGAGTCGCTCGGATGACTACAAAACGCTCGTGAATGACCTCAAACAAAAAGGAAAGAGTCCAAACAAGGTCGTTCATTTCTGGCTCGTCGACTCTGCAGACGCTACTGCGAATTCCGAGCAACAGGACCGCGGTTACAACAGTCTGATCTACCTAACGCAGGCTTTAGCAAGTGAGATGATGACGCACCCAATTCGTCTCGGCGTTGTGATGACAGAGGTTCAGGAAGTTACTGGCGAAGAAAAAATCGCTCCCGCCAAGGCGATGGCGCTTGGTGCTTGTACGGTTATTCCTCAGGAATACGCGAATATAAGTTGTTCGCGAATTGACATCACCCTTCCGAATACTGATGCGGCAAAGAATCGTTTGACCACGCAGTTGCTTGCAGAGATCAGCGGGCAATCTGATGATTTGATTGTTGCATATCGAGGAGCTCATCGCTGGGTTCAGATCTTCGAACCTACTCCTCTCGAAGATGAGAGTCTTGGTTCTACTCGCATCAAGCACGGTGGCGTTTATCTGATTACTGGCGGCCTTGGGGGCCTCGGTTTGGTCATCGCTGAACACCTTGCTAAGAATTACAAGGCCAAACTAGTTCTTACCGCACGCACACCTCTTCCAGATCGCTCACAGTGGCCGCAACTTCTCGCATCAGCATCAGAGACTGATACCGTCGTGAAAAAGATTTTGAAGATTCAAGAGATTGAATCTCTCGGTGGCGAGGTGGAAGTATTGAGTGCCGACGTTACTGACACGGCGAAAATGAGCGCGGCTATCAACGCAGCGAAGTCTCGGTTTGCTCGAATCGATGGTCTGATTCATACAGCCGGCCTTGGTGCGTCTGAGATGATCCAACAGCTGACTCCGCAGTTCAGTGAGTCAGTCCTTCTGCCAAAAGTAAAAGGGACTGAGGTCGTCTTCGATCTACTCAAGGATGATCACCTCGACTTTGTTGCACTGTGTTCATCGGTCGCATCGATTTTGGGCGGTCTTGCAATGGCGGATTATTCCGCCGCCAACGTTTATTTGGATGCGTTTGCTCATCGACAGTCGTCACGCAACGGCACTCAGACAGTTGCCATCAACTGGGATCGTTGGCAGGAAGTTGGTATGGCTGCAAATCCAGAGAACACCTCGGGTCTTTCAGCTCATCAGCAAACCGAACTCAAGAAAGGCATTCGCACGACGGAAGGTCTAGATGCCTTCGAACGAATCTTGCGCAGTAATCTCGGTCAAGTGATCGTTTCGACGAGCAATTTCGATGCGAAAGTTTCGAAGTCAGTCAAACTAAAAATGATCGACGACAACGAGCAGAAAACAAAGAACTCCGAAACGCTGAGCTTCCATCCGCGACCAGTGCTTCGCAGTGAATATGCGGCGGCGCGTAATGATGTGGATCGCGCGTTGATCGATATGTGGCAGGGTCTGCTTGGAATTGACGAGGTTGGTGTACATGACAACTTTTTCGAACTGGGTGGGCATTCATTGTTAGCCACCCAGTTCATCTCCAGAGTTCGGGATACCTTCAAGGTTGAATTGTCACTTCGTCAGTTGTTTGAGTCAGGCACAGTTGCAGAGTTGTCGGAAATCATAGTTGCTGGCGAATCACAACCCGGACAGACCGAGCGTATCGCTGAATTGTTGGTGATGGTGGAGAGTATGTCAGCTGAAGATGTTACTCGGACACTTCAGGAGAGAGCTCAATCCTGAAACCTTACTGAATTTCGCGCCAGGTTAACCCTTCAAACCTAAAATGATTTACGAACAAACGACTCGATCTCTGAGTGAGGACATAAGTGCGCCTGGCAACAGTAGCAAATGTCTTCACGAGCTATTTGAAGCACAGGCTATGCGGACGCCTGACGCGATCGCTCTGCGGTTCGAAGAGGTGGAGCTTACATACCGCGAACTAAATGAGCGTTCAAATCAAGTCGCACATCAGCTTATTGAAAGGGGAGTGAGACCTGAAGATCTGGTTGGCATCTGCGTTGAACGATCTCTTGAAATGATCGTTGGCGTGCTAGGTGTTTTGAAAGCCGGTGCGGCGTATGTACCGTTCGATCCAACATATCCAAAAGAACGACTGCGATTCCTTTTTGAAGATGCCGTAGTTGCGATTTTACTCACGCAGCGCAGACTGATCCCAGATCTTCCCCAACACCCAGCACAAGTAATATGCCTGGATGAGCAATCAACAGGCGATGGCCAACGTTCTAATCCAGTAACAACTGTAGGAGCCGAAAACCTCGCTTACGTGATCTATACATCCGGTTCCACAGGTCGTCCGAAAGGAGTGATGGTGAC
>Ga0070671_100000721_pt1 | contig 23675 bp, 16 predicted proteins | sample KBSS73metaG_FD_65341 | JGI IMG/M metagenome (GOLD analysis project Ga0070671, IMG submission 65341) | Switchgrass rhizosphere microbial communities from Kellogg Biological Station, Michigan, USA - KBS S7-3 metaG | ecosystem: Host-associated > Plants > Roots > Rhizosphere > Soil ...
GGATGCTCGCGCAGCGAGGCGACGAGAGGCTCGATGTGCTCTTCGGCGAGTCCGTAGGAAGCGAAGATCTGCTGGACTTCGTCTTCTTCGTGCCGGGGAAGCTCCTTGACCTCGCGCTGCTCGCGCGCGCGCTCGCTCTCGTAGTGCTCGGCGTCGCTCTTCGCGGCGAGGTAGCCGCCCAGCCCCATCGCGATGGCTCCCGCGGAGACCTCCGCCAGGCCCGCGATCACGATGAGGGTGGTCGAGTCGACCGCGCCGGAGAGTCCCGCGGCGAGCGCGAAGGGGACGGTGAGGCCGTCGGACATCCCGATGACCACGTCCCGCACGGTGTCCCCTGCGGTGAAATGCCGCTCGATGTGGCGCGTCTGGGGCACCGGCCGGATCTCCCTCGTCGAACTCTTCGAAGAGTCTCATGCGCCCGGGGGCGCGGGCAATGCGACAGTGCCGTCTGCCCCGGACGATCCCTACGCGCCGCGGCGTCAGCGAAGCGCGGCGATGAAGAAGAGACGCCGGAAGGGGAAGAGCACGCCCTGCGGGCCCTCCGGGTACTCCGGCGCGACGCGCGCGCTCAGCTCGGCCAGGAACCGGGCGCCCTCGACGTCGCCGAGCGCGGTGAGGATCGGCCTCAGCGCCGTTCCCTTGATCCACTCGACGATCTCGGACGCCCGCGCGAGGCGATGGTAGTAGATCGTCTCCCACAGATCGATCTGGAAACCGAGCGCGGCGAGCTGCTCGACGTAGAAGCGGGGCGTCTCGACGAGGACGTCCCACGCGACGCCGCGCAGACGCTCGCGCCAGGCGGGCTCGTCGGCGAGCGCGCCCGCCATCCTGTAGGCCGTCTCGGCGCGGTTGTTCGGCATCTGGATCGCGAGAGTCCCTCCCGGAGCGAGCCACTCGGAGAACGCCCGCAGGACGCCCGCATGGTCCGCGACCCAGTGCAGGACCGCGTTGGAGATCAGAAGATCGAGCGGGACGGGCGGTCGCCACTGCCTCAGATCCGCGTGCACGAAGTGCAGACCTGTCGCCTGCGGGGCGCGCGCGAGCATTTCCTTCGAGCTGTCGATCCCCCAGATCTCGGCGTCCGGCCAGCGATCGAGGAGGCTTCGTGTCAGCGCGCCGTCGCCGCATCCGATGTCGGCGATCGTCCGGACGCTCTCCCGATCGATGCGCGTCACGAGATCGTCGAAGGGCCTCGCGCGCTCGGATCGGAAGCGCGCGTACTGTGCGGCGTCCCAGAGGGGTTGTCCGTGGCGGTCCATCGTCGACGTCTCGTAGCATGAAGGACGATCCGCGCTGCGCGCAAGCGACCCTCCCACTCTGACGCGCGCTTGAACGCCGGATGACACCGCCTTCACGAATCCCCCTCTCCCCCCGGGTTTCGCTGTAGAGGCACCGCACGAGGCCTTCCTCGCGACGCTTCCCGGGAAACTCGGGGGATAGCTTGAGAGGGTGCACACGATACGCGTCGTCCATGCTCCCTCCGCGCTGCGCGCCTCGCGTCCGAAATCCGGTCACCGGCTCCGGACGGTCTCGTCGATGGCTTTCTGCGCCCTCGCTCTCGGCATCACTCCGGTTCTCGCCGCGGACGCGTCGGCCGGCGCCGGATCCTGGGCGGCGCGCCGCCCGCGCGCCGGCCCTGCGCCGGATGCATGTTTGTGCAGCCGCGCCTCGGACGCCGACGCGCTTCCCCTGGCCCTCGGCAGCTCCGCGACCTCGGCGCTCACCGGCCTCGATGCCTCGTTCGCGGGCGCCGTCGTCGCCCCAGCGCCAGCGCCGGCCACGACACCCGACCCGGGCTCGAGCCCAAGCCCGACCCAGCCGCCATCTCCTGATCCGCCTCCGGCGCCGGCGCCCGAGCCCGCTCCTTCGCCAGGGACCGTCCCCGGCCCCGCCCTCGGCGCCGAGCGCTCGCCCTTCGACGATCTGGACGACGATCCCGTTCTGGGCTCGATTCCGCCCGCGAGCTTCGCGTCCCCGCTCACCACCGACAAGCCCTACTGGCGCTCCAACATCTTCAAGCGGATCCTGACCGACCAGGCCTTCCTCGTCACGAAGTGGTGGCCCTCGGAGATCCAGCACTGGAGCTTCACCGGGCCCCTGATCGGAGCCACGCTGTTCGCGGCCGGATCCACCAACGAAGGCGGATACGACCTCAAGGTCAGCCAGCACGCTTCCGGGGGAACGTCGGGCCAAACGAAGAGCGTGGCCGTCTTCTTCACGAGGGCCGGCAACGGCGCTCCGGCCTCCGCGGCTCTCGGCATCGCCTACCTGCTGGCGCGGCACACCGGCAACGACCGGCTCGCGGAGGCGTCGAGCATCTCGTTCGAAGCGCTCATCAGCACGGGCCTCTGGGTCACGCTCATCAAGGACGCGGCGGCGCGTCACCGACCCACCCAGGATTCGAACGGGAAGTTCTTCCAGTACGGACAGAAGGACAGCAGCTCCTTCCCCTCCGGGCACTCGATGGGGGCCTTCACGATCGCGACCGTCTTCGCGCACGTCTACTCGGACAAGAAGTGGATGCCATGGGTGGCCTACGGGTCGGCGGCGGCGATCGCGTGGTCGCGGGTCGCGCTCGGGAGGCACTTTCCGAGCGATGTCATCGCGGGGGCGATCCTGGGCAACAGCGTCGCGCGCATGGCGCTCACGCGCGACGGACGCGACGGCCCGCTCTCCCCCATCCACTTCCAGCCGATCTACGATCCCAAGAACAAGGGCTTCGGCGTCGGCTACACGTACCGATGGTGAGACGCGCGACCGCATGGCTTCCGGTCGCCGCGTGCGCGCTCATGGCGATCACGCCCGTCCTCGCGGCGGAAGAGTCGCCGCCGGAGGGCGGGCTCGCCTCGGACACCACGACCGAACCCTGTCTCGATCCCCCGGGGAGCCTCGATCCGGGCGCCGAACAGTCCCCTTTCGACGATCTCGCCGAAGAGCCGCCGGGCTCCTTACCGGATCCGTCCTCCGAGAGCCTCGTGCTCGAACCTCCCCCCGACAAGCCCTACTGGCGCACGAACATCTTCAAGCGGATCCTTCACGATCAGGCGTTCCTCGTGACCAAGTGGTGGCCCTCGGAGTTCACGCGCTTGAGCTTCACGGGACCGCTCGTCGCAACCACGTACGTGGCCACGCGCTCGAGCGACGACGAGCACCCCACCGACTTCACCTTCGAACAGCGCATCGACACCCGAACCGGGAAGCGCGCGGACTCCGTCGCGAACGTCTTCACCGAGCTGGGCAACGGCGCGCCCGCGTGCGCGGCCCTGGGCATCTCCTATCTGCTCGCGCGCCATTCGGGAAACGATCGCCTCGCGGAGGCCTCGAGCGTCTCGTTCGAGGCGCTCGTCAGCACGGGGATCTGGGTGGAGGTCATCAAGGAGGTCACGGCGCGGCAGCGTCCTGTGCAGGACTCCCACGGAGAGTTCTTCCAGTACGGGAAGCCCGAGACCAGCTCCTTTCCGTCCGGGCACTCGATGGGCGCCTTCACGGTGGCGACCGTCTTCGCGCACGTCTACTCGGACAAGAAGTGGATGCCATGGGTGGCCTACGGCTCGGCGGCGGCCGTCGCCTGGTCGCGCGTCGCGCTCGGTCGGCACTTTCCCAGCGACGTCATCGCGGGCGCGATCCTCGGCAACAGCATGGGGCGCATGGCGCTCGCGCGCGATGGACGCGAGGGGCCGCTCTCACCCAAGAACCTCCAGCCGATCTTCGATCCCAAGAACAAGGGGCTTGGCGTCGGCTACTCCTACAGGTGGTGACGGCGCGCGACCCCGCGCGCGGCGTTGACGCCCCGCCCCGCCGGGACGAGGATGGGGCATGCGCGCCATGGTCCTCGGCTCCGCAGGCACGCCGCTCGTCCCGCGGGATCTCGCCGCGCCGCCCTTGGAGGCCGGGCAGGTCCGGCTGCGCGTCGCGGCGTGCGGTGTCTGCCGCACCGACCTGCACATCGTGGACGGCGAGCTCGCCCGTCCCAAGCTCCCCCTCGTCCTGGGGCACCAGATCGTCGGCACTGTCCTCGAGACCGCGCCCGGCGTCACGGGCATCGCGGCCGGCGAGCGCGCCGGGGTTCCCTGGCTCGGCTGGACCTGCGGGAAGTGCCGCTACTGCCTGTCCGGAAGGGAGAACCTCTGCGAGAAGGCGCGCTTCACGGGATACGACATCGACGGCGGCTTCGCGGAAGAATGCGTCGCGGACGCGCGCTACGTCTTCCGGATCCCGGACGGGTTCGAGGATCTTCAGGCGGCGCCTCTCCTGTGCGCCGGCCTGATCGGCTATCGCGCGCTGCGGATGACGGAGGATGCGGCCGTCGTCGGTTTCTACGGCTTCGGCGCCGCAGCCCACATCCTCATCCAGGTAGCGCGCCACCAGGGGAGGCGGGTGTACGCCTTCACGCGCCCCGGGGACCGGCAGGCGCAGGACTTCGCGCGCGCGCTCGGCGCGGCCTGGGCCGGCGGCTCGGACGCATCCCCTCCCGAGCCGCTCGACGCCGCGATCCTCTTCGCGCCCCTGGGCGCGCTCGTTCCCGCCGCGCTCGGCGCCACGCGGCCCGGAGGGGCCGTGGTCTGCGCGGGGATCCACATGAGCGACATCCCGACCTTCCCCTACGCGCTCCTGTGGGGCGAAAGGCTCGTCCGCTCGGTGGCGAACCTCACGCGCCGCGACGGTGAGGAGTTCCTCAAGCTCGCGCCGATGGTTCCCGTGAAGACCGAGCCGCGCGCCTACCCGCTCGACCGCGCGAACGAGGCCCTCACCGACCTTCGGGAGGGGCGCCTGACCGGCGCCGCGGTCGTGGTCCTCTAATCGATCCGCAGCCGGGGGCGCTCCGCCCGGCTAGGAGCGCGCGCGGGTCTTCGCGGGTCTTCCGGCGGCGCGCGCGGCCGGCCGGGCCGGCGCCGTCTTCGGTGCCTCGGCGCCGAGGATCTTCCTGAAGAAGCGGCCCGGGCCGAGGATCGTCTGCGCGCGGTCCGGGCCGACGGACACGAGCCCGATCTCGCAGCCGAGCAGCTCGGAGAGCCGGTCGATGTAGCGTCTGGCGTTGTCGGGAAGCTCCTCGATGCGGCGCGCTTGGGATGTGTCCGATTTCCATCCCGGCATCATCGCGTAGACCGGCTCGGCCTCCTCGAGGACCCAGGGCTCCGCGGGGAACTCGCGTATCTCCATCCCGCGCCAGCGGTAGGCGACGCAGACCGGGACCTCGTCGAAGACATCCAGCACATCGAAGAGCGTGAGCGCCGCGGAGGTCAGTCCGTTGACGGTGGCGGCGTAGCGCGCCGCGAGACCGTCGAACCATCCGCAGCGCCGCGGCCGACCGGTCGTCGTGCCGTACTCGCGTCCGCGCTCGCGGATGAGGTCGCCCGCCTCGCCCTTCTGCTCGGTCGGAAACGGGCCGCCGCCGACGCGGGTCGCGTACGCCTTGAAGACGCCCGCGACGGCGTCGATCCGGGTCGGGCCCACGCCCACGCCCGCGCCGAGCCCCGCCGCGACCGCGCTCGAGGACGTCACGTAGGGATAGGTCCCGAGGTCGAGGTCGAGGAGCGCCCCCTGCGCGCCCTCGAAGAGGACGGTGGCCCCGGCGTCCATCCGTTCGTTGATCCAGACGGAGGTGTCCGCGACGAAGGCGCGAAGCTCGCGCCCGAACGCCGCGCACTCGGCCGCCATCGCGGCGACATCGGGCACCTCGCGTCCGGTCTCGCGCAGGTACGCGGCGGCGCCCCCCTCCATGAAGGCGGTGATCCGCCTGGCGATCGTCTCCTCGTCCTGCAGATCGACCACGCGCAGGCCCAGCCGCGCCGCCTTCGCCGTATAGGCGGGACCGATCCCCCGCCGCGTCGTGCCGATTCCTCCGCCGGCGTCCTCGGCCATCGAGTCGAGGACCCGATGCACGGGCAGGATGACGTGCGCGCGATGGCTGATGAGGAGGCGGCCCCGGATCACGAATCCCGACGCTTCCAGCGACGCGATCTCCTCGAGAAGGCCCGCAGGATCCAGGACCATTCCGTTGCCTAGAACGCCCATCGTGCGCTCGCGCAGGAGTCCGGTCGGGACCTGGTGCAGGAAGAAGGACTTCCCCGCAGTGCGGACGGTGTGACCCGCGTTCGGACCGCCTTGCCAGCGGGCCACGATGTCGAAGCGCTCGGACAGGACGTCCACGACCTTGCCCTTGCCCTCGTCACCCCATTGACCGCCGATCACCGCGACGTTGGACATCGTGCCTTTCCTCTCAGACCGACCGCGACTCGCCGCGTTCGGCCACCGGGGAGTCTCCCGCGGCCGCGCACGCATCGCACCATTCCGGCCGGTACGGGCCTACCCCGCGCCCTGCCGCGGACCTGCCGGCGCCCGCGGACGGGGCGGGGCGCTCCAGCACGGCGCGCACGCGAAAGGCGAGCGTTTCGGCGAGACTCTCCTTGTCGATGAAGCCCTCCGCGCCCAGACGGGCCAGAAAGCCCACGACGCTCTCCTTGTAGACGCCGCTCATGACGAGCACCGGCGTGTCCCTCAAGCGATCGGACTGTTTCATCTCGCGCAGAACGTCGAAACCGGTCATGTGGGGCATGAGGAGATCGAGGACGACCACGTCCGGGATCTCGCGCCGCGCCGCCGCGAGAGCGCGCTCGCCGTCCATCGCGAGCACGACGCGATACCCGGCCGCGGAGAGGACGTTCTCCGCGATGCGCCGCACCAGCTCCGAGTCGTCCGCGACCAGGACGACCGGCCGGCGCGAGGGCCCCATATCATGAGCGTCCGCCGGAGTCTCCTCGCGCTTCGCGCGCCTGGGAGGCAGGCCGGCGCCGCACCGATCGCAGGTGTCTCGAATCGTCCTTGTCCCCTCGCGCAGTATAGCACCGCGCGCGTGCTACGATTCGTGCGCGAAGGAGGCGTTCTGGCCGAAGTTTTCGTCGACGGAAGCAGGCTGACCATCGAGAATGTCGGCGCCGTGGCCCGTCTCGGGGCCGTGGCGAAACTGGCGCCTCGCGCGCGCCGCGCGATGATGCGCTCGCGCGCGCTCGTGGAAACAACGCTCCGCTCCGGGACCGTCGCGTACGGGGTCAATACGGGCTTCGGCCATCTCGCCGACGTGCACATCGCGCCGGCGGACCTCGCCGATCTGCAGCTCAATCTCGTGCGCAGCCACGCCTGCGGGGTCGGAGTCCCGTTCGCCATCGACGAGACGCGCGCGATGCTCCTCCTGCGGGCGAACACGCTCGCCAAGGGCGTCTCCGGCGTGCGTCCGGCCGTGGTGGAGACCCTCCTCGCGATGCTGCGCGCCGACATCGTGCCCGTCGTCCCGTCGCAGGGCTCGGTGGGCGCCAGCGGGGACCTGGCCCCCCTCGCCCATCTCGCGCTCGCGCTCATCGGGGAGGGGCCGGTCGTCCATCGCGGCCGCACGCGCCGCGCGGCCCAGGCGCTGCGCTCCGCGCGCATCGAGCCCCTGCGCCTCGCGCCCAAGGAGGGTCTCTCCCTCATCAACGGGACGCAGGCCATGAGCGCCGTCGGCGCGCTCGTCCTGCTCGACGCCGAGTCCCTCGTGCGGCACGCGGACCTGGCGGGCGCGATGTCGCTCGAGGCGCTCAAGGGCAGCGCGGCGCCGTTCGACGCACGGATCCACGACGTCCGCCCCCACCCCGGGCAGAAGCAGTCGGCCGGGAATCTCCGGCGCCTGCTGCGCGCGAGCGAGATCATGGATTCGCACCGCGACTGCGGACGGGTCCAGGACTCGTACGCGCTGCGCTGCATGCCGCAGGTCCACGGCGCCGCTCGCGGCGCGCTCGCCCACGTGCGGAGCGTCCTCGAGATCGAGATCAACGCCGGCACGGACAATCCTCTGGTCTTCACGGGACCGCGGGCCGGTCTGATCTCGGGGGGCAACTTCCACGGCCAGCCGGTGTCCGCCGCCCTCGACTTCCTCGCGATCGCCATGACCTCGCTCGCCTCGATCTGCGAGCGGCGGATCGACCGACTCGTCAATCCCTACCTCAGCGGTCTACCGGCCTTCCTCACCGAGGAAGGAGGCCTCAACTCCGGCTTCATGCTCGCGCAGGTGACCGCCGCCGCGCTCGTCTCCGAAAACAAGATCCTGTCCCATCCCGCGAGCGTGGACTCCATCCCCACGTCCGCCAACAAGGAGGACCACGTCTCGATGGGGCCGATCGCGGCCCGCAAGGCCGCGGCCGTGGTCGCGGCCGCGCGCCGTGTCCTCGCCATCGAGCTCCTCGCCGCGGCCCAGGCGCTCGACTTTCTGCACCCGCTGCGCCCCGCGCGGGCGGTCGGCGCCGCTCACCGTGCGCTGCGCCGGCACGTCCGGCACCTGTCGCGCGACCGCGTGATGGCGGGCGACATCGAGACGGTGGCCGGGCTCATCGGTTCGGGCGAGCTCCTCCGCGCCGCCGAGCGCGCGGGCGCCGGGCCGATCGCGTAGCGAGACGCAAGGAGATCCCATGACCACGACACGCACGATCCGCGCCCCGAGAGGCACGGCGCTCTCCTGCAAGGGATGGGTGCAGGAAGCGGCACTGCGCATGCTGATGAACAACCTCGATCCCGAGGTCGCCGAAAAGCCGGACGAGCTCGTGGTCTACGGCGGATCGGGGAAGGCCGCCCGCAACTGGGAGTGCTTCGACGCGATCGTCGCTTCCCTCAAGGAGCTCGAGAACGACGAGACGCTGATCGTGCAGTCGGGCAAGCCGGTCGGCGTCTTCAAGACCCATGAGGACGCGCCCCGGGTCCTCATCGCGAACGCGAACCTCGTCGGCGCCTGGGCGAACTGGGACGTCTTCCGCGATCTCGAGCGCAAGGGCCTCACCATGTTCGGCCAGATGACGGCGGGTTCGTGGATCTACATCGGCACCCAAGGAATCCTTCAGGGGACCTACGAGACCCTCGCCGAGCTGGGGCGCCGTCATTTCGGCGGCTCGCTCGCGGGGCGGCTCGTCGTGACGGCCGGCCTGGGCGGCATGGGAGGCGCGCAGCCCCTGGCCGTCACCATGAACGAGGGTGCCTGCCTCGTGATCGAAGTCGACAAAGAGAGGATCGAGCGGCGCCTGCGTACGCGCTATTGCGACGGAGAGGCGGCGAGCCTCGACGAGGCGCTCACGAGGCTGCAGGAGGCGAAGGAGCAGCGCCGCGGCCTCTCTCTCGCGCTGTGCGCGAACGCGTGCGAGGTCCTCCCCGAGCTGGTGCGGCGCGGAGTGCTTCCCGACGTGGTCACCGACCAGACCTCCGCACACGACGCGCTGAACGGCTACGTCCCCGGCGGATTCTCACTCGATGCAGCCGTACGGATGCGCTTCGAGGATCCCGAGCGCTACGTCGCGATGTCCATGCGCTCGATGGCGATCCACGTGCGCGCGATGCTCACGCTCCAGAAGCGCGGCGCGATCGTCTTCGACTACGGCAACAACATCCGCGCGCAGGCCAAGGCGGGAGGCGTCTCCGAAGCGTTCGACATCCCCGGATTCGTCCCCGAGTACATGCGCCCGCTCTTCTGCGAGGGGAAGGGGCCGTTTCGCTGGGCGGTCCTCTCCGGAGATCCGGAGGACCTGTACCGCACGGATCGCGCCGTGCTGGAGACGTTCCCCGAGGACGCGTCGCTCGCGCGATGGATACGGCTCGCGCGCGACCGCGTCGCGTTCCAGGGCCTTCCGGCGCGCATCTGCTGGCTCGGATACGGCGAGCGCGCGAAGATGGGGCTCGTCTTCAACGAGCTCGTCGCGCGCGGCGAGGTGAAGGCTCCCATCGTGATCGGGCGCGATCATCTCGACAGCGGATCGGTGGCCTCGCCCAACCGCGAGACCGAAGCGATGCGCGACGGCTCGGACGCGATCGCCGACTGGCCGATCCTGAATGCGCTCCTGAACGCCGTCGCGGGCGCGTCGTGGGTGTCCTTCCACCACGGCGGAGGGGTCGGGATCGGCTACTCGCTCCACGCGGGGATGGTCGTCGTGGCGGACGGGACCGAGGCCGCGGCGAAGCGGCTCGGCCGCGTGCTCACGACCGATCCCGGGATGGGGGTCGCGCGACACGCCGACGCGGGATATCCCGACGCCATCGAGGTGGCGCGCCGCCGGGGCGTGAAGATCCCGATGCTCCCGAAACCCTAGGGCGGACGACCTTCCCCGGGCCGTACCTCCTAGGCCGGGCCGGACGGCGCCGGGCGGGGGTCCGTAACGAGGAGCCGGTAGGAATACTCGTCGCTGAAGCTGCCCTTGAAGAAGTCCGCGCGGTCGCGCCGGCCCGTTCTCGTGAAGCCGAGCCGCTCGAGCAGCCGGATCGAGGACTCGTTGCGCGTGTCGACGAGCGCGTCCACCTCGTCGACCGCATACGCGCCGAAAAGCAGATCGAGAAGGCGCGTGCAGCCCTCCGTCGCGTAGCCCGCTCCCCAGAAGAGCGGAGAGAGCTCATAGGCGATCCCGGCGGTCGCATCCTCCCGCACGGTGGCCTCGAGCCTGCCCGCGAGACGCATCGTTTCCTTGAGGCGGACCGCCCAGTTGAGCCAGACCTCCCGCCCGTCACGTGAGGCGCGCCCTTCGAGAACGCGGCAGCGCGCCTCGAGGACCTCGAGCGAGACGGGTGGATCCTGCGGGATGAAGCGGTAGATCCGCGCGTCCTGGTAGAGCGGGAAGAGCTCGCGCGCGTGCTCGACGCGCAGGGGCTCGAGGCGCAGACGCCCTGTCTCAAGAACGGCTTCCCCCTGGATCACGCGCGGCATCGCCTCCCGGGAGTCTATCAAGACAGCGGCGTGAACGGCGTCATGGAGCGCCGCACCGGGCGCCGGAAGCGAGCGGCTTCCCTCACATGCGCGGCAGGGGCGTGTCGATTCGCACACGCGCCAGGCCGCGCGGCCACGATCCGCGCGAATGCGAGGCCGTGTTTCGGCCCCTTTTCGCCGATCGAAAGGAACCCGCCCCTGGCACGCGGTTCGCCATGGTGACCTCTCGTCCCGGCCCGTGAGACACGGACCTTCCCGGGACCCAGGAGGAACGACCATGAAGACCGAACGCCTCACCACCGCCACTCTCTGGGTCGTCTGTGGCGCCCTCGCGGCCGCGAACGTGTTCGTGGCGTGCTCGGATCGCACGGCTCAGACCCGACCGCAGCCCCAGGGGACCGTGGAGCGCGCCACGGTCCCGGTCGACGCGCAGGGCGTCGACACGTTGCCCGGCGATGGATCCACGTCCTCGCCGGCGAGCACGGGCACGACGCCCGTGGTCCCGACGACACCGCCGAGCCCCGTCGAAACCAAGACCGCCTGGCAGGAGGGCGTGAAGCTCTATGACCAGGGCGACTATAAAGGCGCGTCCGAGCGCCTCACCGTCGCCGCCTCGGGCCGCTCCGAGGACGCGTACACGCATTACCTTCTCGGCCTGTCGCTCTGGAAGTCCGGCCGGACCGAGCGCGCGGAGCAAGAGCTCGCGCGCGCCGCCGAGCTGAATCCTGGGTCGGTGAAGACCCTCGTCAATCTCGGGCGCGTCCGCATGGAGCGCGGCGATGCGCCGGGAGCCCTGACCGCGGCCGAGTCCGCGATCGAGCTCGATCCCGCCTCCACGCAGGCGATGCACGTGAAGGGCCGCGCGCTGGCGGCTATGAACCGGACCGAAGACGCCCTGACGGTCCTGGGACTCGCCCACGAGCAGTCCCCGGCGGACGGCTACATCGCGAACACCCTGGGCTGGCTCCTCATCCAGAACGGCAAGCCGGCCGATGCAGTCCCCGTGCTCGAGTCCGCGCGTGAGTCGCTCCCGGACGTCGCCTACGTCCACAACAACCTCGGCGTCGCCTACGAGCGCACCGGGCGACGCGACGAGGCGCTCGCGGAGTTCAAGGCGTCGGTCCAGCACGGCGACACGCAGGGCAAATCCTCGGCGAGCCTGGCGCGCCTCGGCGACGAGGAGGGTGACGGCACCGCCGGCGGCACCGCGCCGGACAAGGCCGCGGTCATCCCCACGGTCGTTCCGAAGCCCGCCGACGGAACCCCCTCCAAGACCCCGTCCCCTTCCGGCAGCTGAGTGTTCCGTAACGGATCCCTCGCATCGTCCCCCGCCACACCGACGGCGCGGGGCCGGCTCCCCGCGCGGAGCCCGGCCCCGCGCCGATCGTTTCGCGCGGGAACCCTACTCGTCGGAGGGACGTTCGATGCCGAGCGCCTTGAGCTTCTTGTAGAGGTGGCTCCGCTCGAGGCCGAGCTCCTGCGCCGTGCGGGACATCTGCCAGCGGTTGCGCTCCAGCGCCGCCAGGACGAGGCGGCGCTCGTACTGTTCGAGGGCGTCCGCCAGGCCGGTTTCTGCCGGGGCGGGACGCTCCGGCGCGGATGCGGGTGGTGAGCCGCCCGCCGCACCAGGCCCCGCCGACGTGTTCGCCGCAGGACCGCTCGACGCGCTCGCAGCAGGATCGCTCGATGGGTTCGCGGCAGTACCGCTGGGCACGGCCGCCCCTCGGGGCGGGCTCGCGACGAGGCCGCCCGAGGCGCCGGTGCCCGCGCGCAGGAACTCCAGGTGCTCCGCGCGCACGCTCTCGTCGGGGAGGAGGATCGCCACACGGCCCATCGCGTTGCGAAGCTCGCGGACGTTTCCGGGCCACGAGTGCGCGCGCAGGGCGCCGAGCGCGTCCTCGGTGAGGCGCTTGGGACGGATGCGGTTGCGACGGCACGCCTGCTCGAGGAAATGCCGCGCCAGGACCACGATGTCCTCGCCGCGCTCGCGCAACGCGGGCACCCGCACGGGGACCACGAGGAGCCTGTAGTAGAGATCGTCACGGAAGCGGCCGGACCGCACCTCGGATTCCAGGTCCCGGTTCGTGGCCGCGATGACGCGCACGTCGACCTGCTCCGCCGCCTGTCCTCCGACCCGTTGCACTTCCCCGGATTCGAGGGCGCGCAGCATCTTGGGCTGGAGGGACAGCGGAACTTCCCCCACCTCGTCGAGGAAGAGAGTGCCGCCGCCCGCAAGCTGGAACTTTCCCCGCCGCGCCTCCGTCGCCCCCGTGAACGAGCCGCGCGCGTGGCCGAACAGCTCGCTCTCGAAGAGCGTCTCGGGGATCGCGGCGCAGTTGACCGTCACCATCGCGCGGTGGCGGCGCGGACTCGCCCCGTGGATCGCGCGCGCCACGAGCTCCTTGCCGGTACCGTTCTCTCCCACGACGAGGACGCTGGCGTCGGTCGGCGCGACCCGCTGGAGGGTCGAAGCGAGCGCCTTCATGGGCGGGGAGGACCCCAGCAGCTCGGAGCCCATCCCCGCCTCCTCGCTCAGGCGGCGGTTCTCTTCCTCGAGACGGCCCATGCGAAGGGCGTTCTGGACCGCGAGCAGGATCCGCTCCGCGCCCGGCGGCTTCTCGATGAAGTCGAAGGCGCCGAGCCGCACCGCGCGCACTGCCTTGTCGATGCTGCCGTGCGCCGTGAGCACTAGGCTCGGAATGGCCAGACCGCGCTCCTGCATCTTCTCGAGGAGACCGAGTCCGTCGAGCTGCGGCATGTTCAGGTCGAGGATCACGAGATCGACGTCGCCCGACTCGAGCTGCGCGAGCGCGTCCGCGCCGTTCTCCGCTTCGAGCGCGGCGTATCCCTCGAGGCGCAGGCTGCGCGCGAGCGCACCGCGGATGTTCTTCTCGTCGTCCGCGATGAGTATGGTCGCCATGCGAAGGGAAGTGTACCGCGTCAGACGCGCGGGTCCGGGGGACCCCCGATCGGCAGGCGGATCGTGATCATCGTCCCGCGGCCCGGGAGGCTCGCGGCCTGGATCGTGCCGCCGTGCTCGAAGACGATCCGGTGCGTGATCGCCATCCCCAGCCCGGCGCCGCCGCGATCCCCGCGTGTCGTGAAGTAGGGCTCGAAGATACGCTTGAGGGCGGACGGATCGATCCCCGCGCCGGTGTCGTGCACGTCGATCGTCAGGACTCCGCCCCCGGACGCCTGTGTCTGCGAGAGCACTAGCCGCAGGCGCGGGTCCGGCGCCGTCTCCATGGCGTCGAGCGCGTTCAGGAGGACGTTCTTCAGCGCGCGGCCGATCTGCTCCGCGTCCGCGCGGATCGTGACGGGCGCCGCGGCGGAGTCCACCTCCACAGCGACTCCGCGCGCCTCGATGCGCGGCCCCACGAGCGCGATCGCCGACTCCACGATCGCGCGGGGATCGCACTCCGCGAGCTGCGGGGCGGGCAGACGCGCGAACTGAGAGAACTCGTCCACGAGACGGCGGAGGCTCTCGACCTCTTCCAGGATCGTGGCGCTCTCCTCGTCGAGCGCGCGGTCGAAATCGGCGGGAGCCTTCTGCCGCGTGCGCAGCAGGTTCTCCACGGCGAGCTTGATCGGCGAGAGGGGGTTCTTCACCTCGTGCGCGATGCGCTTGGCGACCTCCTGCCATGCCGCGATCCGTTCCGCCGAGACCCGCTGCTGCTCGCTGCGCGCGAGCGCGTCGAGCATCTGGTCGAAGGCGAGGGTGAGCCGGCGGACCTCGTCGACGTCGGGATGGAGCCGGATCGGGGCGGCCTCGCGGGCGGAGATCTCCTCGGCGCGGGACGCGAGCGCGCGGATCGGCCGGGAGACCCCCTGCGCGAGGAGGATCCCCAGGATGAGCGCCGTCGCCAGGGCGAAGGGCGCGATTCCCAGGACGATCCCGCCCAGCTCGCGGCGCGCCCGGCCCGCGTCGGCCGCCGGGGCCGTCACGCGGAGCCGCCAGCCGTCTCCGACCGGGATATCCGCGGAGATGCGATCCACGGGGTCCTCCTCCGCGCCCCCAGGCGCGGCGCGCACGGCGACCGCGCCCGCGGGATCCACCAGGAACGCGGGGCCTCCCGTGATCGCGGCGATCTCGTCGACGAGGCGGTGATCGAGGAACCGCGCGCCCACGACCGAGAGCGGCGCGTTGGCGAGCGACACGTTCCGGCGCCCCACGATGGCCTCGGGGCCCGGCGCATCGGGCGAGGGAAGCCCCGCCGGCACCGGAACGGACCGGACCTCCGATCCCGTCTCGGGGAGCCCGGCGAGGCCGCTGGGGAGGCCCTCCTGGGCGTCCATCCGGGAATTGGACAAGATCCGCCCCTCACCGTCGAGGATCTCCAGATAGTCCAGACCCCTCCGCTCGGCGAGCGTGCGCGCGATCTCGAGGGGTCCCGTGGCGGCGGCGCCGCGCCCGGACTGTGGATCGTGCGCGGCTTCGGTTCCTTCGCCGCGCGGCGCGCTCCCCTTGCCCAGCAGCGCGTCGAGATCGAAGAACTTCCACGAGAGATCGGTGGCGGACTCCTCGAGTCCTGCCATGGCTTCGTCGCGGTAGCGATCGAACAGGGTGTTCGCCTGCTGCGTCGCGGCGTCGAGGCGGGAGGCCGCATCCTGCTCGGCGCGCTTCTCCGTGCGCAGGAGCGTCGCGCCGACCACGATGAGCATGGGGCCCAGCGCCGCCACGACGAGGGCCCACGTCAACCGCATGCGGAGGCTCATCGGGTCAAAGGGATGGTGGACGATAAGGGATTCGAACCCTCGACCTCCGCGTTGCGAACGCGGCGCTCTCCCAGCTGAGCTAATCGCCCCCGGCGAAGAGGAGATGATAGCAAAAAAGAGAGACCTCGTGGGGAGGGGCGCGCCCAGTGCCGGCGCGCCGCGAGCGCCCGTGCGACGCGCCGAGAGCGCTCTGCGACGGCGCGGCACGGGCGCCGCCGGCGCTCAGGCCTTGACGCCGGGGGCCTCGTGACCCGTGCGCTCGACGTACTCGACGTAGGAGCCCGGATACAGGTGCGGCTCCGTCTCGGTGCCGCTCTCGCCGCCCAGCTCGAGGACGCGATTGCTGAGCCCCCGCAGGAAGGTGCGGTCGTGCGAGACGAACAGCATCGTTCCCTCGAACGAGCCCAGCGCCTCGACCAGCATCTCCTTCGTGGCGAGATCCAGGTGGTTCGTCGGTTCGTCCAGGACGAGGAAGTTCGGCGGGTTGAGCATCATCTTCGCCAGCACGAGGCGCGACTTCTCGCCGCCGGACAGGACGCGCACCCTCTTGTCGACGTCGTCCCCCGAGAACTGGAAGGCCCCGAGGAGGTTGCGCAGAACGCCGATGGTCTCCAGCGGAAAGTCCTTCTGCATCTGCTCCCACACCGTCAGCTCCGGGTCCAGGAGATCGAGCGATTGCTGCGCGAAGTAGCCCATCTTCAGGCTCGCGCCCAGCCGGACACTCCCGGAGTCCGGGGGGAGGACGCCCGCCACCATCCGCAGGAGCGTCGTCTTCCCCGCCCCGTTCCTTCCCATCACGCACCAGCGCTCGCCGCGCCGGATCTTCACGCTGAGCCCCTCGTGGACCACGCGCACCCCGTACGCCTTGGTCACGCCCTCGAGGACCGCGACGTCCTCCCCCGACCGCGGAGGCGTGCGGAACTCGAAGCGGACGACCTTGCGCCTCTTCGGCAGCTCGATCTTCTCGATCTTGTCGAGGGCCTTGACGCGGCTCTGCACCTGCGCCGCCTTGGCCGCGTGCGCGGAGAACCGGTCGATGAAGCGCTGCTCCTTGGCGAACATCGCCTGCTGGCGCGCGTAGGCGGCCTCGCGGTTCGCCTCGCGGACGGCGCGCTCGCGCTCGTAGAAATCGTAGTTGCCGGAATACGAGGTGATCTCTCCGGAGTCGATCTCGACGATCCTCTCGACGATCCGGTTCATGAACTCCCGGTCGTGGGAGGTCATCAGGAGCGCGCCGCGGAACGATCCCAGGAACCGCTCGAGCCAGAGGATCGACTCGATGTCGAGATGGTTGGTGGGCTCGTCCATCAGGAGGACGTCCGGATTGCCGAGGAGGACGCGCGCCATCCCCACGCGCATCTTCCACCCGCCCGAGAGCGCCCCGACGTCGCCGTCGATCCGGGCGTCGTCGAAGCCCAGCCCGTGGAGCACCTCGCGCGCGCGCGCCTCGAGCGCGTACCCGCCGAGGTGATCGTAATCCTCCTGCACCACCCCGAACCGGGCGAGGATCGCATCCATGTCGTCCATTCGGGCAGGATCGGCCATCGCGCGCTGGAGATCCTCGAGCTCGTGATGCAGCGAGCCGAGACGGCCGCTGCCCGCGATCGCCTCGTCCAGGACCGACCGTCCCGACATCTCCTCGACGTCCTGCCGGAAGTAGCCGATGGCGAGCTTGCGGGGAACGGACACGTCGCCTTCGTCCGCGCCCTCCTCGCCCAGGATCATGCGGAAGAGCGTCGTCTTGCCGGCCCCGTTCGGGCCGACGAGGCCGACCTTCTCTCCGGGATTGAGCTGGAACGAGGCGTCCACGAAAAGGACCTGCCGTCCGTACTGCTTGCCGATGCGTGCGAAGGAGATCATCGCGCCGTCGCCCTGAGCTTCGTCTCGAGCTCCGCCCAGCGCGCGTAGAGACGGTCGACGGCCTCCTGCGCGGGCGCGAGCGCCGCCAGGGCCGCCGAGAGCGCCGCATGATCGCTGGCGATGACGGGGTCGTGCGCGGCCTTCTGGCGCGCGGCGAGATCGCGCTCCGCCTCCTCGATGCGCGCTTCCATCGCGTCCCACTCCCGCTGCTCGAGATATCCGAGACGTCCCGGGGAGCCCGCGGGGCGCGGCTTGCCTGCCTCGCCCGCCCGAGGCGCCGGTGAGCCGGACCCGGGCGGATCGGGCGCCGTCTCCCCCGCCTCGCGCGCGATCTCCCACTGCGCGTAGTCGGCGTAGGCGATACCCGCTCCCTTCCCGTCGAGCGCGAGGAGCGAGGTCGAGACGCGCTCGAGCAGATGGCGGTCGTGCGTGACGAGCACCAGCGCGCCGGCGAATTCCAGAAGGCTCTCTTCGAGCACCTCGAGCGTGGGGATGTCCAGGTCGTTCGTGGGCTCGTCGAGCAGGAGCAGGTCGGCGGGCTCGAGCATCAGCCGTGCGATCAGCACGCGCGCCTGCTCGCCCCCCGAGAAGCGCCCCAGGGGCATCTCGAGCTGCTCGGGCAGGAACAGGAACCGCTTCGCCCATCCCGCCACGTGGATGGACGCTCCGTTGAAGACCACGGAGTCGCCGGCGGGGGCGAGCGCCCGCCGCAGGGTGAGCGCGGGGTCGATCCGCTCGCGCTTCTGATCGAAGGTCACGACGCGAAGGTCGGGAGCGCGGGTGATCGAGCCGCTGTCGGGCGCCTCGAGTCCCGCCAGAAGGCGCAGCAGCGTGGTCTTGCCGCTGCCGTTGGTCCCCAAGAGCCCCAGCCGGGTTCCCGGCGCGAGCGCGACAGACACGTCCCGCAGCACCGTTCTCGCGCCGTAGCTCTTGCCGAGGCCGCGCGCGACGAGAAGGCGCCGCGTCCGGCGCTCGGTCCCGGAGAAATCGACGTCGACCGCGGCGACGCGCGCGCGGGCATCGAGGTCCGCCAGCTCGCCTCGCAGCCGACCGGCCTCGTCGATGCGCGCCTTGGCCTTGCGCGTGCGCGCCCTGGCCTTGCGCGAGAGCCACTCCAGCTCACCGCGCACCCGGTTGCGAAGCGACTCCTGGTACGCCGCCTGGCCCGCGAGCTGGGCGTCCTTCTTCTCGAGGTACTCGGCGTAGCGTCCCTTCACGTCGAGGAGCCCCGAGGCGAAGGCGCGGTTGATCTCGATGATGCGCGTGGCGATCGCCTCGAGAAAGTACCTGTCGTGGCTGACCGCCAGGAAGGCGAGCGGGACACGCTGGAGCAGATCCTCGAGCCAGAGGATCCCCTCGAGATCCAGGTGGTTCGTGGGCTCGTCCAGGAGGAGCAGGTCGGGCTCGCCGACGAGACCGCGCGTAATGGCCAGCCGTTTGAGCCACCCGCCCGACAAGGCCGTGACCGGCTGTTCGGGGTCCGAATAGCCCGCCCTGCGCATTGCGGCAAGGGCCCGGCTGTCGGCCTCGTGCGGGTCGATCCCGGGACCCGATGCCGCCTCGCCGAGAACGCCCCCTACCGTCGCTCCCGCGGCGAAGCGCGGGTCCTGGGGCACGTATCCGACGCGCAGCATCCGGCGCATCGTGCGCACGCCCGAGGAAGGGTCCTCTTCTCCCGTCAGGATCCTCAGGAGCGTCGTCTTGCCCGAACCGTTGGGCCCCACGACGCCGATGTGATCCCCTTCGGTGATCCCGAAGGAGAGCCCCTCGAAGAGCGGCGCGGCGCCGAAGGCCTTGGTCAGGTCCTGACAGGACAGGAGGAGGTCGGGCATGGATGGAGAGTCGGTGAACCTTCCGGGAGTGGTGGGGCGTGTAGGATTTGAACCTACGACTTCCACCGTGTGAGGATGGCACTCTTCCGCTGAGTTAACGCCCCGTGCCGCCGCCCGAAACGCGGCCGCGGCGCCCGCCTTTGTAGCACAGCCCCTCCGATAAAAAAAGGGCCGGGAGACCGAAGTCTCCCAGCCCTTTCCAGGTGATTCGAGTACTCGGGTACTACGGGCAGGTCGTCGTGAGACGCGGACTCCCGTTGCTCTGGAACCCGTAGGTGCCGGGAGCGCCGCATCCGTTGTCTCCACGGACGACGTAGAAGAACAGCTGTGAGGGAGCCGGAGTCACCGGATCGATGAGGGACGTTCCCACCACGTCCGAGTAGCAGACCTCGTCGCCGCCGCCGGGACCCACGGGCAGCAACTTGCCCTGGACCACGTCGTACCGCGTAGCGAAGAGCGTCGATGACCAAGAATAGGTCTGCTTGTCGGGAGCGAACGCATCGCCGAGGACTTCACCGGGCGTACCGAGCGGGGCGCCCGCGCAGATCGAGCTGCACGTCGTCAGGACGACATCGTCGATCCACTGACCTGTGGCCGCGACGCTGGAGTCCGACGCCACGCGCCAGCGCAGCACGACCGGCTGGCCGGCGGCCGACGAGGGAAGGTTCGCCGTCGTGGTGATGTAGACGGGAGACGCCCCGCCGCCGGAGATACCGCTCCATGCCTGACGGCCGGCGATCGGGCTCGAGAACGCGGTGGAGATCGCGCCGGTGTAGCCGCCGGTCACGAACGAGCCGCCCGCCGTCACGATGTCGGTGAACGCTCCGCCGTTGATCGAGATCTCGAGCACGCCGCCGTCGAAGAAGCTGGGCGCCGAGGCCTCGAGCTGGAAGCGGTTCTTGAAGGTCAGCTGCGTGGTGCCGGCGGGGATCGGGATCGAGGGGGTGTTCAGGACCTTGTCGGTGACGTGGTTCGGGTCGTCCGTGAAGCCCGAGTTCGGCACCGAGCTGGGAGCCGTGACGGCTGTGGTCCACGCCGCGTCCCCGGCCTGCCCGGTGACCAGCTGGGTCGACCAGCCGGCGGGAAGCGCCGGTGCCGTCACACCGTCGAAGTTCTCGGAGATGTCAGTGCTGCACGGAATCTGACAGGTGTCTCCGTCCGTGCAGGAGTTACCGTCGTTGCACGGCCCTCCGGCCGAGGCCGCATGCGCGCACCCCGTGGCCGGGGCGCAGGTATCGGTCGTGCAATCGTTCGCATCGTCGCAGCTCACCGGTGACGTCGTGCAGCCCGTCGGCGAGACACAGCTGTCGACCGTGCATGCGTTGCCGTCGTTGCAGACGACGGGTGCGTGCGTGCAGACGCCGGTGGCCGGCGTGCAGCCGTCGGTCGTGCAGGCGTCGCCGTCGCTGCAGTTGATGGAAGTGCCCGGCTGGCAGTTTCCGGCGAGACACGTTTCGGTGCCGTTGCAGAGGTTGCCGTCATTGCAATCGGCATCCACGGTGCAGGAGTTGACGAGGATGTTGAGGCACCAGCCCTGGGCGATCGAGCCCGTGTCCCCCGCGCTGTCGTCGACGACGAAGAGGCTCCAGGTACCGTTCGGGTTGATCCCCGAGAACGCGCTGCTCAGGACGGAGATTCCCGTGGGGGCCGGCGCCGGAGCGGGCCAGGCGTCGGTCGGACTGCTCGTGTAGTTCGCCGGCTTGAAGGTTCCCGAAGCCAGCGGGCCGGCATCGGACAGGGCCGTCGCGGCGCTGTCGCTGAGCGTGACGTTGATCGCGGCGATGTCGCCGCTGCCACCGGCATCCGACCAGATCGAGCGGTTCTGCGCGCCTCCGGCGGGTCCGACCAGCATGATGTCGATGTCGTCGGGGAAGGTGTGAGTGACGCCGTTCAGCTCGACCGAGCAGAGGCTCGCCGTGGTGCCGAGACCCGAGACCACGATGTTCGAGGGATAGGGGCTGCCGGGGAACGGAACCGACGGCGTGTTCGGTATGGAGATCGAGGTGGTATTGCAAACGTGCGTGAAACTGCTGTGGACGCAGACGTCGTTGGTCTCGTCGCACGCGTCGGTCGTGCAGGGGTTGCCGTCGGTGCACGTATTCGCGACGTGGGTGCAGACTCCGGTCGCAGGCGTGCAGCCGTCGGTCGTGCAGAACAGACTATCGTCGCAGTTCACGGCCGTGCCCGGAACGCACGAGCCGGTCTGGCAGGTCTCGACGCCGTTGCAGAGGTTGCCGTCGGCGCAGTCGGCATCGACCGTGCAGGACGCGATCGAGCCGAGGATCTGGAAGATCTGGTCGGGCTCGGTCTGGGCGAGACAGGTCGCGCGGTTCGCCCACGTGGCGCAGGAAGTGCCGAAGCCTCCGCCCGGATTCTGCCACTTCGAGGGGTTGAACGACTGGACGGTGCGGGTCGTCCAGAACCACTGTCCGCCGCCGCCCAGGAAGTTCAGGTTCGGCTGCACGGCAACCCACCGCCGGCCCGCCGAGAGAGCGCAGGGGGCGTTGATGGTGTAGGTGCCCACAGGCGACTCGGTGAACGTCGCGGTCGGGAGGTCGCAGATCACGGCGCCCGGAAGGCCGGCCGCGTCCGCGTAATAGGTGACATGGATGCTGGTGGGCTGCACGCCGGCGGTGTGGCCGGTCGTGGAATAGGCTCCCGGGGTGACCACGTTCGTCACGCTCCACCCCGAGCCGGGGACGTCGAAGTCGTCCGCACCCTGGCAGTCGTAGGTATCGTAAACGGCTTCGAAGTTCTGGGTTGCGGAGTTCCCCGTGGCGCTGGGGCTGGAGGTCTGATCGTAGAGGACGAGGTCGGGAGTCAGACCTACCGGGGTGACCACCTTGACGGGATCGACCCCTGCGTCTTTCAACTGAATGGGGTGCGCGCGGAGAAACGCGGCCTTCTCCTCGGATGTCCTGAACTCTTTTTTCGCGGCGTCCGCCCCGACGATACCCATGACGAGCGTCGCCGTCAGCGCGCTACACAGTGTCCATTTCCATGCCTTAGATCCCACGAGTGACCTCCTCCGCAAAGTCCAACGGTTCCAACTCCGACCCTTGTGCACCCACGAACCCCGAATGCTCCCACATCAACTTCGAAAAGACCCCACAGGCGACAAAAAGGTACCCCGCAATTCCATCCCCGCCGGAATTGCACCAGTTAGATACGACAAGGCCCGTGGAGGGTCAAGGTGATTCTCGTCGCTCCGGAGGGGAAGGACGTATGTCAAAGGCGCATTTTTTCGAGACTTAGGGGATCCAGCGCCACGGCATGCACCACGCGGCGCTCGGCGAGAGGGGGCTGCTCTCGAGCGTCCTCGCTTTCGTCATTGTCCGGATCTTCCGAGACGGGGTGGATCCGGGAGGCTGCCGGTAGATAACGGCACAGTGCGACCTTCACCTCCGGCATATCACGGTCCGCGTAGCGAGCAATGATCGCTGCCGCGGTCTCGAGGTCCGCGTCCTCCGGATCCCCGCCGATGATCCCGATGGGTCCTTCGATCCCCAACGCCTCGACGGTCCAGCGTCCGGGCGCGAATCGGTGCAGGAAGCGGTTCTCCGCCTCCTCGCGGCCGACGTGCAGCTTGGCGCGCGCCGACAGTCGGAACTGACGACCCACCTTCAGAAGAAGCACCTGCTCGCGATCGATCCCGTCCTTGCCGACGTGCGCGACCAGCTCCTTGAAGCGGCGCGCGTAGGTGGCGTCGGCCAGGAAGCAGCAGCCACCCGACGGCTGGGGGAAGGTCCCGATGCCGTAGTCCCGGGCAAGCTGCTCCTGGCCCCGCCGCGAGCGCCCGTTGAGCTCACCGAGGGATTCGCGATCCAGCCGTCCTTCGGACTCCGCGCGCGTCGGGTCCAGGTGCTTCGCGGAAAGAGGTCGCAGCAGGCGTCCCTCCAGGCCGGACTGTTCCTCGATCAGGCGCAGCGCCGACCGGTACTGCGAGAACGGTCGCTGGCCAATGACCTCGCCCGTGAACACGGTCTCGGCGCCCATCGCGTCCGCGTAGTCCTTGGCCTTGCGGAGCATGAAGATCCGGCAGTCGATGCAGGGATTGATGTGCTGGCCGTAGCCGTGCTTGGGATGGAGGACCACCTCCTGCAGGTACTCCTCGGAGACATCGACGATCTCGACGGGGAACCCTCCCTCGGCTCCGGCGCGCAGCGCCTCGTTGCGCAGCCGCTCGGGATCCTGGTCCTTGGCGCGCTGTACGGCGCGCCGGTGGTCGGTCTTGCAGAAGCCCGTGGAGAAGTAGAGCCCGGTCACGTCCATTCCCTGCCGCGACATCATCTCGGCCGCCAGGGTGGAGTCCAGACCGCCCGAGACCAGCCCGACCGCCTTCGCGCGCTCGCTCCCATCGGACGCGCCCGGCCGCTCCGCGGGCTCGGGCGCCGGCGTCTCCGGATTCCGCCGCCGGCTCATGGCCGCGCCTCCCGGCGCCTGATGCGCCTGGCCGGGTTCTGAAAGACGAAGAACTGCACCAGCATGTAGAGATAGAGACCGGCCCCGATGGGCACGAGGATGAATCCCTCGTGGAACCAGAAGACGATGAAGATAAA
>Ga0070671_100000722_pt1 | contig 23671 bp, 23 predicted proteins | sample KBSS73metaG_FD_65341 | JGI IMG/M metagenome (GOLD analysis project Ga0070671, IMG submission 65341) | Switchgrass rhizosphere microbial communities from Kellogg Biological Station, Michigan, USA - KBS S7-3 metaG | ecosystem: Host-associated > Plants > Roots > Rhizosphere > Soil ...
CCATAGCGTCCGTGACCCACCCGATCCCATCCCGAACTCGGCCGTGAAACCGGACAGCGCCGATGGTACTACTGCTTAAGCAGTGGAAGAGTAGGTCGTCGCCAGGCTTTGCTGGCGGCGGGGACAAGACCCATTCGCAATGTTTCCAAAAGCCGCTGCCGGCATGTCCGAGCGGCGGCTTTTTTTTCCGGCGTAGCGATACGCCGCTGATGTTGGCGCGGGGTGGAGCAGCCCGGTAGCTCGTCAGGCTCATAACCTGAAGGTCGCAGGTTCAAATCCTGCCCCCGCAACCAACCAGACAGCCGCCTTCGGGCGGCTTTTTTTATGCCTGAACCTAGGGATGCTCAGTAGGTATATGCCCGCTCGCCGTGATCGGCGATGTCGAGGCCTTCCCGCTCCGCGTCCCGGGCATGCCGGAGCGGCAAGAGCAGCTTCACGAGTCCGAAGCAGAGCGCGGAGCCGGTGGCCGACCAGCCGATCGCCACTGCAACCGCGCCGATCTGCCGGACGAGCTGGAGGCCCAGCGAATAGTCGGTGCCTGCATGTCCACCGAGGCCAGGCAATGCGACGATGGCCGTTCCGATCGACCCCGTGATTCCCCCCAAGCCATGAATTCCGAACACGTCGAGGCTGTCGTCGAGCCGCAGGCGATTCTTTAGCGAACCAACAAAGCCGTAGCAGACCAGGCTCGCGGTGAGCCCGAGGAGCATGGCGCCGATCGGTCCGCTCACTCCGGCGGCCGGCGTGACCGCAACCAGGCCTGAGACCGCGCCGGACGCACCACCCAGCATCGATGGCTTTCCGGATATGAACCGTTCTGCCCCCATCCAGCCGAGCAGTCCCGCGGCCGGCGCGACGAGCGTGTTGACCATCGCCACTGCGGCGAGACCATTCGCCTCCAGCGCCGAACCGGCATTGAATCCGAACCATCCCGCCCACAGCAATCCGGCGCCAACCATGGTGAGCGCTAACGAATGAGGCGGCATTGCCTCCTTGAGGTGTCCGATCCGCGACCCGGCGAACCCAACGCCGACCAGGCCCGCCACGCCCGCATTGATGTGGACGACGGTCCCGCCCGCAAAATCGATCGCGCCGAACCTGAACAGCAGTCCCTCGGTCGCCCAGACCATGTGGGCGAGGGGCGCATAGACGATCGTAAGCCAGACAGCCGCGAACAGGATGATCGCCGAAAAGCGAACCCGCTCGACCAGCGCCCCGATGACGAGAGCGCCGGTGATCGCCGCGAAGGTCATCTGAAAGGCAGCAAAAACGAGCTCCGGGATGGCCTTTCCCGAGCTGCCAACCGGCCATAGCGAGGTTTCGGACAGCCCGACGAACCCAGCCTTGGACAGACCCCCGAGGACCAATCCACCGTCGCCGAAGGCGAGGCTATATCCCCACAGCACCCACGTCAGGATCGCGATTGCCGTGATCCCGAGAACCTGGCTCATCACGGACAACAGGTTCTTCGCCCGGACCAGGCCGCCATAGAAAAGGGCAAGGCCGGGCAGCAGCATCAGGAACACGAGGGCGGTCGACACCAGCATCCACGCGGTATCGCCGCTGTCGATGGTGAGCTGCCCCATGTACGCGCCCCTCCGCTTGCTGCAGCGCACAAGCTAATCGCGCTGCACCTGCGGGCTACGTGAAAGCTTCACCTCAGCTAGGCGGCGGTCCCGGATGAACGGCCTTCCACTCCATCGCGCGGCGCACTCGCGCCTCAACGGAGGGATGGTCGTAAAACAGGATCTCCTCGACCCGCCCGGGTCGCGGATAGCGATACTCTGCCGTCTTCACGAGCGCCGTCGACAACGCGTCCGGCCGGTTTTCCGTCTGCAGCGAATAAAGGTCGGCCTGGCTTTCGAGCGTCCGCCCAAATGTGTTGAGCAAGGGCAGCGACAAGAGTCCCAACAGCGAGACCATGAAGCCGAGCACCGGCACGCCGCGCGGCTCGGCGATCGTCGCAGTCGATCCAAACAATCTTGCGAAGCGCGGGAACAGGAGGTTCGCGAGCCAGAAGAGCAGGATCGCGCCAACCGAATAGAAGAGGATGCCCCACCATGTGTGCTTCAGGACATAGTGACCGATCTCGTGACCGGTGACGGCGCGCACTTCGTCGAGCGACGCGCTCTTCAGCGCGACGTCGGAGATCGCGACCCGCGCCGTGCTGCCGACGCCGCCGGCGTTGGCGGTGAAATTATTCGACTGTCGCGAACCATTGAACATGAACACCCGCTCCGGCGGGACGCCGGCTCGGCCCGCCATTTCGACCACTGCATCGCGAACCTTGCCCGGCGGCACCGGCTCATATTTGTTGAACAATGGCTCGATGAGGATCGGCGCCAGCAGGATCAGCACCGAGAAGGTGACGGCGACGAGCCCGCCCGACCACAACCACCAGCGCTTGCCCGTGCGCCGGATTAGCCAATAGACGCCGAGCAGCAGCAGTGCCGTGACGATCCAGCTGATCGCAGCGGCAAGCAGAGTTTGCCCGAACCAATCGCCGAACGGCTGGCTGGTGCGCCCGTAACCCTTTTCACGCCACCAGCTCTCGTAAATGGTCCACGGCAGGGTGAGCACAAAGGACACCACCAGGAAAACCAGGCTGACGGCGAATGCGCGCAGGTTCTGGCGCCGCTCCGCTATCCGGCCCTGGATCTTGTCGAGCACTCCCGACTTCACGATCAACCATGTGACGAGCGCTGCGACGAGGAAGCCCCAAAGCAACATCCATTCCTTGCCGACCGTATAATCGTGCGCCTTCTGCAACGCAGCGGGACCGAGGCTGTCGATGTAACTCGCGGTCGCTGCGTTCGGATCGAATGCCATGAACGTCTCTCCCCAAACGAACCGCCAGCGTAACAGTCAGGCGCGCCTACGCAACGGGAACGACTGCGAGCGGCCGAGGATTGTCTGCAAACGTCAGGCTAGGCCTGGCGCATCTCGAAGCCGGCAAGGCACTCCGCAACCCACCGAGCCGCGGTCAAAGCGCTGAGGTCGGTGCTATCGAGTGGCGGATCCCATTCGGTAAGGTCGATGACCCGGACACGGCGTTCCGCAGCCAAGCGGCGGACGGCGGCGTAGAAATCATGTGCCGCCATGCCACCCGGCCTTGCTCCAGGTGCAGCAGGGAATTGGGAGCGGTCGATGACGTCGATGTCGCAGTCGACGACGACGACTTCACAATGGCCCACATGTTCGAGCGCGCGATCGACGGCGAGAGCAATCCCGAGCCGACGGACCTCGCTCATGTTCACGACGAGATTGCCCGCTGCCTTTGCGTCTTCATGCATTTTCCGGCTGTTCGCGAAGCTCGCCAGGCCGATTTGCGCGATGTTCGTTCCCGACAGGCCATCGTCCATCAGCGCCCGAACAGGATTGCCGTTGCTGAGTCCTTCGTGCGTGTCGCGCATGTCGAAATGGGCGTCGAGCGTGATGAGCCCGACCTTTTCGAGCGGGACACCGAGGCCGAGCACGCCAGGACGAGTCACCGCATTATTGCCGCCGACGAGCAAGGTCAGCTGATGAAGCCCAGCGCTGATCGCGACCCGTTCGCGAATTGGTCCGGTCGCATCGGCGATGGACAAGCCCGCGATTTCGGCATCGCCTCGATCGGTGATCCGGGTCGAAAGCTCACGGCCGGTTTCGACATCGTAACGGCCGATCCGGCGAAGGGTCTGACGGAGCAGAGCTGGCGCGAGATCGCATTGACCGGGCGTCACCGATCCCGCGGCTAGCGGAGCGCCGACCAGACCGACCGGTGCGACTGTCTCGACGCCGACCACGAGGTCGGAAAGGTTCGGCCAGCCGCTCACCTTTTGACCGTAACAGCAGCGCTCGCCTAAGGCGATGCACATGTGGGACCGGCTTCTCGTCGACTGCAATATCGCAACCCTGGAGGAGCGTCCGGGCAACCCGCTTGGCTTCATCGAGAATGGCGCGCTTGCGATCGCCGACGGCAAGATCCTGCGCGTCGGCAAGCGGACCGAGCTTGCGGGCTTCCGGGCAAAGGAAGTGGTGGCGCTCGGGGGCGCCTGGGTCACGCCGGGCCTGATCGATTGCCACACGCACCTCGTATTCGGCGGTACGCGGGCCGACGAGCATGCGATGCGCCGCGCTGGCGCGTCCTATGAGGAGATTGCGACGGCCGGCGGGGGCATTGCGTCCACCGTCAAAAGGACCGCCGCCGCGTCCGACGAAGAATTGCTCGAACAGAGCCGCCGTCGGCTCCACGCGCTGATGAGCGGCGGCTGCACGACGGTTGAGATCAAGTCCGGCTATGGCCTCGATCCGAAGAGCGAGCTTCGGCTGCTCAAGATTGCATCTGCGCTGCGCGAGGGCGAGGCGGTTCGGACCGTTCCAACCCTGCTCGCCCTTCACGCACTGCCGCCCGCGCAGCGCGACCGGCGCGCCCATTATGTCAGCGAGATCGTCGACAAGCTCATCCCCGCTGCAGCCAAGCAGGGGTTAGCCACGAGCGTCGACGCATTTTGCGAGACCATCGCCTTTACGCCCGAAGAAGTCGAACGCGTCTTCAAGGCAGCCGCGCATCATGGGCTTCGCGTGCGCCTGCATGCCGAGCAGTTGTCCAACCAGCATGGCGCGGCGCTCGCGGCGCAATATCGCGCCTTGTCGGCGGATCATCTGGAGCATCTGGACGAGGCCGGCGCGAAGGCCATGGCGGCCGCGGGGACGGTGGCCGTCCTCCTTCCGGGCGCATATTATGCGCTCCAGGAGGAACGGAAGCCGCCGGTCGCTTTGCTCCGCAAGCACAAGGTTCCGATAGCGGTGGCAACCGACTGCAATCCCGGTACGTCGCCGCTCCTTTCGCCGACCCTGGCGATGAATATGGCTTGCACCCTTTTCGGCCTGACCCCCGAGGAAGCGCTGCAGGGAATGACGGTCAACGCGGCGCGGGCGCTGGGCCTCGCCCATCAGGTCGGAAGCATCGCGGCCGGCAAGCAGGCGGACCTTTGCGTCTGGCGAATCGAGACGCTTGCCGAGCTCGGTTATTGGGTCGGGTTACCGGGTCCGGAGCGGCGCATTTACGAAGGCGCCGATGCATAAGGCCGGCGCGGCACTTGTCGCGATGATCTGCTGGGCCGGGCTCGCGGTGCAATTCTCCGCGACCTACGGCAACCAGCACAATGTGGGCGCGACCCTGTGGGTCCTGGCGCGCTTCTTCACGATCCTCACCAATCTCCTGGTTGCCCTGGCGATGACGATGGTTGCGACCGGCCGGAAGGTCTCGCCCTTCGTCCTAGGTGGCCTCACGCTTGCGATCCTGCTGGTCGGAGCGGTGTATGCGACTCTCCTCCAAGGCCTGCATGAGCTGCGAGGCCCGGCGGTGGTCGCCGACATCCTTCTCCATACGGTTTCGCCTGCGGCAATGGTGCTGTGGTGGCTCCTTTTCGCGCCGAAGAAAGCCCTCAAGTGGAGCGCACCGGTACAATGGGCCGCCTATCCCCTGGCCTATTTCGCTTATGTCCTTGGCCGGGCACAGATCGACCATCGCTATCCCTATCCATTCGTCGACGTGACGAAGCTCGGATGGGTGCAGACGCTGATCAATGCGGGCGGGATTGCGATGGCCTTCATCATCGCCGGTTTCGTGCTCGTATGGATCGACAGCTGGCGTCCCCTTGGGTCGGGGCGCTCCAGCCGCTAGAGCGGCGCCGTAATGAACGACAGACGCGACAACAGCCGCCACATCCGCGCCCGCCGGGGCAGCGAGATCAAGGCGAAGCACTGGACCACCGAGGCGGCCGTCCGGATGCTGATGAACAATCTCGACGACGAGGTTGCCGAAGATCCGCAGAGCCTTATCGTCTATGGCGGCATCGGCCGCGCCGCGCGCAACTGGGAATGTTACGACAAGATCGTCGAGACGCTCGAGCGCCTCGAGCAGGACCAGACCCTTCTCGTACAGTCCGGGAAACCCGTCGGCGTCTTTCGGACGCACGCAGACGCGCCTCGAGTTCTCATCGCCAATTCCAACATCGTGCCCAAATGGGCGACTTGGGAATGCTTCAACGAGCTCGATCGCAAGGGGCTTATGATGTACGGCCAGATGACGGCCGGCAGCTGGATCTACATCGGCACGCAGGGCATCGTTCAGGGCACGTACGAGACATTCGCGGAAATGGGGCGCCAGCATTATGGCGGCGACCTCAAGGGCCGCTGGATATTGACCGCCGGCCTTGGAGGCATGGGAGGCGCGCAGCCGCTGGCGGCCGTTATGGCGGGCGCGCACTGCATTGCGATCGAGGTCCAGGAAAGCCGCATCGAGAAGAGGCTCGAGACACGCTATCTCGACCGCCGCGCGTCAAGCATCGACGAGGCGCTTGAGATCATTCGCACAGCGGAGGAGCCAACCAGCGTCGGATTGCTCGGCAATGCGGCGGAGATCCTGCCGGAGATGCTGAAGCGCGGCATTCGCCCCGATGCGCTGACCGACCAGACCTCGGCTCACGATCCGGCCAACGGCTATTGTCCCGCCGGCTGGAGCGTCGCCAAGTGGCAGGAGATGCGAGAGCGCAATCCTGCCGCGGTGGCCGAGGCCGCGCGTCATTCGATGGCCCGTCACGTCGAAGCCATGCTCGCCTATCGCGAGATGGGTGTCCCGACCTTCGACTACGGCAACAACATCCGCCAGGAAGCGCTCGACGACGGCGTTGCCAATGCTTTCGATTTCCCGGGCTTTGTCCCCGCCTATGTCCGGCCCCTGTTCTGCCGCGGGATTGGACCGTTCCGCTGGGCAGCCCTCAGCGGCGATCCCGAGGACATTTACCGTACTGACCAACGGGTTAGGGAGCTGATCCCCGACGATCCGCACCTCCATCGCTGGCTCGACATGGCGCGTGAGCGGATCGCGTTTCAGGGCCTACCGGCGCGCATCTGCTGGGTCGGCCTCGGCCAGCGTCATCGTCTCGGCCTCGCCTTCAACGAGATGGTTCGAAACGGCGAAGTGTCGGCTCCGATCGTTATCGGCCGCGATCACTTGGACAGCGGCAGCGTCTCATCACCCAACCGGGAAACCGAAAGCATGAAGGACGGCAGCGACGTCGTTTCCGACTGGCCGCTGCTGAACGCCCTCCTCAACACGGCGAGCGGCGCCACCTGGGTGTCGCTCCATCATGGTGGCGGCGTCGGCATGGGTTATTCGCAGCATAGCGGCATGGTCATCGTCGCCGACGGCACGGACGACGCGGCACGTCGGCTCGAACGCGTGCTCTGGAACGATCCTGGGACCGGCGTGATGCGTCATGCCGATGCAGGCTATGACATCGCGATCGACTGCGCCCACGATCAAGGCCTCGACCTGCCGATGGTGACGGCGTGAAGCTGGATCCCGAAAACGTCACCCTCGGCCAGCTCCGCAGATGGTGGAGCGGCGAAGACCGGCCGACGGCTCTCGACGATGACGCAATGCAGCGGATTGCGGCGGCAGCGGCTTCAGTCGATCGTATCGTTTCGGGTGGCGAGACGGTCTACGGCATCAACACCGGTTTCGGCCTGCTCGCCAACACCCGCATTCCGAGCGAGCGGCTGGCGGAGCTTCAGACCAACCTGATCCTGTCGCACAGCGCCGGTCTCGGCGAGCTTTTCCCGCGCAGTGTCACCCGGCTGATGATCATCCTGAAACTGCTCGGGCTGGGGCGGGGCAATTCGGGCGTTCGCCCCTTGGTCATCGAAGCCTTGCAGAAGCTTCTCGAGCACGACCTAATGCCCGTCATCCCCGCGCAGGGCAGTGTCGGCGCCAGCGGAGATCTTGCGCCGTTGGCGCATATGATCGCCGCCTTGATGGGATATGGCCGCTTCGACCATTCCGGCCGGACGATCCCGGCAGCCGAAGGATTGAAGAACATCGGCCTCGAGCCGCTGGAGCTGGGCCCAAAGGAAGGTCTGGCACTGATCAACGGAACGCAGGCGAGCACGGCACTTGCGCTCGACGCGCTCTTCTTCGGCGAGCGGGTATTCACCGCCGCCATCGCCGCGGGAGCGCTGTCGGTGGACGCTCTCAAGGGATCGGCCAAGCCGTTCGATGCGCGCCTGTCCGCGCTTCGGGGCCAACCCGGGCAGATCCGCGTCGCGGCTGCCATCACGAACCTGCTCGAAGGCAGCGAAATCCTGCCGAGCCATGTAAAATGCGATCGGGTGCAGGATCCCTACAGTTTCCGATGCCAACCCCAGGTCATGGGCGCATCGCTCGACCTCCTGCAGAATACGGCTCGCACCCTGACGATCGAGGCAGGCGCGGTGACAGACAATCCAATCCTGTTCCCGGATACGGACGAAGCCATTTCGGGCGGCAACTTTCATGCCCAGCCCGTCGCCTTCGCCGCCGACATCATCGCAATGGCCTTGTGCGAGGTCGGGTCGATCTCGGAACGGCGGATCAGTGTCCTGGTCGACCCGAAGATGAGCGGCCTTCCTGCATTCCTGACTCCGGATTCAGGGGTCAATTCCGGCCTGATGATCCCGCAGGTCACAGCGGCCGCTTTGGTCAGCGAGAACAAGACACTCGCCTTCCCGGCCAGCGTGGATTCAATCCCGACTTCCGCCGGTCAGGAAGATCATGTGTCGATGGCGCCCATTGCCGCGCGCAAGGCGGGCAACATCGCCCGCAACGCGGCGGGCATCATTGCGGTCGAGTTGATGGCCGCTGCCGAAGGCATCGATTACCACGCCCCGCTCAAGACCTCGCCCAGGCTGAGCGACATCCACTCGGGCGTGAGGAATCATTCGCCGCACTTCACGGCGGATCGCTATTGGGCGGATGAAATGGCCGACCTGCGCGCGGCGGTATTGGCTAATGAGTTCTTCGTGGAAGGCGTTGAGCTCAGCTGATCCGCGTCCAGCGCTGTTCCTTGCAGAACAGGCCCATGACGGCGCAGCCCTTCACCACCATCACGTTCGGGCCGACCTGGTGGACGGTAGCCGAGCCGCGAAGATTTCGTTTCGGGTCGAACGCGTTGCCCCTGTAGACGCCGTCGCCTGCGGAGCGGAGGTCGCTCAGCACCTGCGTGCCGGGCGTGGTGCCCTTTTCGCGATTCCTCTCCGAGGCCCAGCTGACGGTGCCGCAATAAGCGTCGCCGCAGCGCGCGACGTGGACGATCACGCTGCGCTTCGGATTGGCCCATTTGCCTTCCAGCGGGGGCTGGGCGGACGCCGATGCCGACACCGTAAATGCCAAAGCGAGGAGTCCGGCCTTGGTCAGAATCCGTTTCATGATCATCGCCTTAGTGGGATTTTGTGGCGAAAATGGCACCGCCAGCTTGCCCGCGGATGAACCGGTTCGACTAACCGTCCCGTGGCGGCAGGCTGTCGATCCTTTTCCAGACCTGGGTTCGGCAGAGCAGGCCCATCATGACGCATCCGGTGAGTTTCAGCTGTTTGGGGGATAGGGACTGGAGTTTCGCGGATACGTGGATGTCGTCGTCGGGAATGTAGAGCAAGCCGCTCCATCGGCCGCCGCTGAATACAAGATCGCTGAGAACCGTCGTTCCAACGACGTTGGAAGTATTCTTCGCCACTTCGCGACGTCCCCGGGCGGACGCCCATGCGACCTTGCCGCAAAGTGAGGGCCCACAGGGCGCGATAGCGATGATCGCGCTGCCGATCGGGTTTCTCCAATAGCCTTCGATGGCTGCAGCCGGCTGTGCGGAGGCTGCTGTTGCAGCTGTCAGAAGGAGAAAACCGGCGCGCATGGTCTCCATGTCCCGGAGGCCGGATTACCGACGGGTGGCAGGTTAATGAAAATCGCGACTCTTCGGGATGATTTCGACGTCCCGTGGGTGACGTGCGGCAGGCGCCCGCCAACTGCCCGCGCCATCTCCCTGGTTCAAGGTCGAAGGCATGGCCTCGTCGCTGAGGTGCCGAAGCATGAAGCTGTGATCCTCCAGTCGCCGCGCGACGACATGGATGACATCGCTCTCTTCGTCGCGCTGGACGATGCCGTGCACGGCCATCAGTCGGGCGCCCATGACGATCTTGCGCTGCTTTTCGAACACATCGGGCCAGACGACGAGGTTGGCGACACCAGTCTCGTCCTCCAGGGTGATGAAGACGACGCCCTTGGCGCTTCCGGGACGCTGGCGGATCAGCACCAGCCCGGCGATCGACAGCCTCTTGCCGTCGCGGATCGTCTTCAACCGGTCGGCGGTGACGAACTTCTGTCGGGCATATTGCTCGCGAAGGAAGCCCATCGGATGCGCCTTCAGGCTGAGGCGGATCGTCTGGTAATCGTTCACGACATGTTCGGCTAACGGCATGGCCGGCAGACTTGCCGGCTCGCTTTCCGTCCCTTCTTCGCGCGCCTCGGCATGGGCGAAGAGCGGCAAGTCGGGGGCCTGCCTCAGCGCCCGCGAGTCCCACAAGGCCGCGCGCCGGTCGAGCCCCATCGACCGGAAGGCGTCGGCCGCCGCGAGCCGCTGGATCGCGTGCACCGGCACGCCGCCACGGCTGCGCAATTCCTCGACGTTCCGATATGGCCGCCGCGCCGCCAGCCGATCCGCCGCCTCGCGCTGCAGTCCATCGATCTGCCGCAGGCCGAGGCGCATTGCGCCGTCTTCCAGCGTGCAGTCCCAATCGCTCTCGTTCACATCCACCTCGCGCACTTCGACGCCATGTTCCCTTGCATCGCGGACAATCTGCGCGGGCGCATAGAAGCCCATCGGCTGTGAGTTCAGGAGCGCGCAGGCGAAAGCCGCGGGATATTTCCACCGGAGCCAGCTCGAGACGTAAACGAGATGCGCGAAGCTTGCCGCGTGGCTTTCGGGGAAGCCATATTCGCCGAAGCCCTTGATCTGGTCGAAGCAACGCTGGGCGAAGTCGCGGTCATAGCCGCGCCCGACCATCCGCCCGACCATCATCTCCTCGAGATCGCTGATATTCCCCTTCGACCGGAAGGTCGCCATCGCCTTGCGCAGCTGGTTCGCTTCCTCCGAGCTGAACTTCGCCGCATCGAGCGCGATCTTCATCGCCTGCTCCTGGAAGATCGGCACGCCGAGCGTCCGCCCCAGGATCCGTTCAAGCTCATCGTGCGGGCCATGTTCGGGGTGGGGGCAGGGAAAGGTCACCGGCTCCTTGCCCGCCCGGCGTTTCAGATAAGGGTGGACCATGTCGCCCTGGATCGGCCCTGGCCGGACGATCGCGACCTCGATCACCAGGTCGTAGAATGTGCGCGGCTTCAGCCTCGGCAGCATGTTCATCTGCGCCCGGCTTTCGACCTGGAACACCCCCAGCGAATCCCCGCGGCAGAGCATGTCGTAGACTTCAGGTACTTCCTGAGGAATGGTCGCCAGCTCCCACCGCTCGCCGTGATGCAACGCGATGAGGTCGAAGCATTTGCGGATGCAGGTCAGCATTCCGAGCGCGAGAACGTCGATCTTGAGGATGCCCAGTTCCTCGATGTCGTCCTTGTCCCATTCGATGAAGGTGCGGTCGTCCATCGCGCCATTGCCGATCGGCACCGTCTCGGTCAGCAGCCGCTCGGTCAGGATGAAGCCGCCGACATGCTGGCTGAGGTGCCGCGGCATGCCGATCAGCTGCTCGGCAAGCTTCATCGTCCGCCGGAGATGCGGATCGGAGAGGTCCAGACCCGCGTCATTGGCGCGGGCGTCTTCCAGCTCCGGGTCCATGCTTCCCCAGACGGTCGATGCGAGCGCGCCGCACACGTCTTCGGAAAGGCCCATCACCTTGCCGACTTCGCGGATCGCCGAACGCGGGCGGTAGTGGATGATGGTCGCGGCGATGCCGGCGCGGTCGCGGCCATATTTGTCGTAAATATGCTGGATCACCTCCTCGCGACGCTCATGTTCGAAGTCGACGTCGATGTCGGGCGGTTCCTTGCGCTCCTCGGAGATGAAGCGTTCGAACAGGAGGTCGTTCACCGACGGATCGACCGCAGTGATGCCGAGGCAATAGCAGACCGCGCTGTTCGCGGCGGACCCGCGGCCCTGGCACAGGATCGGCGGGTCCAGCCCGCGCGCGAAGGCGACGATGTCGTGGACGGTCAGGAAATAGCGCGCGAAATCCAGTTTCTCGATCAGCGGCAGCTCGTAATTGAGCTGTTTCAGCACCTTCTCCGGAACACCGCCGGGCCAGCGCTCCTTCGCGCCTTCCCAGGTCAGATGCTCCAGATGCTGCTGGGGCGTCCGTCCCTCGGGCACCGTTTCCCTGGGATATTCGTATCTGAGCTCGTTCAGGCTGAAGCGGAGCGAGTCCGCAAACTCCCGCGTCGCCGCGATCGCGTGCGGCCAGCGCGCGAACAGGCGGACCATCTCCTCCGGCGATTTGAGGTGCCGTTCGGCATTGGGATTGAGGAGATATCCGGCCGTCGCGATCGTTACTTTCTCACGGATGCAGGTGACGACGTCCTGCAGCGGCCGGCGGTCGGCCGCGTGATAATGGACGTCGTTGGTGGCGAGGATCGTGCAGCCATGCTTATGAGCCAGCCGGTCGAGCCGCTCGATCCGTGCCGCATCGCCGCCCCGGTACAGCCAGGACGCCGCGACATGGCGGAGTGACGTCAAGGCATCGCGAAGCCGCGGCAGCTCCGCCTCGAAGGCGTCGATGTTCTCTTCCGGCCAGGCGATGAAGGCGATGCCAGTCGCATGCTCGGCGACGTCCTGGAGCGAGAGGTCGCACTCGCCTTTCTCGGCCCGCATCTTGCCGAGACTAAGCAGGCGCGACAGCCGGCCATAGCCGTCGCGGTCGATCGGATAGGCAAGCAGGCTCGGCGCATCCTCGAGGTCGAGCCGGCATCCGATGAGCGGCTTCAGGCCGACCACGTCGCATGCGCTGTGCATCCGGACCACGCCGGAAAGCGTGTTGCGGTCGGCGATACCGATGGCGTCATACCGGAGCGTCAGCGCCTCGAGGGTCAACTCGATCGCATCCGACGCCCCGCGCAGGAAGGAGAAAGGCGACGTGACGCCAAGCTCCACATAAGGTGACGGCGCGGCTGGAGGCGGCGGCATCTCGCTGGTCCGCATCAGCTTCAGGCGTGAAAAGCCGGGACGTTCAGGCATCAGCCGAACAGCCCCTGGATGAACCAGCCGGGAAGTCCGCCGCGGCCGTCTCCAATCAGTCCCTCGCGATAGATCCAGTAACGGCGGCCTTCCGCATCCTCGACGCGATAATAATCGCGCAGACGCGCTGACGAAGGCTGTCGCCACCATTCGGGCGCGATGCGCTCGGGCCCCTCGACGCGCGCGATGTCATGCACCGCGCGACGCCACATGAACCGCCGCGGCATGCCTTCGGGAGTCGCATAAATGACGTCGATCGCCTCGGGCCGGTCGAGCAGGCGCTGGGGGCGCTGCGTCGGCGGATGCTCAATCGCTTCTGCCTTGCATAATGCGCTGGTCCAGCCCGAAGCCCGTTCCGGTAAATGGCTTTCCTGAGGCCGTGGCCGGCGGACGGCGCGCGGCCCCAGCTTCACCGTGAGCCGATCGACCAGCCGCGCCAGCTCCCGTGCGCCCGACGGTTCTTCGACCAGGCTTTCCTGCGCGGCGCCAAGGTCCTCGGCCCAGTCGGCGGTCAAAGCGAAGGCGTCGAAACCGAACTCCGGATTGAGCGCGGCAGCCTTGTCACCAAGCAGGCGCTGCAAATGCTTCGGCTCGCGGCTGGGGATCGCCGTCGCGACGGACGCCACCGCCACGCTGCCGTCCACCCGATAACCAGTGAGCGACAAACGCCGTGCTCCCAGGCGCCGCCGCTCAAGCTCGCGCACTAGTGCGGGAATCAGATGATCCAGCGCCTGGCTCGGCGCTTCCGGGTGAGTCGCCGGCTCCTCCAGCTTGATCAGCGCCCGCGGCGGCGGAACAACGGGAACGGCGGTTAGCGGCTCCGATTTCCGCCCAAGCGCTCGGTCGAGCGCATTCACCACGTCCTCCGCTCCCCGGAACCGCCGCGCCAATGCCAGGCGCGGGACGCCGATCAGCGCGCCGATGGTCTTGAGCCCGAGCCGCTCGAGCGTGCGCACCGTTTCCGGGTCGAGGCGAAGCGCGGACGCATGCAGCGGCGCCAGTTTCGTTGCGACGTCCGTCTCGCAGATGCAGGGCGCATGGTGCGCCAGTGCCCAGGCCGCTGCGGCCGTCGGCGCAATCGCAATCCGCGCCGTCAGCCCGATCCGCGCGAAACAGCGATGGATATCGCGTGCCAGCTGGCGCTCCCCGCCGAACAGATGGGCCACTCCGGTGACGTCGAGCCTGAGGCCGTCACACTCAACCTCGACCAGCGGCGACCATCGCCCGGCCCAATTGGCAAGCCTGGCCACCAGCGCCGTATCGCCGTCGGGATCGGCAGGCACGGCGACCAGCTTGGGATCCAGCGCCCGCGCATCGGTCAGCCTTGCGCCGGGCCTCGCGCCTTGTTCGGCCGCAGACCTGGTGACGGCATGGATGATGGGCCCGTGCGTGCCCTCGACCGTAAGGACGACCGGCGCGTCAGGCGCGAAGTCGGCGTTCTTCGCCCAGCGTTCGATCGCCAGCGTCGGCAACCAGATGGAAGCGATCCGCTTCATGGGCGACGTTCCATCGCCCGGGCGGAGACCCGCGTGCGCGAAACAGCTCGGCATCCCATGCCGGCAATCCGGGCGCGCGCTCGTCGAGCGGATTGAGGAGCGAGGGCGCGCTCGCGATCCGCCAGCGCATCCGCGCGCCGCTGAGGTTCGCAGTCCCGCCGAGCCGCACCAACCAGCACGGGGTGCCGCTCCGCTCCGAAGCGACCGCGAGCCGACGCGTCGCAGTGAAGTCGAGCGCGCGCGGGTCGCCCCACAATTCGCCAATGACGCCGGAGAGACAGGCGCATCTTACCCCCTCCTCCATCGCCCACAGCGCGTCCCGCGCGTCACGCGCTTCGACATGGATGAGGTCTCGAATCGGAAGGCCGGGCGGATGGATCCGCCCGCTTTCCAGGATCGCCATGCGGTCCTGGACCCAGAGCAGGGGCTTATCGGGCCTGGCCTGCGCCAGCAGGAATCCGGCCCAGCCGCCATCGCGCGGGTGGATTGCGAACAGTTCGGAAAGGGTGGGGCTGGGCGGCGCGGGCATGCGCCAGCGCTCGCCCAACCCGCTGGGGAGGCGATGAAATTGTGCCGGCCCGGAGTGCGCTGGGACAGCTCCGCCGGCGACCAAAGAAAGACTTCTCGCCACACGACTCACAACGTTTTCGTTCTGCTTTTGTTCTTTTTCCCGCGACTCACGGGCAGGAGTCAATGGTGCGACTCGGACCGCCTTTTGCGAACAGGCGGCCGGCCTTCGACTTCGGCCAGGAAGGATTCGATGTCGCGCACGATCTGCGTCAGGGCCGGACGCCATAACACCGCGCCGACATGGTAGGTGTCGATCTCGATCGCGCGGTCGATCTCCTGGGGCAAGCCACGCGCAGCGCTCGGCGCGACAATCCCGTCGCGGCGGGACCAGAAAGCGAGCGTCGGCACCGGCGGCTTGCCATCCAGGCGCGCGAAGGGCGGCTCGTTCACGTCGTGACCGGCAATGCGTTCGTATAGCTCGCGAACGTTCGTGTTTGTCTTGTAATTGCCGGAGAAGGGCGAGCAGAGCGTCGCCACGGCGCGCACCTTGTCAGGATACCGGTGTGCCAGCTCCCGTGCGAACATGCCGCCGAGACTCCAGCCGACGACCAGCACGGGTCGTCCGTCGGAGATCTCGTCGATCCGGCGCCGAAGCATTTCCAGCGTGTCTGCCTTGGCGCCGAGATTGATCCCGAGCCCCCATGGATGCACCCGCCAGCCGCTTCGCGCGAGCGCTCGTCGGATGTCCATCGTGGTCCGATCGCTGGCAAGAAAACCCGGGAGGACGAGTGCCGGCGGCCCGTCCTCCGGGCCTCGAGGGCCCACGGGGCCAAGTCCTGCAAGGAATCGCGGAAGGTGCCAGGCAATCTCGCGCCAGCGGTGCCAGCCCGGTGGCGCCAGGTCGTCCGGGTGAACCGTGCCGGCCGTTCCAGCAATTGCGGTCCGCGACCATTTCATGCGTCAAAGGATATGATGCTTGCGTTAGCGAAACAATAAGTCGCTGGAATCAGGTGTCCTTTTTCAGGAATCTGCCGACTTCGCGCACGATCTGCCCTGCTGCGCGCTTTGAAACCCCGAAGGCCATGTGCGTGCAATCGAGTTCGACAGCCTTGTCGCGCTCGCTTTCCAGCCCGCGCGCGGATCGCGGAGCAATCAGCCCGTCCTTGCGCGACCAAAGCGCAAGAGTCGGCACCGGCGGCTTGTCGGTGATCCGCGGCAACGGCGGATTGTCGACCTTGTGCCCCGCAATCAGCTCATACAGCCGCCAGACATTGTTCTGCCTGGGATCGCCCGAGAACGGGGAACCCAGGGTCACCACCGCCATGACCCGCTTCGGATACGCCCGCGCAAGCTCGCGTGCGAACAGCCCGCCTAGGCTCCAGCCCACTACGAGCACGGGCTTTTCCGGTGAAATCTCGTCCAGCCGCCGCTTCAGCCGCTCGACCGTCTCGGCACGGGCACCGAGGTTTAATCCCATCTCCCAGCCGTGAACCCGCCAGCCGGCATCGGCGAGCGCCTGCCGCAAGGCCACGGTCGTCCGGTCGGTGGCCGCGAATCCGGGGATCACGAGCGTTGGTGGGCCGCCCTCAGGCCCGATCGGCTTTGTCGACCCGAACGCCCGCCACACGCGCGGCACCAGCCACGCCGCTTCGCGAAGGCGCAACAGGAGGGAGGGCGGACGATCGTCGCCTTCCCACGTCATCCTAGAGGAGCTCGCAGCCCATCAGCTGCTGCATGGCTTTGGGAAGCCGCACCCGGCCATCCGCCGTCTGGTGGTTCTCGAGCAGCGGGACGAGGATCCTTGGGGATGCGAGCGCCGTATTGTTCAGCGTGTGGGCGAACCGCACCTTGCCGTCGTTTCCGCGGTACCGGATGTTCGCGCGCCGCGCCTGCCAGTCGTGCAAGGTCGAGCAGCTGTGCGTCTCGCGATACTTGCCGAGCGAGGGCACCCAGCTTTCAATGTCGTTCATGCGATATTTGCCGAGGCCCATGTCGCCGGTCGACGTCTCGATCACCTGGTACGGGATTTCGAGATCCCTGAGCAGACTCTCGGCCAGATCGAGCAGTTTCGCATGCCATTCGGCCGACTGGGCGTCGTCCGCTTCGCAGACGACATATTGCTCGACCTTCATGAACTGGTGGACTCGCAACAGGCCGCGAACGTCCTTGCCCGCGCTTCCTGCCTCGCGCCGGAAACAGGGTGAGTAGCCTGCATAAAGGATTGGCAGCTTGTCGGCCTCGACGATCTCGCCCGAATGAAGCGAAGTCAGCACCACCTCTGCGGTCCCGGCCAGCCACAAATCGTCGTTGGGAAGCTCGTAGGTCTCTTCCTTGTGGCCCGGGAACTGGCCCTGGTTGAGGAAGGCCTGCTCGCGCGCAATGGCGGGCACGGTGATGGGCGTGAAGCCCGCGCCCGCGATCTTCTCCAGCGCCCAGCCCATGAGCTTGGTCTCTAGCAGCGCGAGCGCCCCCTTGAGGCAATAGGTCCGGCTGCCCGCGACCTGAGTGACCCGCGACAGCTCCGCCCAGTCGTTCTTCTCGATCAGGGCGACATGGTCGAGCGGCTCGAAGTCGAACTTCGGCGGCTCGCCTTCGGTGCGGATGACCACGTTGAAGCTCTCATCGGGGCCGACCGGCGCGCCCTCGTAGGGAATACCCGGAAGCTTCAGCATCAGTGCCTTCAGCTCGGCTTCCTTGTCCCCAAGCTCGCCTTCCAGAACGGACGCGCGCGCACCGGCTTCCTTGGCCTGGCGTCCAAGCTCCGCTTTCTCTTGCGGAGACGCATCCTTGAACTTCGCGCTGACGGCATTGCGCTCGGCCCGAATCCGATCGATCTCCGTCTTCCCTGCCCGCACCTCCCCGTCGAGCGCCAGAAGTGCGTCCAGATCGACGTCGACGCCCTTGTCACGGATAGCGCGTTCAACCGTCTCGCGGTTAGTTTTGACGAAGTCCAAGGCCAGCATTGCGGCCAAGTGCGCGAATTGCCTCCGAACCGCAAGTTCGCCTATCGCTGCCCCATGCCGTCAGGACTGATTGCCCTGCTCGACGATGTCGCGACCATCGCCAAGCTCGCCGCTGCTTCGCTGGACGATGTCGCCGGTGCGGCCGGCAAAGCGAGCGCCAAGGCCACCGGCGTGGTGATTGACGATACGGCCGTCACTCCGCGCTACGTCGTCGGTCTCGCGCCCGAGCGCGAGCTTCCGATCATCGGCAAGATCGCCAAGGGATCGCTCAAGAACAAGCTTCTCGTCCTGCTTCCCGCGGCGCTGCTGCTGACCGCATTCGCTCCCTTCCTCATCACGCCGCTCCTGATGGTCGGCGGCGGCTATCTCGCCTTCGAAGCGACGGAAAAAATCGTCGAGAAGCTGCGGCATGAACATGAGCACGAGGAACAGCTCGTGGACGCGATGGGGGATCCGGGCGAGCTTGAGAAGATGCAGGTGAAGGGCGCCATCCGCACCGACCTGATCCTCTCGGCCGAGATCATGGCCATCTCGCTGGCGAGCCTTGAGCATATGACCCTGCTGGCGACCGCCATTGCGCTGATCGTCGTTGCCGTCGCGATCACGGTCGGCGTCTATGGCGTGGTCGCCCTGATTGTGAAGCTCGACGACATCGGGCTGCACCTGGCTCGGCAAAGCAACCCGGCGGCGCGACGATTTGGCGAAACACTCGTTCATATTGTGCCGACGCTGCTCAGCGGTCTGTCGTTCATCGGCACCGCAGCGATGCTGTGGGTCGGCGGGGGAATCCTCGTTCACGGGCTCGAGGACATGCACATCGCGACTTTCGTGCCGAAGACGATTCATGATCTCGCCTATGCCGCCGGCGCCAGTGCTGGCTTCTTCGAGGCGATCGTGACCTGGCTAGTCAACGCGGTAGGTGGAGCGATCGTCGGCGCCATCGTCGGCAGCGTCATCGTTCTCATTGTCCGACGCTTCACCAAGCGGCCGGAGGAGCTGATCGTCGATTAATCGAAGTGAAGCCGGCGATAGCGGCCGCGGAAGTAGAGCAACGGGTCCAGTCCGGCATCGAAGCTGGCCTTGGCGACCCGACCGACCAGGATGTGATGATCACCGCCGTCGTAGACCGCGTAGCGCTCGCATTCGAATACGCAGAGCGAGTCCTCGAGAATTGGAGCGCCAGCCTCCCCGCAGGACCAGGGCGTGCGGTCGAAGCGATCCTCGACCCGCGTCGAGAAGTTGATCGACGCGGGCTGCTGGCCGGTCTGAAGGACGTTGATCGCGAAATGCGATGCCTCGGTCAGCGCAGTGGCGCTTGCCGCCTGCTTGTGGAGGCAAACGAGGAGCAGCGGGGGGTCGAGCGATACCGACGTGAAGCTGTTGACCGTGATTCCGGCAGGCACGCCGTCGTTCAGGCAGGTGACCACGGTCACGCCGGTCGCGAAGCAGCCGAGCGCATCGCGCAAGGTCCGCGGATCGTGTCCGCTGCGATATTCGCTCCTGGTGCGCTCCTCGGCCATGCGCGGCCTATAACGCGCGAGGCCTAGAGTGCCAGTAACGTGTCGGGCGTCAGTGCCAGCACGTCCGCGATCGTCCGGTCGAGCGAGGCTGAGACGAGGTAGCGCGGCTGGAAGGCGTCGTGCCGGTACGGCGTGTTCACCGCTAGCTCGACCGAAAAGGGAAGCCGGTCGACCTCGCTGCTCTCCAGGCTGAAAGGGGATTCGCCGAAGCTGGAGGCGAGGCCGGCACCGAGGATCTTTAGCTCGCCGCCTTCCATCGCCAGCCCGAATTCGACGCTATGCCAGTAGAGCCGTGCAACCCGGTCGCCTTCGCCGGCGGCGATCGCTGCGAGCCCGAGCCGGCCAATGTGCTCCGCCATCTCCGCGAAATCGTGGTGGGCGAGCATCGGAATATGGCCGAACATGTCGTGGAAGCAGTCGGGAGCCTCGAGATAATCCAGCTGGCCGCGCGTGCGGATGAAATTGCCGACCGGGAAAACGCGCTCGCTCAGCATGGCGAAGAATATATCGTCCGGAACAAGCCCCGGCACGGCGACGGTCCGCCATCCGGTGCGCGGCTCGAGGATGGCGTTGAGCCCATCGACATCGGGCACGCCGGGATGGGATAGCTTCAGGAGATCAATGCCGTCGAAGAATTGGGAAACGACGCGGCTGCCCAGAAGCTCGACCTGGCGCGTGAACAGCAGGTCCCAGACTTCATGATCTTCGGGCGTGAATGACTCCCAGCGCTGCGGGACGACATAATCTTCCCAGCGCCGCGTCGGCCGTTCCTTGGTGATCGCTTCCTGAAACATGCTCGGATTCCCTGGATTTGAGACAATAAAAAACCCGCCGAGCTGGCGCTGGCGGGTCGGAGGCTGTCGAACTGATGCTAAGCGCGCGTCAGCTCGTCCCAGCCTCCCGCATATAATAATAGCTCACCGGCGCGACCGCGGCGGCGCTGAGGTGAGCAGAGAAGGCGAACGAACGGGTCATTTGTGGCGTCTTATTCCAGTTCCTTGCTGAACGTTCAATGGCCGAAACGGTTCATCCCAAGTGGTTCGACACATTGTTGTACATCGTGTCGATCTTGTCGCCGAGGTTGTTGAAGGCGCCGACGGCCGCGATGGCGATCAAAGAGGCAACGAGTGCATATTCGATCGCATTCGCGCCCTTCTCGCATTTCAAAATTTGTATCAGCCTGCGCATAGCCCACTCCTTGGTTAATACGAGCGGTGCCTGGTCCCACGCGTCGGGTAGATTCTCTTCCGAGGAGCCTGCCAAAAGCTTGCAGCAGGTGGTTAAGGGCGCGGCGTCCGTTCCTGCTAAATCGCCGTTGTCTGCCAGGCCTTTCAAAGAGTCAGGATTTCACCTCGGCACGATTCCCCTGTCGGCATATGATCGCCGCCTCGACCAAGGGTCCTGGGGAGGGTTCGATGTTCGATCAGACGCTCAGCGGAACATTGCGCAATATTGCGATCGGAATGGTGCTTACAGCGGCCATCGTCGGCGCCGCCTTCGCGCTCGCTACCGCTTAGCTGACGTTCAGCCGCCCGCCAGGCGGTTGATCGCTTTGGCGAGCTTGACGTCGCGCTCCGTCACACCGCCAGAATCGTGGGTGGTGAGGCGGAAATCGACGCGATTCCAGACGTTTGTGAACTCGGGGTGGTGATCGACCTTCTCGGCGTGCAGCGCCACCCGGCTGAGGAAGCCGAACGCCTCACTGAAATCCTTGAACCTGATCGTCCGAATCAACGCCTTGCCGCCGTCTTCGAACGTCCAGCCTGCGGGTGCGTCCATCGCCCCTTGTGGGCCTTGAAATGCCGCTGTTGCAAGCGCAGTTGGGCCGCGAAGGAGACCGCCGATGGCCACTGAGGCCGAGGAAAAGACGATATTGGGCCTCGAAAACCCGATGGGCACCGACGGGTTCGAGTTCGTCGAATATACCGCGCCGGACATCAGCCTGCTGCGCGACCTCTTCACGAAGATGGGCTTCCCGGAGGTCGCCCGTCACAAGAGCAAGGACGTCACCCTGCACAAGCAGGGCGACTGCAACTTCATCATCAATGCGGAACCAGGTTCCTACGCCGAGGAATATGCCAGGGACCACGGCCCGAGCGCCTGCGCCATGGCGTTCCGCGTCAAGGACGCGAAAGTCGCTCACGAACGCGCGCTGAAGCTCGGCGCAAGCAACGTAACCGTCCAGAAAGGCCACGGCGAGCTCGACATTCCGGCAATCGAGGGAATCGGCGGCTCGCGCCTGTTCTTCGTCGACCGCTATGGCTCGCACGGGTCGATCTACGAAGTCGACTTCGACTTCCATCCCGACTGGCAGCAGCGGATGGCCGACGCGGATTCGAAGCTCACCTACATCGATCATCTCACGCACAACGTGAATCGCGGCCGGATGAGCGTCTGGGCCGACTTTTACGAACGGCTCTTCAACTTCCGCGAGATTCGTTACTTCGACATCGAGGGCAAGCAGACCGGTCTCTTCTCCAAGGCAATGACCTCGCCCTGCGGCAAGATCCGCATCCCTCTGAACGAAAGCCAGGACGACAAGAGCCAGATCGAGGAGTTCATTCGCGAATATAGGGGCGAGGGCATCCAGCACATCGCGCTAGGGACGTCGGACATCTACGACAGCGTCGACATCATCCGCGGCCGCGGCATCCCCTTCCAGGACACGCCCGACACATATTACGAGTTGCTTCCCGAGCGAATCAAAGGCCACGAGGAATCGATTCCCGAGCTGGAGAAGCGCCACATCCTGATGGACGGCGCGCCGACCGAGGGACAGGGTCTGTTGCTGCAAATCTTCACCCAGAATGTGATCGGGCCGATCTTCTTCGAGATCATCCAGCGCAAGGGCAACGAGGGCTTCGGCGAAGGCAATTTCAAAGCCCTTTTCGAGAGCATCGAACTGGACCAGATGCGCCGCGGCGTCCTTTAGTCCGAATGACCGAAGCCTACATCTGCGACGCAATCCGGACGCCTATCGGCCGTTACGCCGGCGCCTTGTCCTCCATCCGCGCAGACGACCTCGCGGCAATTCCGATCAGGGCGCTGATCGAGCGTAACCCCCAAGTCGACTGGGCTGAACTCGACGACGTGATTCTCGGATGCGCGAACCAGGCAGGCGAGGACAATCGCAACCTAGCGAGAATGGCCGGCCTGCTTGCCGGTCTTCCGGATAGCTCGGGTGGGGTGACTTTGAATCGGCTGTGCGGGTCTGGCCTCGACGCGGTTGCGATGGCGGCGCGGGCAATCCGCGGCGGGGAGTCGGACCTGCTGATCGCCGGAGGCAGCGAGAGCATGAGCCGCGCGCCGTTCGTCCTGGCCAAGGCCACATCCGCCTTCGACCGCAATGCCGAGATGTACGACACGACCATCGGCTGGCGCTTCGTCAACCCGAAGATGAAGTCCGCCTATGGCGACGACACCATGCCCAGCACCGGCGAGAATGTGGCGCAGGACTTTCAGGTCAGCCGGGAGGACCAGGACGCCTTCGCCATGCGCAGCCAGGAAAAGGCCGCGAAAGCGCAGCTCAACGGACGTCTCGCGGCGGAGATCGTCCCGGTCGAGATTCCGCAGCGGAAGGGCGATCCGCTCATCGTCGACAAGGACGAGCATCCGCGAGAGACGACCCGCGAGGCACTTGCGAAGCTGAAGCCGATTGTCCGCCCCGACGGTACCGTCACGGCGGGCAATGCATCGGGCGTCAACGACGGCGCGGCCGCTCTCATCGTCGCTTCCGAAGAAGCCGTGAAGCGAAATGGCCTGACCCCGCGCGCACGGGTCCTCGGCGCGGCCGTCGCGGGCGTGCCTCCGCGGATCATGGGGATCGGCCCCGCGCCGGCCAGCGACAAGCTGATGAAACGCCTCGGCCTGAAGATCGGCGATTTCGACGTGATCGAGCTGAACGAGGCGTTCGCGGCGCAGGGCCTCGCGGTGCTTCGTCAGCTCGGAGTCGCCGATGACGATTCGCGGGTGAACCCCAATGGCGGCGCAATCGCGCTCGGCCATCCGCTCGGAATGTCCGGAGCGCGGCTCGCGTTGACCGCCACCGAGGAATTGCAGCGGAGCGGCGGCAAGCGCGCTTTGGCCACCATGTGCATCGGCGTCGGCCAGGGAATCGCGCTCGCGCTCGAACGGGTGTAATGTCCGTG